>Ga0315901_10011294_pt1 | contig 10059 bp, 11 predicted proteins | sample LakEriMetagenome_10_FD_203761 | JGI IMG/M metagenome (GOLD analysis project Ga0315901, IMG submission 203761) | Freshwater fungal communities from buoy surface, Lake Erie, Ohio, United States - Buoy 2 MA116 | ecosystem: Environmental > Aquatic > Freshwater > Lake | place: USA: Lake Erie, Ohio... | reverse complement strand
CGACCACGGACTCATCGCTTTGGTTGAAAGCGTGCTTCAGGTACAGCAGCGACACCATCAAGCGGATCGGCAGGCGAGGCCTGCCCGCAGGGCTCACACCCGCGCCGGCTACCGACAGCGTCGGGCCGAACATGTCGGCGCCTGCCACCGCACGACCGTTGCGGTCCTTGTGGGCAAAGGCCGGAGCCAGAGCCGACTCGATCTGCGCCCACGGCATCTTGCGAGCCAGCACTGCCAGTGGGTGACGGGGGTCCACCATGCCATCCAGCCGTGCGCGAAAGAAATCGTCGGTGGCCATCGCTTCAGCTCCCAGAACTCTCAGAAACTGAAGCCCATTGAATATCTTCCTGGGAGTTCCGGCAATCAGCATTGACCCTGAAATCTCAATGATGACAATGGGTTACGGTGTTTTGCAGGGCCGACTAAGGACTCCACAAGCTGCGCGTAGCGGCGCCCGCCAGCGGTGGTGACCTTGATGAATATGGCTTCGAAGTGTAGCGCAGGCCATCGAACCAGGGAACTACCCTGAATCCAATATCTTGCCACTACAAGACTTCATAAATCTCAAGCTGACGGCCGCCGCAAGTGCTTGTCAGGCAACGGATTGGTGAGCTTCAAGGGGGGCCAAAGCGCGGTAAAGGTGTCGAACTTGGGACGCTCGGGAGGGCGCAGCATCGAGCAGGTGGTGGAGCGACTGAGGGCCTACCTGCTGGGTTGGAAGGCGTACTTCGGGATGGCGCAAACGCCCAAAGTCTGGCGAGAACTGGATGAGTGGCTTCGCCACCGTCTGCGGGCCATCCAACTCAAGCAGTGGAGGCGGCCGGCGACGATCTACCGGGAGCTCAAGGCGCTGGGCGCCACGGACTCTGCGGCCAGGCAAGTGGCGGGCAACTGCCAACGCTGGTGGCGCAACAGCCGTGGAGCCATCAACAGCGTACTGACTATTGCGTACTACGACCGGCTGGGCGTGCCGCGTCTGTCATGACCTCAAACTCTCGAACCGCCCGGTGCGGACCCGCACGCCAGGTGGTGTGCCAGGGGTGCCTCCGATAACGGGGGCCCCCTATGCCGATGTGAACAAGTATATTGATGTCTTTGATGAGCGGTTGACTTTGGTGATGTGAATTCAATTTTCCATCAATAAACATGTGACGCCATGTACCGATAAAGCGAAGTTATTCAACCTAAAGCTTCTCTGAACAATTCATCTGGGGGAATCGAGATCGGAGCATCGTATGGATCAAAATATCCCTCTTCAAAAGCTTTGTAGGCAAGCTTGATAAGCATATGTTTGCGCGGTCCTTTAAAGCGAAACGATATCTTCTTGGTGATCAACTGGTACATGTCTTCCACCGTGTTCACGTCGTTCAAGGTAGAACCCACGGGGTGACTTGAAAGCGCCGAAAACAGATCGTTTGGCGTGTACAGCCAATTATCTATTGGGTGTAGAAGAAAGTCACGGATTCGAGTTCCAAAGTGATCTTGGCCGTCAAAGTGCTCGTCGGCCAGTTTTCCTATCGTGATCGCCAAGGCGACGTGATCTGGCCAAGCCGCCGTTTCGCCGGGCAGCCACGCCATGGTCTGAATGACGTCCTCCAGGAAGGTAAGCGCTCGCTCTTTAGCGCGCCGCTGAACCAAAAATAAGTCTGAGGAATAAGGACGTGTAGGATGATTTCGATAGGTCATCGACAGTCCGCAACCTGCGTCAAGATGAGGTATCGGGTTAAGAAGCACAACATCAGGTGACGTGAAAAGCGTGTCGGAGGACAGCTTATCAGAAGAGCAAAAATCCTTGAAAAAGAATTGTAACGATACACAGTATGGAATTTTCCTGAATTCGAATCTGATGACCTCGAGTAAACCTCTGTAGACGTCAGGAATATCTGCTTCCATGCTCGTGCAAAGGAAAATTTTTCCTGTGGGATATATTCTTTTAAAGAAAAGCGATGCAAACAATGGAAAACGGAAATCTATAAGCTCGCCGTCTTCAACGTCTTTTGCAGATGGGTATATTACCAAGTTCACAATAACTACCGGATAATATATACTATTGCTGCTCGTTGAACAAATGTTCTCTAGGCATCGGAAGCGAGTCGACTTGCAGGTTAATATAGCCTGATTCAAAGGCCTGACGCGCAATATTGAAAAACTGTGACTTACGGTTCCCTTTAAAGTGGATGGTTATCTTATCTCGGCGCAACTTGTCAAAGTCCAATTTCATTTCATCCGCAATAACCATTGAGCCTGGATTGTGGCTTAATTGAGACGAAAAATAGTCGTTCGGCGTATACAGCCACCGATCGGCCGGGTGTAGAGCAACGTCCCGAAATCGTGTGCCATGATGTGATTCACCGTCATAATCCTGATTTGAAAGCTTGCCTATAGTCAAGCAAAGCGCAATCTGATCAGTCCACGGCCGATTTTCCTTTGGGAGCCATTTCATTGTATTGACAACTTCTTCGAGGAAGCTTATGGCTTGATTACGAACTCCGGTCTCAACAAGCACCAAGTCTGAACAGTAGGGTTGAGATGGATGATTTCTGTAAGTCATATGTATATGATGCCCATCGGTATCCTTTGGGAATGAATTCAGCACCAGCACATCGCACCCAGTAAACACGGTATCCGACGTAAATTTGTCGGACTGACAAAAGTCCCTGTAGAACAACTGTCGCTCCGTGGCGAATGAATCTGCGGAGAAATTGTAACGAATAGTTTCGAAATGGTCAGAAAACATATCCGGTACGTTTGCATCCAAAGTTGTAGCTACAAAGACCCTTCCGTAAGGGTAGACCTTCTTGAAAAAAAGTGCAGCGAAGAAAGCAAACCTTAGCTCACTGAGATAGCGATCTTCTCGTCCAAGAGGGGTGCAACACATAACCAGATTCATCTCGTTCCTTCAGGACACTGATCTTTCCCCAAATATCCAGCAAGTAAATCCAATTCCATTACGGTACATCTATCCCTAGGATTCCGATCTACTTCGGAATTATTGAAACCGCTTTTGATCAGCCGTGGACTTTATCGCATCTGATATGGCTCTTGACCATTCTTTGGTGACAGCAGTAACTGAAAACCTTTCTCGTAGCAGCCATTGACCGCCAGCGACCCTTGCTAGAGCGTCTTCTGAATGCTCGACGATCCACTGTAAAGCAACTCCGGGATCTTCTGTTAAAGAGCAATATGCATTAAATGGCATGTATGATGGCAAAGCCGACGCCACCACGTAGCGACCAGAGTTCAGTGCATCGGTCAGCCTGTTATTACTCTTCACTGATAGTCTTGGATCCGATGGATCAGAAGGTAGTAGTACCACATCAGCATCCAGGACATAGGACCACTGTGCATCCTCGCTCCACTCCACCCACTCAGCTATCGCACTTGGGGAACCGCGCGCATTGAATGCTTCAATCCAGTTGAGTAAGCGTGGAGTGGGCTTTGTCACAACCCAAAGGACTAAAGGATACCTCTTGGAAAGTTCCTCCAGAGCGACGCCCCAACTCTCCATAGCTGGCCAATTTGTGGGGTGCCCGTACCAAACTAGTTTCAGCCTCTTGGTGCCTAGTCTAGGAGCCAAGCGGGTAAGTAGCCGAGCAATTCCCGTCGCTGGCCGGAATACTTTCGTAGGGGCTCTGGGTGAGGCAATGGGGTCGGGAATGACGTAGACAGGATTTCGGGTGAATCGGCGCACGACGTCTGCCAAGGCCTCTGACGCGGCAGTACAAAAAGTCACCAATGACGCCACCTGAACCCAGTGAGGACCAAGTTCAAGGCTATCGAAGTGGTCGTCGCAAAAGTCAGCAATGACTGGCACGCCGCTCTCGATTGCACGGGTGACTTGTTTCAGGACCTGTTGGCTTAGGGCGGAGAACTCATGAGCGTTGCCAAGAGGCAAGATTTTGCCCAGGATGATAAGGTCAGGTCGGGTTGCTGGTTGCCAGTGCCACCGCTCTGCAGCAACGAAGTCAATGGAATGTCCAGCGATTTTGAGTTGTTCAGCCGGGATAATGGCCCGGTATCGGTTAGAAGCAAACTCCGAGGTGAAGCCCTCTTGTTGAGAACGAAAAACCCCGTGGACGACCCAATCAATCCGGAGACGGCGAACTCCCGTCGCTTGCAGGACTGAAGTGTCAGCCTCCACGTTGATCCACTCTCATGAGAGCAAATTTCTCAGCTTGCCAATCCCCTGAGTATTCACAACTTCGGTACTCATCAAAGTATGGTCCACCGAGCGTGTAATGCACATTGGCAGCAGCAGGATTTTCGGCTTGGTAGCCCACAAGATGATTCCATCGGGCAGGTAGATCTCCGATCTCGGCGTCATCCTTGAGCCACTTGAACTGATGCAATTCCAGCCCCTCTGCTGTGTTCACGTAGGGCAGATCCAACGCGCGGCAGCGCGAGTTATTGAAGAGCATCACACTGCTCCAGTTCTTTTTGCCGTAGGCTGTCTGCGGCGCTCCCAGGAACTTGACCCCCTCGCGCGGACGGTGATCGTGCTTGACGCACATGACGGCGTAGCGGTCGTTGCGAAGGTCCCACAGTTCTGCGATGTCTGCGCGTACCAGCATGTCGCAGTCCATGAACAGGCTCCAACCCTCGTAACCGCTCAAGTACGGTGTGAGGAAGCGCGTGAAGCTGAAGTCCGTGCTCTGAAGAGGGTCACGCTCACGCCAATAGCAACTCTTCAGTTGGTGCAGTGCCAGGGGAGTGAATGACACTGGCCGTGAAGCTCTGGCAAGGATGCTGTGACACAGCACATGCCACGCCACGGTTTCCCTGGGGTCGAAACCGATGAAGATACGGATGGGGTCACGGTCCATTCTGTTGCTTGTTCGTTTTGGCTCCGTCGGAGCTGACGCCGTGAGAAACAGTGTCTTGGATGGCGGATGGGGGTGCGTTTTGCCGGCTGGGGAACTCAGCGAACATGTGACGGTAGTAGGGGGAGCGATAAAGCGCCAAAACAATCGCGGTGTCGATCAAGGAGCAGCTCGCAAGCAAGAGGTCTGCGCCCCATTGCCAGTTATCCGGTTGGCTTAACACGGGCCAGATCCACCATGCATTGAGGGCGGCCACAAGGGCCACGATGACGGGAACTCGAGGCCAAGTCCATCGGGCCCAAGCAGACCCATGTGGATGACGTTGCCAAGCGCATGCCAAGACGAGAAAAACCAGTGACTGCCCCAGCAGCATGCTCCAGGACACACCCCCGCCGCTGAGGAGTTGCTGAGACGCCCCCCCATCGCGTCTTGAGGCAAGGCCGACGAAAAAGAGCAACAACCAATAACGGGCCAGAAAGGCGAGGGCGAACCAGAAGATGACAGGTACCGCCAGTACTCCATGTCGATTGACATGGAAGGCCATTTCCTGATCTGTGGAAGGAAGTGACACGAGAGCTTGGGGTCAGACCGTGTACTGAAAGCGCGCACTACTGGCCGACTATCACGAGCGTCTCGCCAGTCCGCAGGGCCCGAACCCTGTAGGCGCCATCGTGTTCGTCGATCTCCTGCATCACCGCCTCCACCTCTCCAGGCTTGATGTGGGTGATCAGCACGTTTACGTCGCCTGCAAGCCCTCGCAACTCGTCTTCCAGCATGGTAGGGCACAGGTGCTGACTGATCTTGGCCAGAGCGGCCTCATCGTCGCTGAAGGCGGTCTCAATCACCAGGGTGTGGACGGACATGGTGGCCAAGCGCCGCCAAAGGGCCGGGTTAGGGCCGGTGTCGCCGGTGTAAACCCACGCGGGAGTGTCGGCAGCTGAGGAAACGGCAAAGCCCACCGCGGGCACCGTGTGTACCGCAGGGAGCACCTCGATGTGCCGACCTGCCACCGTCAGGCGTTGACCCACCGCGAGTTCGACGAAGCTCAGTGCTGGTTGGCTGGGGCTGGGGATGCGCGTGAAGTCGGGCCAGATCACGCCGTTGAAGATGTGCTGGCGCAGGGCTGCCAGTGTCTGCGGCAAAGCGTGCACCTGAACGGGTGGACGGCCTGCGACTTCCCGCAACCGTAGGCCAGTGTCGGCCAGCAGGCCTACGGCGAAGACATGGTCCAGGTGGCTGTGGCTCAGGAAGATGTGGTCGATGCGGGCGATCTCTTCTTGTGTCAGGTCGCCCACCCCCGTGCCGGCGTCGATGAGGATGTCATCGTCCACGAGGAAAGACGTCGTTCGACAGCCGGCCGCGATGGAGCCCGAGCAGCCCAGTACCCTGACCTGAAATGTCTCTGACTTGGAGCTCACCTCAGGACCCATCGCCGGCCTCCCTTTGCCTGCGTTTCTGTCTTGCTAGGGCCCGGCAAGCCCGACGCAATCAGGCGTTGATGAACTGCATCCGTGTGCCGGCCAACTCGATGACGTCGCCGTTTCTCAAAGGCAACCCATCGCCACTCACGGGCACGCCATTGACGTTGGGCCGGTGTGCGCCTTCCACGTGTGAGAACACATAGCTGCCACCGCGCTTTTGGATGGCAGCTACCTGCACACCCGGCTTGCCCAGCGTGGTCTTGTCTTTGGTCAGCAGCACCTCGCGGCCAGCCGCGGCCCCGTTGAGCACGCGGATGGAGGCCGGGCTCTCGGGTTGGTCAGGTGCGCTCAACAAGCCAAAATCAGAAGCCGGCACGGTGACTGGGCCGCCCCGGTCCACCACCATGGAGCGGTCGTACTCGGCCGCCCCTGAGGCCAAGTACTTGATCTTGTATTTGCCGATCTCGATGATGTCGTTGTTGGAAAGCTGCTGCTTCTTGACCGCCTTGCCGTTGATGTAGGTGCCGTTGGTGCTGTTGAGATCTTCCAGGACGACGTCGGCCCCCACCAGGTGCAGCAAGGCGTGCTCGCCGCTGACCGCGAGGTTGTCGATGACGATGTCGTTGTAGGGCCGCCGGCCAAGGGTCGTCTTTTCCTTGGCGATCATGGACTCCTTGATCACCACGCCGTCCAGCGAAATCACAAGCTTGCTCATTCAGCCTACCTCTTGCCGTGTTCGCCCAGTGCGGGCCTGTGCGCAGCGCTCAGCGTCGGAAAGACCACCAAGGCCGATCTGCGTTGGCAGGCGCACCTGCTGCGCGAACCAGCACCACCGAAATATTATCCCTTCCACCTGCGGTATTGGCCACATTCACCAGTGCGTCGCAGGCAGTTTGAAGCGAGGGGTGAGTGTGGCACAGCACATCGGCGATCGCTTCGTCTTCAACCATGTCCGTCAAGCCGTCGGAACAAAGCAGCAGCAGGTCTTGATCTGCGAGCGCATGTTCGTGGACTTCCAGGGCCACCTCTGCGTCCACGCCAATGGCGCGCGTCACCAGGTTGCGGTTGACCGAGCGAGCGGCCTGGGCCGGGGTGATGAGCCCGGCGTCCAGTTGCTCCTGCAGCAGGGAGTGGTCGCGCGTCAGGCGCTCGAGCTGCCCTTGCCGCAGCCTGTAAGCCCGGGAGTCTCCGACGTGGCCCACCATCAGCCGGCCAGCGCTCACCGCTGCCATCACCAGCGTGGTACCCATCCCGCTGAACTGCGGGTTGGAGTTGGCCGCATCGAAGATGGCCCGATTGGCCTGGTCGACGGCCTCGGTCATGGCGGCGGCGATGGCCGCGGGCGTGGGGGAAGATTGCTGCCCCAACCACTTCGACAAGCCGGAACAGACGATGGAAGTCGCCATGCCGGCGGCGACCTCGCCTGCGTTATAGCCGCCCATGCCGTCAGCCAGCACGGCCACGCCAGTGTCGACGTCCAGCGCCACGGAGTCTTCGTTGTTCTTGCGGGCTCGGCCGGTGTCCAGCGCAAAGGCGAACTCAAGCGTCATGGAAGCTTCGCGGGGCTGAACCTGCGGGGTCGCAGTGGGTAGGCGTCACAGTGGTCTGATTGTGCCGCGTCAGGTGCAACTTGCTGTCAGGTTGTAGGGAAGGTCGCAGGGTCGCGAAGACAGAAACTTCACACGCGCTCAGCCTGTCCGTTGAAGCAAAGGGCTGCAGCGCTCCAGTGCCTGTGCCACCTGTTCGGCCCGTGCCGGCCGGCGCGCAGGGTCTCTCTCCAGCAACTGGTCCACCAGCTGCGTGAGGGCTGGCGGGAGTTCAGGTCGCAATGTCACCAGCGCTGTGGCGGGCTCCTGGCTGATGCGCCTGAGCCACTCGCCAAGCGAGCCCGCTTCCACAGGCCTGCGCGAGCTCAGCAGTTCAAACAACACCACACCCAGCGAGTACAGGTCACCCGCGGCGCTGGCCGGTGCGCCAGCCAGCTGTTCAGGCGCCATGTACGCTGGCGTACCCAGCACCATGCCGGTTTGCGTCGCGCTGCTGTCGTCGGCCCGTGCCACGCCGAAGTCGGTGATCTTCAGCTGCCCGGACGCGGCATCGAACATCAGGTTGTCAGGCTTGATGTCGCGGTGGATGACCCCGCGCTGGTGCGCGTGCGCCAACGCGCTGGCCAGGCGTTGCCCCAAACCGGCCACCACCTCATCGGGCAGGCGGTGGGCAGCCACACAATGCGCGGAGAGCGGCTGGCCAGTGAGCCACTCCAGGGCCATCCAGGGGCGGCCTTGGGGCGTACGGCCTGCCTCGAGCACAGAAACGATATCTGGATGCTGCAGCAAACGCGCGGTGCGCGCCTCTTCAAGGAAGCGGTGCTCCAGCTCCTGCACCTGGGAGGCGCTGGCCGGCGTACGCATCAGCTTGAGGGCCACCCGCTGGCCCGAGCGGCTGTCAACCGCCTGCCAGACCTCGGCCATGGCCCCGGCGCCCACGGGTTGCACCAGCCGGAAGGGCCCCGCGGCGTCACCTGCCTTCATCTGCGAGGGTCCGCCACGGGCGTTGCAGCCGTTCAGGCCGCCATGCGCTGGCGGCTGGCCAGCACCTTGCCGACGGCCAGCACCAGCAACGCACCGGCCACGCCGGCACCGTAGCGCACGGCGTCCAGCACGACGGGGGTCGCGTTCTTGCCCGTGGAGGCTTCCAGCGGCATGGAGCCGATGATGGCCGGGTCGGTGACGGCCATGGTGCCGGCAATCCAGCCTAGCAGCATGCCGCCGACGGTGATGACCATGGGAAAGCGATCCATGAGCTTGATGACGAGTTGGCTGCCCCAGACGATGATGGGAATGCTGACCAGGAGGCCGAAGATGACCAGCGGCATCGTGTGGTCTCCACCGGCGGATTCAGCCGCGCCGGCAATCGCGATCACATTGTCCACGCTCATGACCAAGTCGGCCACGATCACGGTCTTGACGGCAGCCCAGAGCTTGTCGCTGGCCGCGATCTCACCGTGACCATCGCCCTCTTCGGGCAGCAGCAGCTTCACGCCGATCCACACCAGCAATACAGCACCCACCAGCTTCAGATAGGGGATGGCCAGCAGTTGCAGCGCGAAGAAGATCAGCACCACGCGCAACAGGATCGCACCTGCGGTGCCCCACAGAATGCCCTGGGCGCGCTGCTTGGGTGGCAACTTGCGGCACGCCAGGGCGATGACCACGGCGTTGTCGCCTCCCAGCAGGATGTCGATCATGATGATCTGACCCACGGCCACCCAGAACTCGGGGGTCATGAACATGTCCATAGTGAAAACTCCGGAAAAACCAGAATTTTAGTAGGGCCTCAGTCGGTCGGCATGGTGGGAATTACAGATGCGCCAGGGCAATAAAAAAGCCGCCCTAGGGCGGCTTGCTGAAGGGGTGAGCCACAGGCTCAGAGCATGGCCTTGAGCAGCTTGGCCATCTCCGAGGGGTTGCGCGTGACCTTGAAGCCGCACTCCTCCATGATGGCCAGCTTGGCGTCGGCCGTGTCAGCGCCGCCTGAGATCAGCGCGCCGGCGTGGCCCATGCGCTTGCCCGAGGGGGCGGTGACGCCCGCGATGAAGCCGACGATAGGCTTCTTCATGTTGGCCTTGCACCAGCGTGCGGCCTCGGCCTCGTCAGGGCCACCGATCTCGCCGATCATGATGACGGCGTCTGTGTCCGGGTCGTCATTGAACATGCGCATCACGTCGATGTGCTTCAGGCCGTTGATGGGGTCGCCGCCAATGCCTACGGCGCTGGACTGACCCAGGCCGATCTCGGTGAGCTGGGCCACCGCCTCGT
>Ga0315901_10011292_pt1 | contig 10059 bp, 6 predicted proteins | sample LakEriMetagenome_10_FD_203761 | JGI IMG/M metagenome (GOLD analysis project Ga0315901, IMG submission 203761) | Freshwater fungal communities from buoy surface, Lake Erie, Ohio, United States - Buoy 2 MA116 | ecosystem: Environmental > Aquatic > Freshwater > Lake | place: USA: Lake Erie, Ohio... | reverse complement strand
CAAGGAAATCGGCGTAGAGTCGACTTCGTTTGGCGATAGCGGTCGGTATCTCGAGCGATTCGAGGAGGTCTTTCTGCTGAAGTTCTAGTTCTTTTTGCCTCGTCTGCGAGTCAACCAAAAGTCCAGCGACGCAGCCGACCAGGCCGCTCGAGAAGCCGATTTGAATCTCAAGCGACCCGAAGGCCGCGACCAGTCCCGAAGCGATCGCCCCAACAGTCACCACCGCCACCGACTTCCACCACCGCATCACGCATCGACCAAAACTCATAGACCTCCGAAACGGTAATCACCATCAAGCCGAGCGATGTCAGTCCCTCCGCACCAAAACAGATCCCCTCGGAAGACTATCTCACGCAAAGGGAAAGCTTGTAAAGCAAACTTTGCTCGACTTGGAGTCCGTGAGAAAATACCAAGTCCACAGTGCGATTGCCAATCGCCGGCGAATGATCTCCGTATCCAAATGCTGTGCAACGTTTTAGCGTTCAGGCAGCGAACACCCCAGAACCGATTCCTGATCCACACCGATGTCGTCGGGTATCTGGAAAATCTCTGAAAAGATCGCACAGACAACAAAACCTGGACACCCTTCGCAAAATTCGCAATTTCGATCGCCTAGCTTTTGCTCGGTTATTGCGACCTGCTAAACTCAGAGACACTCGTCGCTGCGATTTCGCGAAAATGGCTGGGAGTAGCTAATGTCGAACGATCCGGTATCACCAAGTGTTTCAAGTTTTCTGGAAACCATCGAGCGATTCCAGAAGGAACTCATCGAACATGGCAACTTATTGAAGAAGATTTCCGCTCGACTCGACGTTGCGAGGAAATCCTTGAAGTCGAAACCTTCGATTGCAGCGCAGATTCATCCACTGATTACCGATCTCCAGGCGATGAAACTACCCGATGCGTCCCCAACTCCGCCAATGATCGTGGCCACTCTCAACGAGTTGCTGAATAAGTACCAGGCCAAACTAAGCAAGGAATTTCCCTTGCTACTGAAGGAAGCCACCGAAGCGGCAAACATCCCCTTCAAGCCAATCGCCAATGGATTCGGAATTGGCCCCTTCGAAGTCGTACTCGATGTGGCGAAGGAAATCGCGAGCATCCACTATGCGAAGCTTCCGGTGAAGAAAAATATCCCGCTTGAAGTAATAGGCATCGTAAATCAGGTGATAACTCTCAAGCAGAGCCTCATCGAATCGCCGGTCGATATTCCTTCATTTCGAAAGGATATCCAGGAAGCCATCCGTGTCGCAGTGATCCGCCGCGAGGGAGCCTTGCCTTCAGTCCAACTTCGTGCCGATCTTCCTGCTGTGTTTCGGGAAGTGCACTTCATTCGCACCTTCATCAATCCGACGGCTGGCAAAAAAGGCGATGTTGTCGAGTATTCGCTCGCACGATTCGTTATCGAACTGAAAGCGCTCATTGCCTCCGACGAGAACGTCCAGTCAGCAACGCCCTTCAAACTGGAAACAGCCGTAATCGAAAATTCCAAGAATCCCAAAAAGTCCATATTCGTCCCAAAGGATACGACGATCGGCTTCGGTGAAGGGACCTACTATCAGGCGATTACCCTCCCACAAAGGTAATCAAGGCCTAAAACTACAATTTGAAGGATTGAACGATGGTGAATCTCGACCGCCGAACTGCCACTCGCGTCATTCATTCGCTCGGGGAATCTGGGCAACCACCAAAACATGGCGCGAAGCTTTTGAATGTTGGGACCGAAGCTTTTATCCGCCGACTGCGCAAAGATTACCTGGAGGATTTACTTCCTGTCTACGAAGGGCAAGATGGCAGCGGGGCCTGCAAATGGGTCGAAGCAAACTATGGAAACGGAAAAACTCAATTTCTTCGCTGCATGCAAGATGAGGCATGGAGCTTGAATTACGTGACTGCTTTTGTGGAGTTGTCACAAGATGAATGTCCGCTTGACCACCCCGAACGCATTTACGGCGCAGTCGCAAAAGCATTGCAGGCAAGTCCTCTCGATGCCTCCGATGTTGATCGTGGCCGTGGGATCGATCAAGCTCTTTTGCAGCTATTGGATCGCAAGTTTCCCGGTGTATTCAGCGGTATCAGTAATCAGGAATTGATCGATCAAGCGATCGCGTGGGTAGAAACTAGCTTGGCGGCTACCCCCGTCGAAAGCTCCGGGTTTCGGACGGCGGCCGTGCAGTATCTGGTGTCAGTGCTTCGAGCTGAATCACGCAAAGCTCAGGCGATCGCTTGCTATCTTCGCAATGAACCATTTGACACAAAAGAATTGAGGCAATTTGATCTTTTCGAGAAAATCGATAAGGCAAGTGGATTTCGATTTCTTCGGTCGCTCTGCCAACTAATCCAAAGATCAGGGCTTGCGACGGGAACGGTGTTTCTCTTCGACGAGGCGAGAAGATCTCTGAGCCTGATGTCGAGAAAATCGCAAAAGGTAGCCTGCGAAAATCTTCTGACAATTATTAACCGCTGCAACAGTGGCGATCTACCAGGCACGCTGTTTCTCTATGCGGTGATGCCAGAGTTTTTTACTGATTTTGCAACCGCCTATCCCGCTCTTCAGCAACGATGCAGTCCCTCAACTCGAATCAATCTGGAGTCGCTTCAAGGAATTCGCGAACTCGATCTCCTTCAGATGATTGGCGAAAAAATTACGGAAGTGTTTCGGAAAGCCTATGAAGACGCTCCAACCGATCGCGCCCTTCTCAAAAAGAATCTTGCTTGTGTCGCCGAACATGTACTTCGCGAAACCATGGCTGGCAACGGAACTCGGCGATTGCTGGTCATTTCGTGGGTCCATGCACTAAAAGATTTCAGAGATTCTGGCCTGCGCTTATTGTCTCCAGAGGACGTAAAAGCAATCGTCGAAGGAGCACAAAGTCAACTAAACGAAACTGACGCTGCTTCGGTCGAAAGCGAGGGAGAGTGAAGCGATGTCCAAGGGGAGAATCAGGCTAGCTCACGACAAACTGGGACTCTTCGATCTAGTAAGGCTAGAAGGAACGACGTGGATCGTACGTGACACTCGTGGCAATGAATATCGAGTTCCGCCCGAAAAGCGAAAGCTTTTTCGCGTGGTACAAGATTCAACTTCCACCACCATCTCCACTTCACCCAATACGCCAAGGATTATCCCAGCCAATCCCGGTCTCCACGCTCGTCGAATTATTCAATCCCTTCGCGTCGGTCTTCCCTCGCTGGATGACCGAACGCGCCAACTTGCGGTGGGTTTTGAAGAGACCAAGCGATTCATCAGGAGATTTCTAACCGATATAGGTCAAGAAGGCGGCGGTGCAATGACTCTCCGAGGTTCCTACGGCCAAGGAAAAACGTTTGCCCTGAGAATGCTCGAGGAGTTGGCACTTGAGAATGGCTTTCTAACGGCTCGAACAGAGATCGACGCGACCGAAAATTGTCTCAACAAACCTCATCACATTTATCATGATTTGATGAGAACCTTGCGAATCCCCAAAGCGACGGGCTCGGGGGCACCGATTCTGGCAGAAAAAGTTGTTCGTCATCTCGATTCGGAATGCGGACGAAGCCCAGACCGCAGAACTCTGTACCTGGAAGCGAAGGTCAATTCTTACCCACTCGACTGGCTTCTTTCCGATCCCGACCTGCTTCAGAAACCAGAACTAGTCGGCTTATTTGCCGCCGATCCGCAATATCCTGCCTCCAGAGCTCGTGCAAACCATTGCACGCTCGCCGATTCGACGATCTGGCCAGCCTTCACGGCGGGAACCCAAGGTGACTTTGCAAGCTATTTAATCTCTGGGATTGGCAGGATTTCAAGAATGCTTGGACACCAGGGACTGGTCGTGATCATGGACGAGATGGAGAAGTGGCACGAACTCAATTGGGCTCAGCAAGTGCAAGCCGGCAACCTGCTTGGCGGCTTGATCTGGGCGTCTACGGCGGAAACTGGCAAACGCCGGCCAGAAGATCAACCTGTCGAATTGATTCACAGTGGACGTGGCGGCGGCTTTCCATTCACCACGAATAATCGCTGCCACGTCGGAATCGCCATCGCAATGACACCACGCGACGACTACGACGATTCCCAACTGTGGTCCCACTTCGGCCCCGTATTATACGCTGAGGTCCCTACGCTGACCGCGAAGAAACTGGAAGACTATTGCACTCGCGTGATGCCGCTAATTGCGGAGGCATACGGATTAAGAGAGCCGACTTCGGAGGAACTGAAGGATATATCGGAGGAGGCAATTGCGATTTGGCGTACCCACGAAGAGTGGAACACTCGGTATGGGGTCCAAGCTGCAATTGCGGCCTTCGACCACTGGCGAGATCGTTTGGAAGTAGATCGGCATAAAGATGATGAATGAACCAAGAGATGACGAACAACTTCTCCTCGCCCACCGAACCCTGCATCAAAAAATGCCAAAATGCTGGAACGCATTTTTCGCCTCCTTCGGAAGCTTGCGACCGATCCAATTGGAAGCAATGCCAGTCATTTTGAAGGGTGGAAACGTTTTGGTAACTGCTCCTACTGCGGGCGGAAAAACAGAAGCTGTCATTGCACCAATTTGCGAGCGACTTCTGACCGAACGATGGAAAGGCCTGAGCGTCGTCGTTGTTACGCCAACTCGGGCGCTGGTTAACGACCTCTTCAATCGGCTATCTCGACCATTAGATGAATTACGAATATCCTTGGGCCGCAAAACGGCTGACCACGGAATCATGGAGAGTGCGGGCTCTCAAATCCTCATCACAACCCCTGAGTCGGTCGAATCGTTACTGACCTTTCGCAAACAAATACTAGGAAATCTACGAGCAATCGTTCTCGATGAAATCCATCTTCTGGATGGCTCACCTCGCGGTGATCAGCTTCGTTCGCTTCTTCAGCGTATCGAGTTACTCCATCGCCAGGAGAACGATGCAAGTCTCAAACCACTCCAAATCCTCGCAATGTCAGCAACGGTTTCAGATCCTACGCGTCTTGCCTTCGCTTATCTCGGCGAAAAGTCGGAAATTGTCCAAGTCGCTGGGCAGCGACAAATGGAAAGCCACGTAATCGTGGCCTATGGAACCGAAGAAGAAAGGGCGATCCAAGCGATCTCAGCCATCGATCAATTTAATGACATCCAGAAACTCCTTGTTTTCGTCAATAGTAGAAAGCAGGTCGACACGGCCGCCAACTGTTTCCAGGTTGGACGTTTTTCAAAATGCCCCGTTTATGGGCATCACGGAAGCCTGTCTAAAAACCAGCGGGAAGCAACGGAGGAACGATTTAAGTCCGACCCGATTGCGATCTGCGTAGCGACGATGACGTTGGAGGTAGGCATCGATATTGGAGATATCGACTTGGTGATCTGCATGGACCCTCCATTTTCTCTCTCAAGCTTTTTGCAGCGAATCGGTCGTGGCTGCCGAAGGCTCAATGGAAGAACCAGAGTTCTCGGCGTCGCAAGAGACCAAGCTGGGAAAATTCTGTTTGAGGCAATGATCCATCAGGCAGCACTCGGTATGCCCTCGGGACCGGTTGCACCTTACCGGCGATCGGTTCTTTTTCAACAGGCACTTGCCTACATGGAACAAGCTCCTTCCAAAAGACGGACGCTACCGCAGTTCGAACGCGCTCTTGGACAAACGAGTGCGCCGAAGGTCGCATCGAAAACCGTCGGTGACGTGATCGATGACATGGTGCAGATGGGATTCGTCGAACAACGAGGCGCCACCTTCACTCCTACTTCGAAGGGCAGGGATTTTATAGAAAGCGACCGGATCTATGGAAACATCCAACCCAATCCACATGAAGTTGCCCTAGTGGATGTCGAAAGCGGGAAGGTGGTCGCGCGGGTCGCTGGATTCGATGGCTCATCGAGCAGCATCAAGATCGCTGGTCGATCATTCCAGGTGATCCCCGGAGGAGATGATGGTCCACAGAGAATCCGAAGTGGTGGCGCAGCGGGAGATGGTCCGCGCTACCACGCACGCAATCTTCCCTACGCATATGACATTGGGGCTTGTCTATCGAATTATCTCCAGATCCCAAAAGGCGAATTGTGGTGCTATCGCCAACAGAATCGAACGATTGTCTGGACATGGTTGGGAAAACTAGTCAACTCAACCTTGGCAGCGTGCATCACGAGCCAAAGGATCGATGTCACAGATGGTCCATTTCATCTGAGTTTGAAGTGCGAAACCCAAGATGCGCTTCCTTGTATTCTGCAAGCGATCGACGATGCGGTGGACAGCAATCCTCTTGGAACATTGAAGCCGGAGCAACTGGCCGATTTGGGGCCGCACTTCCGCTTGCTTTCAGGAATTCAGCAACAGGAATCTCGTGAAGATTGGCTCGACAAAGTTTTTCTCCGCCACTGGCGAGATGGCATTGAAACAATACACGATCTACCGATTGATAGTGAAATTGGCTTAATCCTGCAACAACTCACCTAATTCTTGCTACTTACCGATTGATTTCACGGGAGAGGACGGATGGCATCCTATTTATTTGTGACCGAAGAGTATTTCAGTCCTGAGAAGGTAACGGCCAAGGGTGGGTTTGGTTGGAGTTGCACCGCAAAAACCAGAAGTGGAGATAGAATTCTAGTTTATGTAAAAGGTGTAGGAATCGCATACGAATGGGAAGCACAAACAGATGCCGAACGTACGGCATCGTGGCCATTCATGTGCGACGTTCGCCTGATCGGAAAGTTCAATCCCCCCATTTCCATGGCAGATTTGAAGAATATTTTCCCCAAGGACCAATGGCCGGCCCTGTATACCCATTTTCGTGGCCTAAGCGCATTTCAGATCAACGAAGACATCTTCAACCGCATCCAATCGCAAAAAAAGTAGATACCGTTTACCTCGGCTCGATACAATCTCTAACAGCCTATGCTTAACCTATGAAGCAGGTGATGTGATCCTTGCTCAAGACCGCAACTTTTCGGTTGAAAAAGAAAACATTTTACCCCACGTTCTCTACATGATGACACCTTAGACAAGACCACTCGAGAGATTCCAAAATGTATTCACGCAGGAACGAACGTCTTCTAGAAACGCGACCAACCTTCACAAAATCAAAGGATTAAATGCGCCTTCTTCAAAAACTCACTTAGAAAGATATCCTCCCATTTGCCCCCCCAACTTCTCAATGTTCGTGTTACCGAGCACGCATCAATGAACCTCAATTAGGTCACTAAGCACGGCCCGAAATGTGGGGTCACTAGCACTGCAAACAAAGGTTCATTCGTAGCCCCTCGTATTTTTTCAAAATTCAATTCAACCGGCATTCTTATGGGTACTACCCCGAGCAAAAGTGTATCTTACTCAGGCGCCTGGAAGGCAATGGTCCTCAAGCAGTCCCCTTTGATTCTCGGATGCTTCATTTTTATTACAGTTCTTGTAATCCAATCGCTTCTGAACCTGTCGCAACCATTTTTTTGGCTATTTAGTATGCTTTGCGGTATATCATGGGGATATCTTACAGCCAGTCAACTGAAATTTCGCAGCCACGTAAATCAAATGGACATAACTGAAAAAAAGCTCGCGGAATCTCTAGAATCACACCAACGGCTTAAAATACGCTACTCCGGACTTGAAGAGCACATGCAACTGCTACTGCAAGAGGCAATACAGCCACTGCAAAGCGACATCACTTGCTTGGAAACAGCTCTGTCAAAGAAAGATGATTTAGAAGCGGAATTAGCAAACGCGAAGACGGAACTAGTCTTAAAGCACCAGCTAATCGAAGACATCCAAAGGGAATCGAATTTTAAATTTCAAAAGCTACTTCGAGATCTGGAAGTAAGTCGCAGAGAAGCATTGTCTGCTCAGAAGGTAAGCGAGGAGAAAGCGAAATCCAAAGTTCATGAATCTACTGCAAAGGCGGATGAATTTCGCAGCGAGATGGCCGCTGCGCTGGAAGCGGCCAATCAACGGGCCGGCGATTTAGAAGCACAACTAGGAATCGCGAAGGCGGAATTGCTCGCAGAGAGCCAACTAATCGAAGACGTCCAAAGGGAATCCGACTTTAAACTTCAACAGCTACTTCGAGATCTGGAAGAAAGTCGCAGAGAATCATTGTCTGCCCAGAAGGCAGTCGAGGAGAAGGCGAAATCCATGGTTCATGAGTCTACTGCGAAGGCGGATGAACTACGGGAGCAGATAGCGATTATGTCGGATGAATTGATCGCGAGACAGCAGCGACTCGAATCGATCCAATTGGACTCGGAACAGACCATTCGGAAACTGGTGCAAGAACTGGACGGCTCTAGAAAGGAATCAGCGATTCTTTTGGAATCGATCAGTGCTGAGGCAATCGCATTCCTAAGTGAGGCAAACAGTGCAGAAGTGAAACTGCAATCTCAAAATAGCAGCCTAACACGAGCCCTACATTTGATCCAGAAGGCTTCGGGGGAGTTTGATAAAAAGTTCACCGGCCTTGGCGAATTGGATTCTCTTCCTGACGATGAGCGAGAATTTCTTATTTCAACAGTCGAGCAACTCAATAAACAGCCAGACACATTCTTCACGCTGCCGATAGATGATGGATCCTACACGGCACGACTGACTTCTGCTTTTGAGGCAATAAAAACCACCCATAGAAGAACTAGTGATAATAATAGCTTCGTCTCGAAAAGGGCAGAGGAACTTAGGCGGTTGTTCGAAGAGGAACTGCGGCAGATTACCCAAGAACATGGTCGTGCCGATGGTTCGCAATACCAGCGACAGCATGCAGCGAACCATTTTTTGGCTGACCTGCGGGAACTCCTTTTCCAGAAAGTTGATGCACGGAATCTCGATTTCTGCAAAGCCTCCTTCTTTGATGCAGTGAATCTTGTGAAAGAGTCTGGAATAATCGTAACTGATTACCAGGTGGCTTGTGCTATCTCGGATCTTGAATGTGAACACGAAAACGAGAAGAGAGTTGAAGAAATGAGGGCTGAAAAGGTCAGAAAAATTCTGGACAAGAGAATTTGATATTGCTAACGTAGCCTAGTTCTCTATCAAAATCCTGGCTGCACCAGTCACGAATTGCCTCGCGTGTGAAATTGATCGATTCAGGATTAACTCGTTTACTATTGAATGTATCGATTCCGAATATCCAAGATTTCTTTGTTCGCCTTTTGGAGATTTCCCAAGAGGCTTTGTTGTTTTGCGTTGATCTCATCGACTCGTGCTCTGCCGCTGGCCAGGGTTTTTTCCAAACTATGACGAAATGCGATTATTTCGGCTTGGATCGGTATTTTTTTCTTGAGGTAATTGACGTCAAACCGGTGGTGGAAAGCGCTAGAGAAAATTCCATCCGGATTTTCAACCAATATCGATGTTTTTGTTTGCTTCCATGCCAATAAATCTGAAATCAGGTTTTTCGTTAATCCAGGAATTGACTCAAGTTTTTCTTTCGAGACGTCACTTGCAGCCTCTACTCCGAAACTTTCAAGAAGGATCAAGTCAGCGGAATTGATACCCAAAATGCGGTCTTCGCATATCAATACATCTGCGAGATCGTCTTCAAGAGTGCTGGCAGGGGATTTCCTATTCTCGTGGCCCGAGGACCAACGCCATGCTTTATCGAGTAGCTCAAGTTCGATGCGGGCTTCCCTTGCAAGGCTTTTCAATGCTTCAGCTCGCTTTTCAATAGCTGCGATCTCCACTTGCGATCTTCTGTCTAACTCCATCATCTCGTTTCGGGACTGTTCGATAACGGTTTTTAGATGACGGAGGTCGGAATTCTCATGCGCGAAGTATCCGAAAAGAAAGTACTTCGCCGAGAAAACCAATGCCGCTGGAACAAATGCAAGCCAGAACCCCCACCAATAAAAACCTAGTAAGCTGGCGAAGGTGCTTACCAATGCGGCATACCCCAGAAATCGCTGCAAACCGCCTGCTTTCGTTGCCTTAGGAGATGGGATTGCCTCACAATCCACTAAGGAGATTTGTGGCTGCTTCAGGAATTTTTTCAGATGGACTGGCAAAGCATCTATCGTTTTCAGAATCCGCGAGTCGTCGCTATCATTCCATCGGCTTTTATGCCAATCTTGGGAAACCGATTCGAACAACTTCGGCCCACCGCTGTTTTCGATTCGACACCAT
>Ga0315901_10011291_pt1 | contig 10060 bp, 23 predicted proteins | sample LakEriMetagenome_10_FD_203761 | JGI IMG/M metagenome (GOLD analysis project Ga0315901, IMG submission 203761) | Freshwater fungal communities from buoy surface, Lake Erie, Ohio, United States - Buoy 2 MA116 | ecosystem: Environmental > Aquatic > Freshwater > Lake | place: USA: Lake Erie, Ohio... | reverse complement strand
CACAAGGCTCCAAAAAGGTAATTCACGGGCGACTAATCGAAGCCTCTGGTCAGGCTCTCAAAGTATGGAGGCGAGAAATCGCTGATGCTTGTCAGCCTTATGCAGAACAGATAGTCCACCTTGGGCCTATAAAGCTTGAGGTGGATTTCTATTTACCCAGACCTAAGACAGTGAGGAAAGAAGATCGGGCGATGCCAACAGTGCCGCCCGATCTCTGACTAGACAAGCTGCTCAGAGCCGTTGGTGACGGCATAGGACAATCAGGGCTTATCTGGGGCGATGATAGCCAAATCTGCGAAATCTCAGCCCGCAAACACTACGCTGATGACCGTGCCCCAGGTGCCGTCATTGTTATCAGTTCGTTATAGAAATGTGCTTCTCTTTGTCCTAAGCCTCCCGTAAAGTAATTGCAGGAGGTAACAAATGAGAGTAAACGAAATCAAATCTCAAATCGAGTTTCACGCCGATGCCCTATTCCAAGCGGGCTACGACATGGGTTGGAACTCACTAATCAGCGAGCTAGACACAATGTCTAACCAAGAATGGAACATCGGTAACAAGGTCACGGCAGATGTGATCCGTAATGTAATCAAGAAGCTGGAGGGCATCAATGAAGCCTAGAAACTGGAAGCTATTTCTATACGATGTAGCAGACCGTCTCTTCCCGAAGCAGATGGATGAAGCCTACGAACAGGGCATTCGTGTGGGAGCAGAGTATGCAGCCCGCACAATGTCTTTCACGATCACGGAAGCCGGAGAAAAGCAGAAGCTAACAAAGGCTCAAGCAGTTGGCTTTGAGGTTGCTTGCAAGGCAGTCAGGGATTCTAAGAAGAAGATTCACGCCAGGACAGGAGCAATGCTGTGATGAAGATTACGGTCTGGGAGCTGCCTAATTGTGTGCAGTGCATGCAGACTAAGCGTGAGTTTGAGAAGCGAGGCATCATCTTCGAGACCCGACAGCTAAACAAATCACAGAAGGCAGTCAAGCGATTCTTAGAGCTGGGATTCAGTCAGGCTCCCATTATCGAAACTGATGCAAAGAGATGGTCTGGCTTTCGGTTAGACAAGATCAACAGCCTTGAGATGCACTTGAAGTCCGAGAGGGCTCACGGCATCAATGTGCCACTAGAACCTATCAAGCAAGTAGCGGAGGAAGTGGAAGATGACTAAAGACATTGAAGTGTTGATAGAAATAAACAACTGGTATCAAACCTATGCGAAGGTCAACTACCAAAATCGTTTCTTTTTTATTGACAGACGAGCTGGTTATCTTGGACTTGAAGAATGGCAAGATGAAGAATCAAGAAGCAACCGCAGCGTTTTGACATTCTTGAACAAACCAATTAGGGAATGGGAGATACCTTACGCACAAGAGCCAATGAATCAAGAGGAGTTGGCGGAATTAGTAGTTGAACTAAGCAAGGTGAATCAAGATGCTTGAATACATCCTCATATTGTCAGTGGTCAACACTTTACTTATAGCAATACTTTTACTAAAGACAGGGGCAGAAAATGAGTAATGAATTTTGGCAGACAATAGGTAATTTTGTAGCCGCCGAAATGCGTGGTGCAGAGCAAGAGCGTGAACGCATTCTCAAGCTATTGGAAACAGAAAAATTTAGTTTGCCAGCGGGGTTAAAAGGCGGGACTACCTACATACCAATAGAAGAGCTGATTCCACTAATCAAAGGAGAGCAGAAGTGAGTGCAGAACTCGGCAGTTTTCAATGGGAGATTAGATACCCAGCCGCACCCGAAGGTCATCACTGCGGTTTTGACTTTACCGAAGACCAAGCGACTGCAAAGTGTAAGTGCGGAGCAGTAGCAACCAACCCAGCATTTTTTATCAAAGGAGAGCAGAAGTGAGTGAAGAGCAAATCCGCCTAGAAGCAATGAAAATTGTTTGGCAATGGGCAGCGCAAACAGACCGTCAACCAGAACCACCAAAGGTGTTACTTGCTTATGCAAACTTTATTGTGGCTTATGTCAAAGGTGAGCAGAAGTGATGCTTGAGTTCTTAGCCATCATGGCAGCAGTCAATACATTGCTTCTGGCCATAGTTCTTTTGAAAATGGGAGCAGATGAAGAATGATTCCTAAGTCCGTCAAGATAGGCGCTCAGACCTTCGACATCTTCGAGCGCACTAAAAAGCAAGACACCTTCTTGGCGGAAGGAAACTACGGCTATACCCGCGATGAAGCAAACATCATCGTAATTGACGCAGAGCTTCATATTACAAAGAAAAAAGTGACACTACTGCATGAGATTCTTCACGCAGCGCGGATGATCTATGAGCTTCCAACCAGGCCAAGAGACAAAGCATCTTTTGATGATTGGGAGCATTACTTCATCGGCATTTACGAAACATCACTACTAATGATTATGAGAGATAACCCAGGATTATTGAAATGGCTAACAAAAGAGAACTAAAAGAGGAACGAGAGTTTATACGCAACGAGCGTATCTACACTGACTTTCGGCAGGCCGCAGCCCTACTAAGGGATAAGAACCTAGTGTGGTCTGCCGATCTAGATTGCATCCGCGAGGACTTGGCGGAATACCTAGAGCAGCGCGCACTATTCGGTGCGGCTAACAGCGAGCATCTAATCGCAGTCGTGCAGCGGCTGTTGGCGGATGAGAATGACTTGAGCGTGCGATGAACGATGACCTGAATGTAGATGACCTGATAAACGGATGGAAGTATCAGGACCAGTTCGAGGCAATCTCAATGAAACTAATTGAGGCTGGAATTCAGTTGGGTGTCAGGGCTACAGGACTGGAGTTCCTGAAGTCTTTGGTCGTCAAAGATGTAACGGCATTCACAGAGGACGAGCTGAAGAAGCTACTGGATGCCAGTTACGACAATGCAGTCAAAATGCTAAAGGAGAGAATGAAGAATGCTAGAGGGGCTTGAGCCAAAAAAGAAAAATACTGCTTGTGCTGTTCGCAAGCTTATGGATACCCTAGGTGACAAGGACAGCCAGATACTGACAGATGCGGTGGCAGATGTCGCTACCTGGACATCCAATGCACTTAGCACGGCGCTACGGGATAGGGGAATTATCGTGGCAGATCACACCATTACCAAACACCGCAACCGCATTTGCGTTTGCTATAGAAGTTAGGCTTGAACCATGCTAGAAAACATTCAGCCAGCTTCCAGAGTTGTTGCCCCAGCGAACTTTCGCCCAGGCATTGAATTCGATGGAACTGAAGGTATCGCCACAACACCTGGCTATACAGACCAACCAAACTTTGACGCATTCCTAGCGGACGCAGGATTTGACCCGAACGAGATTGAGATTGTCGGGACACCGCGCACCTCCCGCTGGCAAAAGTATGACGGCGAGTGGCTCACTGCCTACCGCTTCAACTTCCGCCGCAAGGTTGCGAACCTCAATCTGCCGCTGCTGCTACAGGAAGCAAAGAAAAAAGCAAAGCCAGCCAAGCTAGAGAAACCAGAAGCTCGCTGCATGGTGGTCATGTGGTCAGACTTACAGGTTGGCAAGGTTGACTACCGCGGCAACTCACTCTCACTGATTGAGCGTGTTGAGCTAATGCAGGCTCGCCTCATGCAGATGGTGAGGGAACAGAAACCAGAAAAAGTAATCTTTGCAGACCTGGGTGACACTGTAGAAAACTTTCAGAACGCCGCACCAATGCAACAGCTTCAAAGCAACGATTTATCAATTATGGAGCAAGTAGATTTGGCTACCACCTTTGCATGGCAGACAATCAAGATGCTGGCAGAGAAGGTTCCAGATGTAACCTACGCATCAGTCGGTTCTAACCACTGTCAGTGGCGCATAGGCCGTGAGGCAGTTGGCAAGCCAAGTGACGACTGGGGCATCTTCATTGGCCGTCAGTTAGCTAGGCTTAGCCAAGAAGCGGGACTCAAAATTCGGTTTATCGAACCTCAAGAGCATGACGAGTCGCTGGCCCTGGATGTATTCGGTGACGGTTTTCACATTCTCGGTATCGCTCACGGACACCAAGCTAAGCGCCCAGACGCGATGGCAACCTGGTGGCGTGGTCAGGCATTTGGTAGGCAACCAGTTGCAGACGCATCAGTATTGATACACGGCCACTGGCATCACCTACGCGTAACAGAGATGGGCAGCACACCACGCGGTACATCACGCTTCCTAGTCATGGCCCCGACCATGGACAACGGATCTGGCTGGTGGCGCAAGGTGACTGGTGAAGATTCGGTCCCAGGTCTGGGGGTCCTCATGCTGGAAAAGGGCGTGGACTTTACAGGAACGGTTTACAAGCTGTGACATTGCTAAACAAAATTCATAACGAAAATTGCTTAGAAACTATGAAACAGATGTCAGATGGCATCGTCAATTTAGTTCTGACCTCACCTCCTTATGACAATCTACGAAGTTATGACGGCTATGAATTTGATTTTGAGGCTATTGCTTCCGAGCTTTATAGAGTTTTAGCCCAAGACGGTATTTTGGTGTGGATAGTTGGCGATGCAACTATTGATGGCTCAGAGACGGGAACAAGCTTTAGGCAGGCCCTATTCTTCAAGGAGCTTGGGCTAAAACTACATGACACCATGATTTATGAAAAGAACAGCCCTGCTTATCCAGCTCAGCGCAACGGCAATCGCTATACACAAATCTTTGAGTTTATGTTTGTGTTTGCAAAGGGTTCCGTTCCAAAGCAACTGATTTGTGATAAACCAAATAAATGGGCTGGGCATAAAGACTTTTCGGGCAAACTCAAAAATCCAGTTCCTGAATTCTCGCCTAGAAATAACATTTGGAAGTATGTAACAAGTTTCAATGGCGTAAAGCATCCAGCTCCATTTCCTGAGCAGTTAGCCATGGACCACATACTCAGTTGGTCAAAAGAGAACGACATTGTTTATGACCCTTTTATGGGTAGTGGAACAACCGCAAAGATGGCACTATTAGCTGGTAGGCAATTTATTGGAAGTGAGATATCGGGGGCGTATGTTGAACTTGCAAATAAAAGACTTGAAGATACGGGACTAATTTATGAAAGACATTGAGCAACTTGCTAAAGAGATGCGTGAGCGCGCTCTTGAAAGACCTGAGCCTTGGGTCATCTACGAGAAGATCTACGAGCCAAGCGAGGAGCAGAAGAAGCTTTACTTCCATGCTGGCAGATGGGCTGGCGGCGCAAGGGATTACAACGCTCGTATGGCTTATGAGCAGCTAAGAAACAAAGGGGAGTTCTAGTGCCTACCTACACCTACGAATGCGCTTGTGGTCAGGTCTGGGATGTCCGCCACAGTATCCACGAGGAACCAGAGTTTGAGTGCGACAATTGCGGGGGGGCCATGGAGCGCGTTATAGCCGCCCCAGCCGTGCAATTCAAGGGCAGTGGCTTTTACTCTACGGATAAAGCCAAAAGCTCTAGCAACACGCCAAAAAATAATTAGTAAATTGACTTGACAAAGCGGCTCAGGCCCACCATAATCTAACTAGAGATTTGAAGTGTTTTCCATAAAGTTCCTTTCAATTCTCCTTTCTCTCTCTTGGTAGGAGGGAACTCAGTGGGTTCGTTGGGTTCGTTGCTGAGTTCTCTCCTGCCATCTCTCTTTTTAGCCAGAAAAAAATTCAGTCAAAATGGCCTTTAAGAAGCCTTGCCTAGATTGTGGGGCGCTCTCCTACGAAAGCCGCTGTGAGATCCACAGACGGCGTGTGCAGCAGCTACGCGACATAAAGCGGGCAGAACACAAAAAGAATTACTACAACAGCGATTACCGAAAGCGCGCAGCATTCGTCAGGCAGACGGCAATTATTTGCCACATTTGTGGTGACGGCGCTCGCGTAAATGACCCATGGCAAGCTGACCATCTTGAGCCAGGCAATTCACTCTCGCCACTGGCAGCAGCTCACAGATCCTGCAATGCCTCTCGCGGAAACAAACCGCTGGACAATCGCTGAAAAATAATTCAGTCAAAAATTCAGTCAGAAAAGCCTATATGCGCGCGCCCGCGAAAAGGCTGTCGAACACTTGTTCGCATAGGCAAATGAGCAGATAACACAAAAATAACAAGTTGATAACGACACGAAAAACTTGCTTGACACGCACTAGACACGGCGCAGAATTGTCTTGCCGCAAACAACGGCAGAGAGAGAAAAAATGGAAAAGCCAATAGAAACTATCGAAGTAAGCGATCAACTACGCTACGCAATACGCTACGACGACTGGCCGCTTGACTATCTGAAAGACTACGACCACGAATTTTTCAGCGTCTTTACGATAAGAAAAGGCGACAGACTATATCCGCTAGAACTAGATAACTTTGGCCTAAATAGGAGGCTACGCAACGCGCTTGACTGGACTAAAAGAGACGACACCGAAGCAGTTCTTGGCAAAATCCTTACCCGCGCTGGTTATACCTACAAATTTGTAGAACTACAGGATTACCCTTCCGCCTGGCATGACCTAGTTATTTATTGGAGTGACGAGGAAATAAACCCCGAAGGCTACATTGACGAACTAAGCGCCTGGTATAAGGGACATGTCTATAGGGTTGCGCTAGAACAAAAAGAAACCTATGTAGGCCGCAATAACACCATAGAACGCTGGGAAGTTATTGACGAAATTTGTCAAGTAATTTTTACAAAAAACTATGAATTTACTTTAGACACCTGTAAAGAATTGCTAGGCGAACCCGCCCTAGCTAACTAAGAAAGAGAGAGAAAGCAAATGAACACAACTATCGAAACACCAGAACAGGCACTAGACACAATTCTAGAAATGGTCAAATGGACCGAGGAGGATCACGAACTAGCCGTGTCTGCCGCCGCAACTATCTACAGCCTATTCATACGCGGCTACATGGACCTATCGCTTGCCGTGCTGGAAACATACAGGCCGAACGCTATGAAGCGGCCTTGGATGGAGGACTAAGTGGAGACACTAAGCGACCCTTATTGCTCATCTTGTCACGAATTACTAAGTCTAAATCCGTCTAGTTGGAGAGAAATCCCAAACGAATTTAGAAATGTTTGCTTTGAATGTTATTTAGAAATGTTTATTTAGGAAAGGAAAACAAATGGAAGAAATGACCTACACAGTAATCGGGCCAGACGGCCAAATGAGCTATGTCTGGGCTAAGACTATGTTCGAGGCTTACCAGGAGGGACTGGCACATTACGGCGAAGGCACAATGGTCCGCCCTAGCTGGTATGGAGAGTGGGACTGTGGTATGTATGAGCCTGGTAGAAGGTGCGGCCACGACAAATACGGCAATCACATTAGAGCGGAGGAAGTAGTTGGCTGAGAAATTTACCTACGCCGCGTGGGTTGCAATGGAGCTACGCGATAAAGAGTTATCGGCGGATCAAGAGGCTCGCGCTCAATACTGGAGCAACAGCGGAAAGATAGCGAAGTATGACGAATACCGCGAGTATTGCAAACTAAACAAACTACAGCCAGACAACCCTCCCGAAGGCTATTGGGAGAGCAAAGAAGAACCCTGGCATAAGCCCGTAGGAATTGCTATGGGTATGACAGGAATTCTTGTCTGGTTTATCGCAGGAATTATAGGGGGGGCTAGTGGCCAATCGCGCTATTAGAAATTCTTATAGCTTGGCAGCAGCCCAAACAAAACAAACTAAATGAAAGAGAGAGAAAAACAAATGAACCTAATACAAATACTTACCGATTACACAAACTATGACTGGGAATTTGACGAGACTGGCGTAATAGCCGTATGGGTAGAGGACGGCCAATCTCTCGGAGTGAATGCCTGGTTTGACTTAGAAACAAATGACGGCACAATTGTTCTAATGAATGAAATAGTTAGTGACTATTACCGCATACAAAAGCACCAATACCACCGCCTAGCAATTGCCACAGAATACGCGCAATTCTCGGCAAGTGACCACTTTGGAATTTTAGGCACGGCGGAGCAATTTGAGGCTTACGCTGTGGCCATGGAAGTTATCGGTGGTGAGCCTGGGTTTGCGGGGACCGAGGACGGAATTGTTCTCACTATTGGAGATCCTTGGGTATGGGTTGAGTGGGACGGCGAACGCTATGACCTGTTTCAGGACGGCTCTCACCGCTACGCCGCTACAAAAGACGGATTATTGTCTGCTTACAACAAACTTGTCAAGGAGGTTGAGGCTTTTGCCAAAGTCAAGGCTGAGCAACAATTACAAAAAAGTCAAAACTAAAAAATTCAGTTAAAAACGCCTTAACGCGCGCGCCCGCGCGAAGAAGCAGTGGCCCTGTCTAATTCTGGCACTGAGTCCCAGAATTGGCGGGGCCTTTGCACGCTTAAGCACACACGGGCAGACTGGGCAACAACGAGAAAACCGAACATTTGTTCGTTTATAACGCTTTTATAACGACACGGCAAACCTGCTTGCTTAAGCACACACGCCCCTCTAATGTGTCTTTAACCGCACAAAGCGGATAGAGAAAGAGAGAGAACAATGTTGAAGTCAGAGCTAGAAGTTGGCAAGACATACACACACAGAACAGGCGCAAGCTACCGCTCGTCTGAGCTGGTAACACTTGAGAGCCTAGAGCCACAACAAGCCCGCAATGCCCGAACTTGGGCAAAGCCAAGTGCCAACCTAGTCCGTGTGTCTTACAAAGAGAAATACCAAGGCGAGGAAAGGACAATCAACAAAACCGTTCTAATCAAAAACCTTTACCCCGAACAGGAATACCACGAAGAAAAGGCGCAGCAGCTAAAGATGCGGGAATTGCGCAAGGTATGGGAACAGCAACACGAAGAAATGAAAGGGCTGATTGAGAAGCACGGCCAGGAAATAGCTAACAGGTTAGGCGTTGAAAGAATCAAGCTAGAGAGAGACGGAAGCAGAATCAAAATCACACACACATACACGCTTGACCAAATCAAAGAACTACTAGAGGAAGCGGCCAACTAATGAATCTTTGGGACCTACTAATCCCCGCGCCTTTTCTAATCGCCGCGCTAATGGCTCACCTAGGCCACAACTTTACGGACCCCAAGCAATACCAACAGAGAGAGGAAAGTAACTAATGCCAAGAATAAATACGCGGGACGCAGGCGAATTCATCGCGTCACTAAAACCCTTCACCAGTAACGGCGCAATCCGTGGAGATTGGGACAAAGACGGCGCGTTTGTCGTTTGGTCGTATGCAAGCGCAATTGCCGCAATTTATCCCGACGAACAGCGCGCAACAATAAACGCGGCTAAATACAGCGTTACAACCAGCAAGCACCAACACGAAACACGAAACGGATTAGCAAAGTTGGGCTACGCGATCACGGAAGAAACAGACCCCGCCGCGTTTGAGATAGCAACAGGCCACCGCGCTAGATTGAGAGGCGCGAATTGGTAACGCAACAGGCAGAAACAAAAACAGTTACCAGTATTTTCATAAACGCTAAACAATGGCGCGACAAGATACACGGCAGCACATACTTCAGCGCACAAATCAGTATCAATGGCGAGATAGTCGGATACCTGCCGTTTCAGTATGGCTACGAAAACGCCTACCAATGGGAAGCGATTAGATGGCTGTATTACAACGGCTATATTCCCGCGCTAGCCCCGCTCTGGTCAGTCGTCAATAGTGGCCCCGCTGTTTATTCCACAATCAAAGACGGCAAAAAGGCCGAAGTGAAAGCGCACGGCACAATCTAACCCAAAACCCTACAGCGACCCGCTAGGCCCACGCCTGGCGGGTTTCGCTTTATCCTGGCGCGCTGATTACCCGCGCCTATCTTGCCCGCCTAGCGCCTGGCCTAGCCCCTAAGCCGCCTCTATTGGCGCGCGTTATGAGAAGCCCTAGAACGCGATTAGAAGCCACGAAAACGGCCCTAGCATACAATCACCCTATCCCGAACCTGATGCCCTGTAATCGCCGCACAAGGCCGCGGGGACTATCCCCCAGAGTGGGGCAAATCTTAGCCAAAGTGTCAATTCGGCACCCCGACGCCGCTGTTGCGTATTTCTCTGCTAAAAAAAGGTTTTCTGATAGCCTTATTGAATGGGCAGACCAGCTAAACCACTTGAGCAGAAGCGACTGCTCGGCAACCCAGGCCAAAGGCCGTTGCCCCCCGAAAA
>Ga0315901_10011290_pt1 | contig 10062 bp, 8 predicted proteins | sample LakEriMetagenome_10_FD_203761 | JGI IMG/M metagenome (GOLD analysis project Ga0315901, IMG submission 203761) | Freshwater fungal communities from buoy surface, Lake Erie, Ohio, United States - Buoy 2 MA116 | ecosystem: Environmental > Aquatic > Freshwater > Lake | place: USA: Lake Erie, Ohio... | reverse complement strand
ACGTGGATGCCACGTTCGACACAGTAGTGGACCATTTCGAAGTGCTGGTCGATCCAGCGCGGGCCGATTGCGACAATGTCGGGCCGCTCGCGCTCGATCATTTCGCGGTAACTGGCGTAGGCGGCAGGGGCCTCCAGCCGCTTCCGCGCCGACTCGCGTCCTCCCTCGTGCTCGTCGGCGACGGCCACAACGGAAGTCTCCGGGACTTCCTTCCAGACCGTGTCGAGGCCATGCCCATAGTCGCCTCGCCCCGTGGCCCCCACTACCGCGACCCGATACTGGTTAACCATCGCATCGACTCCTGTCTGAGAGGGAGGAATCCAACAGCGGCCGCCAAACCGCTGATCTCGAGGGGGATCGACCGAGGTTCGACCTGACCGACGCTTGGTCTGTGACTGTATGACACCGCGCCCCCTGCTGGCCAGCAGACGGAGATATCCGATCTCGAGTGGCTCCGATTGAGGGGCGACGCTGCTGCGGATCAGGGCGCTTGTTCTCAGGTCTAGTTCGAGGGGTAGGTCGGACTGGACGACTCGAGTGAGTCATTCAAAACCCTGGATTGCGTGGTGCGTTAGCCCCGGCTGAATTGCCAGCTTGCTGGGCATTTGGTCGGAAGCCGGTGGATTCATCCCCCCAGACCCGCACCGCCGCCGAGAGGGATGTCCTCGCCGGTAAAACGACCATGTGCCGCCACAAACAGCGCTACCTGCGCGACTTCAAGCGCTGAGTTCTGTCGTCCATCGAGCATGATTTCGCCGACGGCCTGATGGACCTCGGGGGGTTGCACCTGCATCATCGCGGTGGCGGTTGGGCCGGGCGAGAGGGCATTGACACGAATCCCATGCCGTCGCAACTGCATCGCCGCCCCATTCACCAATGCGACCAACCCAGCCTTGGTCGTGTTGTAGACAGGATTCACGCGGGTCCCCGAGCGGGCCTTGGTGCCCGAGATAGAGGCCAGCATCAGGATGCTGCCGCTTCTTTGGGGAATCATTCGCGATTGAGCTTCCAGCAGGCAGTAGAGCGCACCATTGAGATTGATTTCCACCGCCCGCTGCCACAGTGCCGGATTGGTTTGCCCAAACGGTTCGATGTTCAAAACGCCTGCTGTGTAGAAGAGAAAGTCGGGGGGGCCAGCAACCGCCTCGGCCTGACGAAACCAGGTGGCGACGCTCTCGGGAGAACGCACATCGAGGACAGCGCCAGTCAGACTGGTGGCTGGAACCGCGGCGTTCAAACACTCCGCCAGTCGCTTTTCATCGGCATCCCCGAGCACGACGGACTTTGCCAGAGGCTGGACCGCGTCCAGAATCGCCGAGCCAATTCCCCCCAGGCCGACCAGCCAGACAGACCGGTCTCGATAGCGATTGGCAATGGACTCAAACATGTGTGGGTCCCCTAAAACTGGAGAGTGGAAGCAGAGGCATCGATCAATTGAGGAAGGCAGCCCGCTGAATGGGGCAAGTCAATCACGCATTTCAGTGCCCGTGATCGTGCCCGTGATCGTGGGAGTGATCGTGGGAGTGATCGTGGGAGTGATCGGAAGCAGCGGGCAGCGACTTGGGACTGAGCGACGAATCATGAAAAAGCTCGAGAGCGGCTTGAACCATGTCTGGAGGCAACGCCTCGCCCGCCTTCCTAGCGGCTCTTAGCACTTCCACCAATGGCACGTCGAGTTGTCGGGCCAATCGGGCGCAGTCTTCGAACTCGGGCGTGCAGATTTCCCCAGTTCCAAACCTTCCAAGTTTTACAGCCACGGGCCCGAATCGGGTCTGGACCTCCACTTTTGCCCGCCGCCTGATCCAGCGCTGCCAGCGTGTATGTCGAATTCCAAAGGTTTCGGTCTCACGAAAAATAATCTCGGCAAGGCGTTCTGCGTCGTTGGGGCGACAGATGACCTGAAGCAGGATCGCCGACCGATCCTTTTTCATCTGAATCGGAATCGCACAGACATCGAGTGCTCCCGACTCCAGCAACCGCTGCCGGGCATAGGCTAAAATCTCGCCTGAGACATCATCAAGATTGGTTTCGAGCACGAGAACTTCATCTGACTGTGGGCCACCAGTCCCTTCGAGTAGTTCGCCAACCAGAATTCTCAGCATGTTGGCGCGGTCAGAAAACTCGCGGCTCCCTGCGCCATGGCCAATCGAGTCAATCGACATCGCCGGCAGGGGGCCGAAGCGGTCAACGATCACCTTGAGAATCGCCGCCCCAGTGGGGGTGGTCAGTTCACAATTGATCGGGACATCAACCAACGGCATCCCTTTCAGCAGTTCGGCGGTCCCGGGAGTTGGAACGGTGCAGATCCCGTGCGCGATTCGAACCTGTCCACGCCCCGTGGGGACCGGACTACTGACCACCTGATCGACCCCGAGTAGGTCGAAGCCGATTGCTGCGGCAACGATATCGACGATCGAATCGATCGCTCCGACTTCGTGAAAGTGAATCTGCTCGACTGTTGTGCCGTGCACTGCCGCCTCGGCCTTGGCGATTTCCCGAAAAATCGAGCCTGCCAGTTGACGTTGTCGAGGGGTCAATTGGCCACGGTCAAGAATCGACTCGATATCGGCCAAGTGCCGATGGGCATGCTGTTCAGGATGCTGAATCTTGAGATGCCTGGCTCGAAACGCGCACCGCATGACCTCGTGAAACTCCAGTCGCACACCCGGAAGCCCCAGTCCTGCGATTCCGTCGCAGATGGCCGAGGCGGGCACGCCCGCATCAACCAGAGCGGCGACAGTCATGTCTCCCGAGATGCCTGTCGAACAATCGAGGTAAGCGATGCGCATGGAATTCACATCCGGGAGAAAAGAGGAACTGCACCGTAAGAATCAGTCGGGACAGCATCCGCCCCTTAGTCCAACCTGCGCTTCACGATGATTCCTGAAGCGACTGAATGGGCAGGACGTACGATCTCGAGGACCAATTCCACTGGATCAGAACACTCACAATCGAATCGTTCGAGGAGCAGATCACGAGTTGGGCTTGGAGGGCAGCAGGTGCCTGTCAAACCAGTCAGCGAAGAGCACTAAATCCTTCGACAGATCGGGCCAGCCATGAGCCGCATCCGGCTTAATGACCAGTTCGCAGGGGACTTTCGCCTCTCGGCAGACTTCGACCATTCGTTGAGCCTGCTGCAAGGGGACAAGTTTATCGGCATCACCATGGACGATGAACACTGGAGCATCGTCAGGAGTCACGTGATAGACGGGGGAAATCTGGCGACCAACTTCCAAAACCCGATGCTCATCGGTAATTGGAACAAATACGTTGACCCTGGTGTCTAACTCTCGGAAGTCGAATGGTGCACGGAAATTGTTCAGCACGCCACGGCCCAAGGCGTTCTCCCCGGGCTGTCCGTGATTGAGGAAGTCGGTGGGAGGAAAGAAACAGGCGGCCGCCTGAACGAAACTCGACTGTCGTTCGACGAGATCGGTCGCATCGGCCTGCCCGGACAGACCGTGGGTCGCCTGCATCAATGACAGATGTCCTCCTGCTGACCCACCAAAAATGCCCAGCCGATTGGGGTCGACTCCGAACTTACCGGCATGATGCCTCACGAATCGCACAGCCCGATGCATGTCGCAGATGATCTCAGGAATGGTGTACTTGGGCTGGCTGCCATGAACTACGGCAAATACCGTGTAGCCTCGTCTAAGGAACTCGAAGAAGAACTGGGAATTGATGGACTGATGCGCCGAAAACCATCCTGCGCTGACGCAAAATAGCAGGCCCCGCTGGTTTCCCCCCGCGCGGGGAGCGAAGATATCGAGTGTGAGTGCTAAGCCATCCTTGCGTCCGTAAACGATATCGGACTGAAGCAGGTAGAGCGGATTCTCGGCTTGGGCTTGCGCGACTGGCCCCCCGAGGCACACAAGGCACAGTACAGCGGCAAGAACTCGCATGGCGGAATCTGCTGAATTGGGGTGCGCGAGGCGAAGCATGAGAACGACACACCGCGCCGAAACCACTGTCTGCGCTCTCGTCGACGATGGAAGCCTCATCATTTGGGCGAGCATACCGGCAGAGTAACCGATGTCGCCAGCCAACGAAATACCCGCAATTTCTCGCATGAGAGAATCGATCTTCGGCAGGCGAATCGCACTCACTGAGCGGGCCGCAGCCGTATAGCGAGACTGGCCGGGCAGGATTTATTCACGGTAAAGCTGCGTTTTGATAGACTGCGGCATCGCATCCAGGCGACAGACGATCTGTTGCCGTGACCCACCTAGACAGACACGCAGCTCCATCATGGCCGAATTCTTTCCGGGCATTCCGACGATCCCCTTCGAGGGTCCCCGCAGCAAAAATCCGCTCGCTTTCAAGCACTACAATCCGACCGAGCTGGTCGAGGGGCGGCCGATGAAGGAATTGCTGCGTTTCAGCGTCTGCTACTGGCACACGTTTCGTGGAACAGGGAGCGATCCGTTCGGCAGCTCTACGCTTCAGCGACCTTGGGATGATCACTCCGATTCGCTGGACAACGCGCTTCGCCGGGTCGATGCCGCCTTCGAATTCATCAGTAAGGTTCAAGCGCCGTTTTACTGCTTTCATGATCGAGATGTTGCTCCTGAAGGAGCGACACTGGCCGAATCAAACCGCCTGCTGGATAAGGTTGCCGAAAAACTGAGCGAGGCACAGAAGCGCACAGGAATCAAACTGCTGTGGGGGACAGCGAACCTGTTCTCACACCCGCGGTACTTGCACGGAGCCGCCACCTCTTGTAACGCGGATGTTTTCGCTTACGCCGCGGCTCAAGTGAAAAAGGCGATCGACGTGACCCACCGACTGGGGGGCGAGAACTACGTCTTTTGGGGTGGCCGGGAAGGTTACATGAACCTGTACAACACCGACATGCGGCGGGAGTTGGAGCACCTGGCCCGGTTCATGCATATGGCGGCCGATTATGCTAAATCGATTGGCTTCAACGGTCAGTTTCTGTTCGAGCCAAAGCCGAAAGAGCCAACCAAGCATCAGTACGATTTCGACGCCGCTGCGTGCCTCAACTTTCTGAGGGCCAACGGGCTGCTCGACAAGGTCAAGCTGAACCTTGAAACGAACCATGCGACGCTGGCCGGACACACCATGATGCACGAACTGGAGTATTCGCGCATTCAAGGGGCCTTGGGAAGCATCGACGCCAACACGGGAGATCTTCTGCTGGGCTGGGATACTGACCAGTTCCCCACCGACATTTATCTCACCACGCAATGCATGCTGGTGATTCTCAAGCAGGGCGGGCTGGCTCCGGGAGGCATCAACTTCGACGCCAAGGTTCGCCGGGAAAGCTTCGAGCCAGTGGATTTGTTCCACGCGCATATTGGTGGCATGGATGCATTCGCCAGGGGCACGAAGATCGCCACAGCCATTCGCCGCGATAGAGTGCTCGAAGACTTTGTTCAGAAACGGTACAGCAGCTTCGATGAGGGCATCGGCATCAAAATCGAAAAAGGGCAAGTCACCTTCGCTGATCTTGAGAACTACATGCTCGACAGGGGCAACCCGGCCGCCAACACGAGTGGACGCCAGGAGATGCTTGAAAACATCATCAACGACTACCTCTAACCGGCCTTGAGAGTCGTCCTGGCCGAGACTTGCGTGCCTCGCGACCAGGCATCGCCTGGGGGTTGCTCGTTCAGGCCTCCGCGGTTTGCAGATACGGCCCCAAGAACTCTCCGGGCTGTGCGTCAGTCATTTTTCCCGCCCCACTCTCCAGGAGTTCGCATGCGTGCCACAATGATTGGGCTGATCGGACTGGTGCTCTTTTCTGCCTTGCGGGCAATCGGCCAGGAACTGCCTCCAGCAACGGGTGATGCCATAGTCGCCCCGGGGGCCAAAATCGAACGCGTTTTCACTCGAACCGCCCCCATTCATGGAGGTTTGACCGAGGGGCCCACGGTAGCGCCTGATGGCACCGTTTTTTTTTCTGACATCCCCGTCGGGATGGACAAGGGCCTGATAATGCGGTTTGATCCGAAGACTGGTCAAACCGCAGTCTTTGCGGAGGACAGCCGGAAGTCGAACGGGCTTAAATTTGGTCCCGAAGGTCTACTGTATGCCTGCGAAGGATCGGACTACGGTGGCCGAGCGATCGTTCGCTGGAATCTGGCGACTCGCGAGCGGACAGTCCTTGCTGATAATTATCAGGGAAGACGCTTTAACGCGCCCAACGACCTTGTACTGGATCGACTGGGACGAGTGTATTTCAGTGACCCGCGGTATCTGGGGCCCGAGCCCAGGGAGCTGGAACATCGGGCGGTCTATCGCTGGGAACCCGATGGTAAGGTCATCGAAGTGACACATGACGTGGAGAAGCCCAATGGCCTCGCCCTGAGCCCGGACGGTATGACTCTTTATCTGGCCGACCATAACAATGGCACAGATCGCATCGACGGGAATTCGACTACTCCCCCAATAAGAGGGGCCATGAAGATTTACGCCTTCCCGCTCGGTCGCGACGGGTTGGTCAACGGTCCCCGTAAAACGCTGCTTGACTTCAAGGATGAGGCGGGCTGCGACGGGATGACCGTGGACAGCAAGGGACACATTTTCCTGACGGCGCGCAGTCTCAAGCGGCCTGGAGTGTTGGTCATCGACACCACCGGAAAAGAAGTCGCCTTCATACCAACGGGGATCCCGAATCAGTCTGGGGAGTCGGCCAAGGGGCTTCCCAGCAACGTGACTTTCGGCTCAGGCGACGACCGACAGACCCTTTACATCACGGTTGATGTCAGCCTCTATCGCATCAGCCTGCAAATTCCAGGTTTCTCACCATTCCCTCGCCAGTAAGCGGCTTAGCTTCCAGTGACTTTCAGGGCCGCACTCGACGAATTCACCTTTGAGGGGAAGTTGGCTGGCTCATACAGCGACCTATTCGCTGGCAAGGCACCCTTAAATTTCAAGATCCCACCTGGCTATGTGTCGGTCCCGAGGACGCTACGGCCCGAATCGCCTCCTACCACAGAGGCCAGCGGTTTGGTCACTAATTTGACCGTCGATTTCGGACCGGTGCTTTGCATTAAGGATACCAGTCGGGTCGCGGAATCCTTGCCCAATCTAGAGCTTTGCTTGCGGCTCGGACTGCCCGAGTCGCCGCCAGAGATCGCTGATCCGTGACTCAAGCTGGGCCACGTCTTGCGGTCCCTGTAGCGGCTCGCCCAACACCAACTGGGGAAACCGCGGATCGCCCGCACCCTGCTCGTTCTCAGCCAGCCTCTGCACCGGAACCACTACCAGTCCAGCGACTTGTCTGGCATCGTCCAGCAGTTGCTGCATGGCGAGACGCTCGTCTGCCGTGAGCCCATCCACCCGCACGGCAATCACATCTCCTCGCTGCAGAACCGACAGTGCCTCGGAGCGGGCAGATCGCCAATCATTCTCGGAAAACAATCGGGGCAGAAATCGAACTCCCGCTTGCTTGGCCACAGCCAGCAGCCAATTGGGAGAACTTTCTGGGGGAGTGGGTTGAGGGATCAGGAACTGCGAATGGCGATCGAGACCCGCGACCAAATCGCAGATGGCAGTCAACGAACCCACATTGGTCACAAGCAGCGTTGGCCCGGCAAGGGGAAGGTGTTCCGCTCCAGCGACCCGAAGGCGATTGTGTCCTGCACAACGCAACCAGATCGCCGCACGTAACAGGAAATCGGGCATGCGTCTGGTCAGAAGCCAGATTGCCAGTAGGGTCAGCAGTGCCGCAGAGAGTAACAAAAGGCGGGGGATGGCAGACTGGCGAAGCAGCTGGGAAATCCGCTCAGCCATTAGCGAAGAATCCTGAATCGCCTGACTCTCAGTGATTCGCGCCCCGAATAAACGATCGAGCAACCCTGCGATGGCGAAGAAAATCGCCACCGAGCCGATCCCACCAGCGACGTTGATGAAGTTACTGGCGGCGATGACCTTGCTCTTGGCAGTTTTTGGGGCACGCTGCTGCAACAGCGTGTACATGGGAACGAGGTAGAAACCCGCCCCTAACCCAATGGTGAAGAGACAGACTGCGAAGAGCCATGGGGTGTCGATCGTGACCGAGGGAACGATTGTCCCCAGAATAATCAGGACACCGCCGATGGGGACCAGTCCCAGTTCGACACGATGACCCGACAAATAACCAGCAGCGAGGCTTCCAACCCCTACCCCCAATCCGACCAACACAAACAGCATAGAGACCCTCAACTCGGGCTCGCGGAGGGCATGCACAAGCCGTGGCGGAAGCCAGCCTCGCAAAACCTCCTCGTCCGCCACCTCGACTTCACCCTGCCTGATCCGCTGCTGCTCGGTTCGCTCGACCCTGGCGGTGTTCAGCTCCTTGTCCATCTCTCCTTTAAGCAGCAATGTCTGCCTGAGGAAGAGGGTCATGAATACGCAGAACGCAATGCCCGTGGCCGCAAGAGTGAGGGGACGTGACCGGAACACGATTCCCAGATTTTCACGCAGAGGAGTCCACCAGTTCCAAGACAACGGCTTGTCGGGCGCTGCTGGCGGGACTGGCTGCATGATCACCGCAGTGACAGTCCCCAGCAGAGACAGCGCCACCAGCACAACGCCGATGATCCACTCCTGCCCGAGCCTCAGTTGCCCCGGATTTCCAGGAATCACCTCTCCCTTCAGCAAGGCATAGAGCATCCCCCCGAATGAGGTCCCCAGAATCTGGGCCATGAAGCTGGTCCCCTCGAGCAATCCGTTCGCCCGTGACAGCACGGAGGGGTGCATCAGTTCGGGCATCACTCCGAGCTTGGCGGGCACGAAGAATGTGCTGTGTGTTCCCATCAGGAACACACTGAATACCACCAACCCGGCGCTCCAGGTGGCGATCGAGGGTAGTCGAGCAGACCCTTCTTCCAAGAAATGTGGCAACGCCAGCCCAAGCAGGGCCAGCGCCATCATCCCGACCTCCGCGACCTTCCAGAACACAATCACGTTCCGCTTGCTGAAGCGATCGCCCAACATGCCTGCGAAAGAGCTAAACAGCAGGAACGGGGTGATGAAGCAGGCAGTGACCAGCGAGACGACGGTCTTTTCGTCGATGCCCGGAACACGGGCATAGCGAACCAATAAGTCGACGGCATAGAAAACCGCCACCATGTGGATGGCCTGATCGTTGAACGTCGCCGTGAATTGGGCCAGCAACAACCCGAGATATGATCTCGACTTCAGCGATGTGGCGAGTTGGTTGGCCATGGAGGGTGCACGACAGATTCACGGGACCCCAAGCGTCCGATTCGATTCCGTGTCACATGACTACATCAGAATTCGACGGCTGGGATGGCGACCCCACAACCGGGGTCCGGCCCCAGTGAACCGGCACCAGCCAGTCATCTGGGGGAATCCTGTTATAGCGAACAGCGGACATCTCGGCGACTGGCGGCTGCTGCGCTCGGCCCGAAAATGGGTGTAGCCCACGACGCCCTATGCAGATTCAAAACGATCGCTGGAAAATTCTTGATGGCGTCCGGCACACTGGTCGGTGGCAGACCGCAAATGGTTTTGTGGCAACAGTTTTTGACCGACCATCAGGGCCGGGGAGAACATCTTTGCGAGACTGGTCACTTCTGCTAGAGTCCGGGCCTCCCTCCTGCGCTCACGTTCTGTGATCGCGACGAAACCCCTCTTGTCTCCCCTCCATGAACAGCCGTGTCACCCATGTCCCCCCTGAGGGACAGGGACACCCGCTCGCTGGTCCCTCCAGCGGCCGGGTCGCCGTCACATCGTCTGCCCCTCCCCCTGCCCCCAAACAGACACTCGGCCAGAGAGCCCGTCGTCGCCTGCGGTACAACCTGCAAAACAGCGTCGCAGATGGTGCCGCCTACAGCGTGATGGTAGGAATGGGCGAGACCTACTTTCCAGCGTTTGCTCTGGCCTTGGGACTCGGAGAAGTGGTCTCGGGATTGGTCGCCTCGGTCCCATTACTTCTGGGCTCAGTGCTGCAACTGGTCTCCCCGCGCGCTGTCGCATGGCTCGGCTCGTACCGCCGCTGGTGCGTTGTCTGCGTGCTGATGCAGGCCATTGCCTTCCTTCCACTGATCATCGGAGCCTGCCTGGGAAGGCTCCCCACCTGGGGCCTGT
>Ga0315901_10011287_pt1 | contig 10064 bp, 8 predicted proteins | sample LakEriMetagenome_10_FD_203761 | JGI IMG/M metagenome (GOLD analysis project Ga0315901, IMG submission 203761) | Freshwater fungal communities from buoy surface, Lake Erie, Ohio, United States - Buoy 2 MA116 | ecosystem: Environmental > Aquatic > Freshwater > Lake | place: USA: Lake Erie, Ohio... | reverse complement strand
GATGTCGTCGAAGTTACTAGAACGGTCGATACTCAGACGACCACTCCAACTGTCGGTATCGCTCCGATCTGGGTCGAATGACAGGAATCCTTCGTGAGTGGTGTAAGGGGCGGGGGGAAACTCCGCGGCCCCCGACTCTTCGCCTTCCAGTGCGACATGTGGGCCCCACCAGGGAGATGTCACGACAATGGTCACGAACTTGAACGCCGCCATACTGAGTTCATCGTCCGTGTCGTCATCGCAGTCGGATGAGGTCACCGAGAAACCGACTCGGGGGGGCCGACGCGGTTTGTCGGGCTTTTCCTGATTTGGCTCTTCAACTTCCTGCCGCATCGAATCGAGCGTACCGTCGGCGATCGCGACACCGCTGCCGTGGTGCAGTCCGGCCAGCAGGCAACACAGCATGGCTATTCGCATGTGGGCCTCCGCTCGGACAGCTTCTTGAGGGGCGAAATGTGCTGGAATGCCTCGAAACGGTCAATATCGGTCAGGTTCCTGATTCCTTGGAAACCGGAGTCAGCCGAGAATTGCCGGTCGAATCGGCTATTGAACGGCTTTGAGCGAACGGACAATTTCCGCCAGAACTGCCACAGCTGAGTCGACTTCCGTGTCTGTCGTCGCACGACCGAGGCCGAACCGCACACTGGATCGGGCGAGAGAGTCGGGGACTCCGATCGCTGTCAGTACATGGCTGGGTTCGCGATTCGACGAGGAACAGGCGGCCCCGGAGCTGACGCAGAGCTCAGAGTCGCGAAGCCTGACGAGCAAAGCATCTCCGTCGATTCCGGGAATGCCCACACTCAGGTTATGCGGAAGGATCTCGCCGTCCGGCGTATGTCTCACGATCCCGGGGATCGTAGCACTCAGCTGGTGCCACAGCTGGTCTCGCAGCGTGCTTAACCGCAAAGCATCAGCCACCCGCGTCGCCTCGCACAGAGCCAGGGCTTCGGTGAGCCCCACGATCAAAGGCAAGGGGATCGTACCGCTACGAAGACCGCCTTGTTGCCCGCCTCCTTCCATGAGCGGCTGAAGAGGGATGGGGCCACGGTCACGCCGGACCACCAAGACTCCGATTCCCGCCGGACCGTAGATCTTGTGTCCGCTGAAGCTCAGGAGATCGACCTCAGTGGCCTGCAGGTCGACCGGAATCTTGCCGACAGCTTGCGTCGCGTCCGAATGCAGCCAGACCCCGCGCTGGCGGCAGAGCCCGGCTATTTCCGACAGAGGCGAGATCGTCCCGATCTCGTTATTGGCCCACATCAACGAGACCAGCTTCGTCTGCGGTGTGATCGCGCTGGCCAGTTGGCCCAATTCCACAAGCCCCTTCGAATCGACGGCCACGATTGTCACCGGACTGCCCATACGGCGGAGCCGACGGGCCGGGTCCAGGACCGAACGGTGTTCAGCTGCGGATGTGACCATCCCGCACTGTGGGTCCTCGGCACGAAGGAGCCCCTGGATCGCGAGATTGTTGGCCTCGGTCGCTCCACTCGTCCAGACGACGTCTCGCGGTTCGACACGCAGTAGATTCGCCACGCGCTCTCGACACTGCATCTCGACAGCTGCGGCATTCAGGCCGCGACGATGGCTGGAGCTGGAGGGGTTACCGTAGCTCGGGCCGAAGTAGGGCTGCATCGCCGCCCAGACTTGAGGGTCGAGAGGAGTAGTGGCGTGATGATCGAAGTCAAGCAACATCGCTTACCCTCACGCTTGCCGAGGCGAGGAGCACAGACGCACTGCAGTGTGAATCGCGGAGATCATCCCACTGGCATCGGCTCGATCGGTCCACGCGATATCGTAAGCGGTTCCCTGACTTGGGCTGGTCCGGATGATCGGCAGTCCCAGGGTGACGTTCACAGCGCGGTGAAAGCCGATCAGCTTGAGCGCGATGTGCCCCTGATCGTGATACATGGCGACGATGCCATGGAACGCCCCTTCGACCGCGGACTTGATCAGCGTATCCGCGGGCTTCGGGCCCGTGGCATCGATGCCCTGTTGTCGAGCGAGCTCAATCGCCGGTGCGATGACGCGCGCCTCTTCGTCTCCGAACAGACCGTCCTCGCCGGCATGGGGGTTTAGAGCACAGACTCCAATCCGGGCGGGCTCTCCAATCCGCTTCAGGAAATGGTCGATCAGTTCGATCGTTTCTTGGACACGCTCGGTCGTCAACAGTCTCGGAACGCTGGCAATCGACGTATGCAGGGTGGCGTGAGCGATCGACAACGAGTGCCCGGCCGCGAGCGGCTCACCGGGGGGCAGATAGAGCATCATCGCCACCTCGGCGACTCCGCATTCCGCAGCCAGGATCTCGGTGTGACCGGGGAAGTGGATCCCGGCTTTGTGGAGGCCCAGCTTGCTGAGCGGAGCTGTGACGATGGCGTCGATCTCTCCGGCGAGTGCAGCGCGGGTACTGGCCACCAGCCAATCGTAGGCCGCCTGACCGGCTCGCCCGTCGGCGACCCCGGCGGGCAGATTCGAGACATCGGACTTCGACGGATTCCAGACAACCAGCCGACCGGGACGGCACCAGTCCTCGCCCGGACTGCCGACCGACACGACCTCGCAGTCGGCACCGATCAGCTGGATCGCGCGGTGCACGACAACTGGGCAGCCCACGATGACGGACCGCCAATCCTGACTCGCCTGCTGAATCAGGGCACGAACGACGACCTCGGGGCCGACACCAGCCACATCACCGAGCGTCAGAGCCAGACGGGGAGAAGTTACGGGTAACATTCCAGCTCACCGAGAGTCTTTCCGAGCAGGTCTTTCGGCGACAGCAGTGGTTCGCCATCGATCGGCCATTCGACTCCGACTGTCGGATCATTCCAGATCAGAGAACGCTCATGCTGCGGAGCATAGATGTCGGTGCATTTGTACTCGACATCCGCCAGATCACTCAGTACGCAGAACCCGTGGGCGAAGCCGACGGGAACGTACAACGCGCGTCGGTTCTCCTCAGAGAGCTCCACGCCGACCCACTTGCCAAAAGTCGGCGAACTCCGGCGGACATCGACAGCCACGTCGTAGATCGCCCCCCGCAGGCACCGCACCAGCTTTCCCTGGGGCTGCTGGATCTGAAAGTGCAGACCGCGAACGACGTTCTTCTGGGACCGGGAGATGTTGTCCTGAGTCCAGACCCCGGGCAGTCCGGCCGCCTCGAAACGGTCGCGGCGAAAGGCTTCGAAAAAGAAGCCGCGCGAGTCGCCGAACACCTTGGGTTCGACAATGACGACTTCCGGGAGTTCAGTGGGGATGAAGTTCATGGGCAGTGAGAGAGTACGGCCTGATTCCAGTGTGGGGCCTTTTTCTGCTCCCTCTCCCCACGGAAGACTTGAGAGACAGAAAACATCGGGATTTGGGGATAGGGCCGGGGTGAGGGGTAGAATAGGTCCCCACTCGCCCCAGCCCTCTCCCCCGCATTCGCGGGCCACCCGCAATCGACATCGATCGCGGGGGTGAGGGAGAAATAATCGGTCGGTGTGACCGACCTTCCGGACGGGCGATCATCGTAGCGAAACCGGGGCGGGAGAGTTACCCCTTGGCCGCAGGCAGTCTATGATGGTTGTGCTCCCATTCTCCGACTTGCAGAGACCTCGTCATGAGCGGCTCCCACGATCACCTGCTTCCCGTTGTTTCGACCGATCCGTCCGCCTGCACTGCTGAGACGAAACCGGCGGGGCATGTTCACGGAGACGGCTGCTGCTCTTCGGGAATTCCCGCCGCAGGTGCAGCTTGCTCGACGCCCGCGACTGCACCCTCCGGTGGTTCGGAGTTGACCGCCGATGAGGAGCAGATGATCGAAGCACTGCGGAGCGTGATCGACCCGGAGCTGATGATCAACATCGTCGACTTGGGGCTGGTCTATACGATCACCCAGGGTGACGAGGGGAAGGTTCACGTCGATATGACACTGACGAGCCCCAGCTGTCCCGCGGGGCCGCAGATCGTCCACCAGTCGAAAACGGCGCTGGAGCAACTGCCCGGCGTGACCGAGGCGAAGATTCGAATCGTGATGTCCCCGCCCTGGACGCCCGCCCGGATGACGGATGATGCACGAGATCAGCTGGGGATTTTTTAGTCGTGGTGAGCTGAATGGCTTCAGCCACCGGAAGGCATTCCGGCCGATACGACTCAGCGAAGCTGCGCCAGCCAAGTTCGGTGGCTCACCGATTGCTCATCAATCGAATCCGGACTGGTCGCGATCCACTCAGCAGATTGAGCCCACTCCGGTGCTGTTTCGCGGGCCCCGTGCCACCACAGGATCGGCTCTCCGCTTAGCGTGCGTGACCACTCTGCAGCCAGCCGGCCCATCGTCCAGCGGACGTTGAGGTCCTGCAGGACTCGCAGCCCGTCGCAACCTGCCTCGGGGTCGTAGTACCGCATGCAGTCGATCCCGACTGGGCCAAAGTAGCCGAGGCTGGCCAGTTCCTCGACGACTGGCCGAGTGGCTGTGACGGCGTACTCATACCAAATGTCCCGCTCCCCCACTCCTCCAATAGAGAAACTGGGGGTGAGGGTGGTTGACCCCGGCACCAATGTCCCCGCGTACTGCCCCCGTGGATCGACGAGTAACTCGGTCACCGCGACAAAATGAACCGAGCCATCAACAGCGATCTCCCACTGCACACCGAATTCACTACGTCGACTCAGCCAGGCTTCCCAGCAGACCACACCGTCACGAGCCAACCGCTGTTTGATCCAGGCAATGTCAGCCTCAGTCAAGCGCGGGCCCCGTCCGAGAATGCGTTCGCGTGCTGCATGGCTCCAGTTCGCCTTAATCACCCATTGCAGTGCTGGGTGAACCCGCTCCACGCACGCCATGACTTGCCCCAGCGTCCGAAACAACTCTCCGAATTCCCATTCCGAGAAGGAGGCTTTGTCGCGAGGGACTGAGAATTCACGGCTGTTCGCCAGTTTGACTAGTTCAAGCGGAGGGTGCCGGACCTGCAGCCCATGCCGTTGACCGAACTCAACCGCAGCGGGCGACCAGCCCCAGGGGACCAGTTCCATGCCTGTCGGAATCTGAGAAGGATCACTGACAAAGATCGCCTCGGCCTCCCCTCTTATCCCGAGAGAGGGGCTGCGGGTGAGTGGGCGTAACCGCTCCGCAAGCACCTTCGCAAAAGCCGGATCCATCCGTGCGGGGCACCAGATGCGGTCCCCCTCGTCACACACTGCCAACCAGCACGCAACCAGTTCGGCCACGAGCCGTTCGAGCTTCGCCGATCGACGAGTTTCGCCTCGCAGCTGTTCTTCGAAGTCAAAGTTACCGAAGAACAGGCGGTTCATAGGAAACGCTGATCGCGAGAATCAAGGAGATTTCCGTCACGACAATGGGCGTCTTAACCAATGAACTCCAGCTCCACCGGGTTCGGAATGATTCCCGCCTCGTGCCCCTTCTTCAGAAGCAGCGCCACCGCCTCGCGGCCGCGCGGGCCGAAGTCGATGGTCCAGTCGTTGACGTACATGCCGACGAACTTGTCGGACTTGGCACGGTCGAGATCACGGCCAAACTGCATCGCATAGGTCAGGGCCTCCTGCCGATGCTCCAGACCGTAAACGATGCTTTCCTTCAGCAGCCGGGTGACATCTTCCATCGCCTGCTGGCCAAGGTCCTTCCGAATCGCGTTGCCCCCCAGCGGCAGCGGCAGGCTAGTTTCCTGCATCCACCAGACACCCATGTCCTCGATCAGCTTCAGTCCCTGATTCTGATAGGTCAGCTGACCTTCATGAATGATCAGGCCGAAGTCGGCTTCACCGCGCTCGACGACGTTGAGGATCTCATCGAATGGCCGGACGATGTAGTAAACGGTGGAGGTTTCAGCGGTTGAGGGCCCGGACTCGGGCAGCGGTGCCACTTTGAGACCGGCTTTCGCCAGCCACAGCTGCATCGACAGAAACGCAGTGGTTAGCGTCCCCGGAACAGCCACGGTCTTCCCAGCGAGGTTCTGGACGGAACCAGCTTCGCGCGAGACGACCATCGGGCCGTACCCGTCCCCCATGCTCGCGCCGCAGGCACACAGTGCGTACTTGTCGGTCACGAAGGCGTAGCCATGCAGGCTGACGGCCGTCAGCTCCAGCTCGCCACGAAAGGCCCGGCGGTTCAGTGTCTCGATGTCTTCGAGCTGGTGCGTGAACTGATATGGCCCCGTGTCGATCTTGTCGTTGGCCAGGGCGTGGAACATGAAGGCATCATCCGGATCGGGGCTGTGACCGACGCGGATCAACTGGCGGGAAGACATTGCAGACCTTTCGAGGCGTGTGAACCGGCAGGATAGCGGTTGCGAGGCAGGCTGTCAGCTTTCGGGCCTTTTCACAGAACCGCATCTCGAACCGAGTCATAACCGGGACACGCCCCCAGTTCATCAATAGCAACGGGTTCTCCGCACCACAGAGGCCGGGACAGGTGTCCAACGAACTGCGAGAGAAGAACGCAAGACACCGAAGCCATCTTCGGGACGGCAGAATTCTGACGAATTCTGCTACGCCACTCTCGATAGCGACGTGCGAGGGCGTGGTTCTGTCCAAACCATTACCGCTGTCCCAGTTCCCACCACAGGCACGTGCTGGCCCGGATGCCGCGCTGGTAGTCTTCGAGAGAAAACTTCTCATTCGGACTATGCAGATTGTCGGTGTTCTGCCCCCAGCCCAGCAGCAGCGTGTCGACTCCCAGCACATCCTTGAACGTCCCGACCACGGGGATCGAGCCCCCTTCGCGGATCAGCACGGGGGCCTTGCCGAACCCCTTCTCGATCGCCCGCTTGGCCGCAGCCATATAGGGACTGTTCAGGTCGCAAACGGTCGCGGGGCAGCCGTGGTACTCTTTGAACTCCAACTGCAGTCCGGGTCGCACGCGGGCTTCGACGAACTGCTTCACTGCTGCGACGATCTTGTGGGCATCCTGATTCGGGACCAGGCGGCAGGTGATCTTGGCCATCGCCCAGCTGGGGATAATCGTCTTGGGGCCTTCTCCGGTGTATCCGCTGAGCATCCCGTTCACGTCGCACGTCGGACGCGCCCAGCGGCGTTCGAGAGTCGTGTACCCCGTTTCGCCCCAGACATCGCCCGCCCCGATCCCGGCCAGGAACTTCGACTGCTCGAACGGCAAACGGCTCCACTCGGCCCGCTCCTCGGCGGTGAGGTCATTGACATCGTCGTAGAACCCCGGCACTTGCACGCGACCGTCCTCGGCGTGCAGCTCGCTGATGATGCGGGCCAGAGCGTTCGCGGGATTGGCGATTGAGCCCCCGAAGATGCCGCTGTGCAGGTCCTGCTTCGGTCCGGTCAGTTTGACCTCGCAGGCAATGATCCCGCGCAGGCCATACGTGATCGCCGGCAGCCCCGGCCCGTACTGGCTGGTGTCGCTGACAACCGCCACGTCGTTCCGGCAGCGTTCTTTGTTCTCCTGCAGGAAGATCTCCAGGTGGTTGCTGCCGACCTCTTCTTCGCCCTCGATGACGAACTTCACATTCACCGGCAGCTTGCCCACCGACTTGAGCCACGCCGAGACCGAACGCACGTGCGTGTACATCTGGCCTTTGTCATCGGTCGCTCCGCGGGCATAGATATGGCCACCACGGATCGTCGGCTCAAACGGCGGGGTCTCCCACTTGTCGAGCGGATCGGGCGGCTGAACATCGTAATGGCCGTAGACCATCACGGTCGGAGCCCCTGGGGCCCCGAGCCACTCACCGTAGACAATCGGATGGCCGGGAGTCTCACACAGCTCGGTCTTCAGCCCCGCCGCCTTCAGCTGATTAAGAACAAACTCTGCAGCCCGGCGGGTATCGGAGTTGTGGGTCGACTGAGCACTGACGCTCGGGATGCGAAGCAGCTCGGTCAGCTGTTCGACCGACTGCGCGGCGTAACGTTCATTCCACTGAAGGGCATTCTGCAGGGCGGTCTGGTCCATCGGAGGCGTCCTGGGGAGAGTCGATTCGTCGTTGTTGTGAATCTTATCGACGAACGGAATCTTCTGTTAGCAGCCGTTGAAAAGTGAGGCACGGCTGCCGGCGCCCATGCGTAAAATCCCAGGGAATCTCGGCCCCGAAGCCCGTGCCCTGATAATCGTTATCGGGCCTCGGCGGGTTTGGGCTCGAAGGGAGCTACCAGCACAAAGCCTAGGCCGGCTTCGTCCTGGCGATAGTAGTTGTAGAGCTTGGCCTCGCGGACGCACTGGCTGACGACCAGAGCCCACGCCACTTTGCGCTGGGGGTAGCTGACCTGGATCTGGCTGACGTCGACTTTCTTGAGCAGGCTACGACGGGTGTCGATGACGATGGGAGTCTTGGACTCGGTCGCAATGGCTGCAAGCACTTCGACAAGTGGCGACTTCTCGAAGCCCACCACTCCCTGCTGAAACAGGTACGGAGTGATGCGATCGCGAGGGACCTCGGCCTTCGGTTCCCAGCCCATCGGCCAGGCATCTTTCATCTGGTCCAGTGGCTTGATCTCGTACTCGATCTGGCCCTCGGGAGTTCGCACCGGTCGCATGCCGGCCCCCAGTTCATTCAGTGCGATGGCCAGCCCTGTTCCGGTACTGAACCCGGTCAGGTCGCTTTGAAAGGTGGCCTTGGCAGCGGGGTTGGTCTGCAACCAGTCTTGAGTCGCCGTTGGCAATCGAATCGGGATTCCAGTCTGCTCCACCGCGCTCACGAGCTCGTCAAGCGTCTTCTGTCGAGGATCGATCGCGAGCGCTCTGGTCATCTGGTCGTTGACGATCACGAACTGCTCGCGGTTCAAGCCCCAGAGCGGCTTCCCTTCGGGGGCTCCCTGGGCTCCGTACAGCTTGAGTTCCTCCAGCCACTCTTCAAGCTTCTGCTTGTCGGAGAGATCAAAGGATTTGTTGCCAACGATCAACTCTCCGGAGCGGCTCAAGATTCCCGACACGGACACGTTCCTCAAAGAGCCGCGGACCTTCTCGGTGACCCCGGCTTGGGCATCCCGTCCGACTCGAATGCGTGTCGAGTAGCCGAGTTCGTCGAACAACTTGCCCCAGTTCTGGGCCGCGGGATCGCCCGTCTGACTGGTGGAGGTGATGTCGATCTCGATGGTGGTCTTGAGCGGAGCCCCCTGCGGAACTGTGGCTGCAACGCCCGGGATGTTCGGAGCGACTGGACCAGGAGCGACAACCTCGGGCTTCTGTTCGCCTTTAGGACGGATCTCGATCTTTTTGGGCTTCTCGACCTGGGCCGACGCCTCAGCTGCAATCAGCATCAGCAGTGCGACACAACAAACTAGCCAGCGGCTTCGGATAATGACCTCCATGATCAACCTTTCTCTCCACCGCGGCGGAACGCGTTAAACATCACATACTCCCAGTGTCGGTACAGCTCGCACGACTTGACCAGGTCGGACTGGTGGCCGATCGCTTCGACCTGTCCGTCGCCGATGACGATGACCTTGTCGCAGCGACGCACTGTCGAGAGACGACTGGGGATGAAGAGAACCGTCCGCGACCCCTGAATCCGCTGATAGGTGTCGTCCAGCGAATCCTTCGTGGCTTGATCCAGGGTCGTGTTCGGTTCATCAATGATCAGCACCGCCGGGTTGCGGACAATCGCCCGCGCGAGTCCCAGCAGGAACGACTGCCCGGGAGTCAGGCGATGTCCCCCCTCACCCAGCACGGTCTCATAGCCCAGCGGCAGCTTCTGGATGAACTGATGGGCATGCACCAGCTTGGCTGCGTCCATAACCGCCTGGATGTCGTACTTGGCGTCGCCACAGCGAATGTTCTCGCTCACTGTGCCTGTAAAGCAGGGGTCGTTGCCGCCCACATAGATCGCTTCGGCGCGAATCGACTCCAGCGTTCCCCAGGCGATGTCCTCGCCATCAAACAGGACTCGTCCCCGTTGAGGTTCCAGAAAGCGCGGGATCATCGAAGCCACGGCGCGGGCCTCTTGAGGATCGGTGGAGACCAGAGCCATCACGCTGCCTGCAGGAATCCGCAGGTCGAGTCCCTTGAGCAGCTGATGCTGGTCGCGGCTGTAGTGGACAGCTTCGAACTGAATCGACTTTGAGACGGGATCGATGAACTTGGCCCCGACGGCTTGGCCCACCTC
>Ga0315901_10011284_pt1 | contig 10067 bp, 10 predicted proteins | sample LakEriMetagenome_10_FD_203761 | JGI IMG/M metagenome (GOLD analysis project Ga0315901, IMG submission 203761) | Freshwater fungal communities from buoy surface, Lake Erie, Ohio, United States - Buoy 2 MA116 | ecosystem: Environmental > Aquatic > Freshwater > Lake | place: USA: Lake Erie, Ohio... | reverse complement strand
CGAAGAGCATGATCTCCGAGGCCAGGAAGAGCCAGATGCCCACCTTGGCATTGTAAAGCCCCGTGTCAGGACGGGCTTTGTACGTGTAGGGGATTTCCATGATGAACTGGGAAAAGTTGCGTCTCGGAATGGAGGATCAGGCCTTCTCGGACTGCGGGGTGAAGTCGGACTTGGCGCCCGGAACGCTGTACTCGTAAGGGCCGCGGTAGGCGACCGGTTCCCCGATGAAATTGCCATGCGGCGGGGGCGTCGGTGTCGCCCAATCCAGGGTGGTGGCCTGCCACGGGTTGTCCGAGGAGACCCGCTTGCCGCTGAAGATGCTGCTGAAGAAGTTGATGATGAAGGGGATCTGGGAGATGCCGAGACCCACCGCAGACCACAAGATCATGTTGTTGAGCTTGAGGACACCCGGGTCTCCACCCATGGCCACGTCGCCGCCGAAGTAGGTGGTGCCGCCATCAGACATGCGGCGCGACATGCCCTTGAACCCCTGGATGAACATGGGGGCGAACACGCAGTTCATGAAGAAGAGTGATCCGGCCCAGTGCAGTTTGCCGAGCCACTCGTTCATGTGGCGACCGGTGATCTTCGGGAACCAGAAGTAGATGCCGGCGAACACCGCGAACATCGTGCCGGGCGCCACCACGTAGTGGAAGTGACCGATCACGTAGTACGAGTCGTGGAGGAAGACGTCGGAGGCATTGAAACCCAGCGGCAGCCCGGTCAATCCGCCGATACCGAACATCGGGAGAAACGACAGGGCGAAGAGCGACGCCGAGTTGAAGCGGATGGACCCGCCCCAGAGGGAGATGAAGAGGGCCGTGAGGATGATGACCGAGGGGATCGAGATCATCATGGTCGTGGTCTGGAAGAACGTGGCCACCTTGGTGCCCATGCCCGTCAGGTACATGTGATGGGCCCAGACGATGAAGGACAGGAACCCGATGCTCATGGCCGCGTAGACCATGCTGCGGTATCCCCAGAGCGGCTTGCGGATGTTGTTGGAGATCACTTCGGAAACGATGCCGATGGCCGGGAGGATGAGGACGTAGACCTCCGGGTGACCAAGGAACCAGAACAGGTGTTGCCAGAGCAGCGGGCTGCCGCCGCCGGACACCCCCAACTGCTTGCCGTCAACCACCAGGCCTTGCGGCAGGAAGAACGAGCTGCCGAAGAGGTTGTCCATCAGCTGCATGAGGCCGGCCGCCTCGAGCGGGGGGAACGCCAGCAGCAGGAGGAAGCCGGTGACAAACTGTGCCCAGACGAAGAAGGGCATGCGCATCCAGCTCATGCCGCGGCAACGCAGCTGGATGATGGTGGCGATGAAGTTCACCGACCCGAGCAGCGACGAGGTGATCAGCAGCACCATGCCGATGAGCCAGTAGGTCTGCCCGTCGAAGCGGTTGACCAGGTCGGTCACCGAGGCCAGCGGGGAGTAGGAGGTCCATCCGGAACGGGCCGCACCTCCCGGCGTGAAGAAGCTCGCGAACATCACCACGCCGCCGAGGAAGTAGCAGTGGAAGCTCGCCATGTTCAGGCGGGGGAAGGCCATGTCGGGCGCGCCGATCTGCAGCGGCGTGACATAGTTGCCAAACGCGCCGAAGAGCACGGGCACGATGGCCAGGAAGACCATGATCGTGCCGTGCATCGCGCCGAAGGAATTGTAGAGGTCACCTCCCATGATGCCTCCCTTGGCCATGTCCTTGTCGATCATCTCCAAGAGCGGGCCGACCACCGGGATGGGACTGCCGGGCTTGGCCAGCTGGTAGCGCATGGCCAAGATGAGGAAGAACCCGAACAGCAGGAACAGCAACGCCGACACCCCGTACTGGATGCCGATGACCTTGTGGTCGGTGCTGAAGATGTACTTGCCGAAGAAACCCGGCTCATGGTGCGCGTGACCGTGGGAGGAATCGGTCGCGCTCGTGTGGGCGTGGGAGGCTGTGGATTGCATAGAATGGAACGTCAGGATTCGTCTCCCGGAAGACGAAGCCTGTGAGTGAATACAAACGCACCGGGGCGTGGTACAGAAAATGTTTCGGAAGCCCTGAAGAATGAGCTCTTCGAAGGCAATCCCTTAGAACGGTCCATGACCAGCGCCGCCAACAGGACCGGGAGGTAGAAGATCGAGGCGAAGAACAGGCGCCGGGCCGAATTGGTGTCGAGCAGCAGGGCGAACCGGATCCCCTGCAGGAGGAACAAGCCTCCAAGCACCAAGGCGATCGCCAGGTAGGCGCGTCCACTGATGCCCTGCAGGAAGGGCATCACGCTGACAAAGATCAGGGCGATGGTGTTCCGGATTGCCGAGGAGGCCGACCGGCGTCCTTCCGGATCCCGGCCGGAAAGCATCCGGAAGCCCGCCTTGGCGTATTCGTCGCGGTACAGCCAGGCGATGGCCATGAAATGCGGCAATTGCCAGAAGAACAGGATGGCAAAAAGGGCCCACCCCCCGGCACCGAGTTCGCCGGTGGCGGCGGTCCACCCCATGAGCGGGGGAATCGCTCCCGGGATGGCCCCGACCCAGGTGTTCAACTCGGTGGTCCGCTTGAGGGGCGTGTAGGCGAAGACATAGGTCGCCAGGGTGATGGCCCCGAGAAATGCCGTGAGCAGGTTGACCAGGAACGTCAACCAAGCCAAACCGACCAAAGACACCACCACCCCGAAGGCGAGCACGGTCAGCGGCGTGAGGATCCCGGCGGGAATGGGCCTCGAGGCGGTCCTGTGCATGAGGGCGTCGAGATCGCGTTCCCACCACTGGTTCAAAGCGGATGCACCGGCGGCCAACCACGAGGTTCCCAGGATGGCGTGCAGGCAGGTCCGCCAGTCGGAGGCTTCCGCCGATCCCAGGGAGTAACCCATCCATGTCGTCAGCACCACCATCAGGGTCAACCGGGCCTTCACCAGGTCGCTGACCACCCGGATCCAGGCCCGGAGCGAATGCCCGGCAACCGGAATGGAGATGGAAGCGGCGGAGTCCATGGGCGGTGGGCAAGGGCTAGCGGACCGGGACGGTGTGCGGAAGGCTCGGGGAGACGATGTCCGTCACCGGGCCGCGGCGATGGACCCGGTGGGCACCAACGCTCCAGCAAAACCAGCAACCGGCCACCAGGGTGAGCGATCCCACGGCGACGTGGGCGGTGGCGATGTCCGCCGCCCGATCGGTCAGCACCGTGAGCAAACCGAGGCCGAATTGCACGGTCACCAGGTGCAGCCACGCGGTGCCCAACCGGCGCAGGGGATGCCCCCGGGAATGGGCACGCGAAGCCCGGAACGCCAGGACGATGCTGCAGAGGGCCAGGACGGCGTTGATGCGGTGGAGCATGTGCATGTGCACCTGGAGGGCGGTGATCACGTCGACGCCCTCGCGCCGGCTCGCATACCGGAGCAGCGACTCGGCGTCGGTCCGGGGCCACCACTGGCCATACGCCAGCGGGAGGTCCGGGATGGCAAGCCCGGCATGCTGATGACGCATCCAAAGACCCAGGAGCAACTGGCCGAAGACCAACGCGGTGCCGAGGAACACCCAACGGGCGCCTGGAACCTCGGAGCGTTCCCGGCCCCAGGTGGGATACCAACGGGAAAGGGACAATGCCAGGCAGGCGACGAGCACCAGGAACACCTGGCCCAGGCATCCGTGGATCATGCCAAAGACCACGCCACCGGTGGTGCCCCCGATGGCCCAGGAGTCGAGGACCACCCGCAACCCGCCAAGGCTTCCTTGGAGCTGGACCAGCGCAAACGCCGCCCAGGCCAACCGCACCGAGAGAACCGGCGCTGGCGCATTCCGGAACCCCACGGCGGCGGCGGCAAGCACCACGCCGCCAATGCCGAGGAGGAAGTGGGCCTCCCCTTTCCAAAGCGGGTTCACACCCATGAGCCCCAAGCCGCCCAGGACCTCGATCAAACCGACCCACGCCAACGGCTTGCGGGAGGCATGACCGGCCGTCCAGCGGGTGAGGAAAACCACCAACAGGCCCACGCCCGAGGCCCAGACCCGGTGGGTGTGCTCATGGAACACCCCGCCGGTCATCCACATCGAGAGCGGCAGGGCGAACATCCCGTAGCCGAAGCTCGTGGGCCAATCCGGCACCGCCATGCCGACGCCCTTGCTGGTCACCAGGCCGCCGATGCAGACCAAGCCAAGCGTCGCCAGCGCCACCAACGTGGCGTAGCGGAAGAGCCATGGGGATGGACTCCTCGAAATGGGGACGGGGGCTTCCATGAAAAACGGCCGCGGCGCCCAGCGCCGCGGCCTTCGCTTCCAAGGCCGTTTGGACCTTATTTGACCGCCAACTCGAGGTTCACGGTGGCCTTGCCGCCCTTGACCTCGACCTCACCACTCACGACACCCGCCTTGATGTGGTTGGCCTCGACGGTGTACTTGCCATCCGGGAGATCGCCGGAAATCGTGAAGTTGCCGTCCTTGTCGGAGACCGCGAAGAACGGATGGTCGAACACATGGACGTAACCGGCCATCCATGGGTGCACGTTGCAGATGAGCTTCACGGCCAACTCCGCCTTGTCGAACACGCGGGGATTGACCTGACCCTGGGTGGTCTGGGCGAAGTTGAACCCCTTGTTCACCTTGGCCTGGCAGTTCACGTTGTGCATGAACGGGTCGGAATTCTTGATGTCGACGGTCTGACCCACCATCGCGGCCGTCACCAGCGGCTCATAGACACAACCCACCTGGTCGACCAGCGGCTTGCTGGCGGGGGCCGAGTAGGTCTTGCCGGCCGGGAGGCCCGCCTTGATGTACACCGCCACGTTGGCCAGGCCCTTGTCGGCGCCGACCACGTAGGTACGCGTCATGACCGGCTTGGTGTGCAGGGCCCCGCAGAACTTGTCGCCCTTGATCGGGGTGATTTCCTTGGCCGGGGGCGCCTCGCCGTTGAGCTTGATCTTGCCGGAGATCTGTCCAGCCATCGCGCTCGAGGCGGCGAGCACCGCCACGGAGGCGGCGATTTTCAGGGTGTGGTTCATTGTCAGTGTTCCTTTTCGTTTTCCAAATCAGACCGCAATTACCACGGCACGCTAGACAGGGCGGACCGAGGGTCAAGCGAGTTCGTGAAATTTTTCACAAGCTATCATTTTCGACGATTCTGGCGGTAAGTTATTCGAAATCGGGTCGATCAGGCAGGAACAGGGGGGCAGGAACAGGACGGGGGCGATCCGGGGATGACGGTGATCCCGGGAGCCGCTCAGAGTCCTTCAACGAACCCCTTCAACGGGGCCAAGTCCTGGTCGTCCAAGGCCATCTGGCGGATCATCGCCCGCCCCCCCACCTGAACCGCCTGTTCCAACCATCGGCGGGCCGCGTCGAGGTCGCCCAACTGGCAGGCGTAGCAGGCGAGGTTGTAGGGGATGACGCATTCCCGCGGAAATCGCCCGACCACGGACTGGAGGGCCTCGAACGCCTCCCCGGTGCGCCGCAATTCGTGGAGGCAGTAGCTCTGGTGGATCCAACCCGAGGGGCGTTCCGGGGCCGCCTCGACCAATCGCCGCGCCGCCCGCAGTGCGAGCTTCCAGGCCCCGCGGCCGGAGTGGAGCCGCCACTGCACCTCGAGCACCGACGGGTGGGCTTGGGCGGAGGGTTCCAGTTTCGCCAACTCCCGCTCGGCCTCCTGGTCGTCCCCAAGGCCCAGCCATCCCTCGGCGGCGGCGAGGTGATGTCGGCCTGGGAACCCGAGTTCGTCCATGGGAAAGGCGCCGCAAGCCCGGCGGACGGACGCGATCGCCGGGAGCACCCTGGGGAACCCGGCAAGCCGGCGTAAAGGGTGAAATCTCCCCGCCGTCGGCCAAAGGCCCACGGTGGCGCCCCTCCACGCAGGCCCCGGTTGCATTTTGGACCCGATCCCCCCCAGCCTCTGCGGCTCGATGACAGACTTCGTCCGAACCGATGGCAGACGCTGCGACGAGATTCGCCCGATCCGCTTCCAGAACCACATCGCCCCCCACGCCGCCGGATCGACCCTGGTCGAGTGGGGCAACACGCGGGTCATCTGCGCGGCCACCGTCGAGGAGACGGTCCCCCGCTGGATGAAGGAGCAGAAGGTCCCGGGCGGCTGGCTCTCGGCCGAGTATTCCATGCTCCCCTATTCGACCCTGGACCGGAAGCCCCGGGACATCTCCAAGCTCAAGCTCGACGGGCGCTCCCAGGAGATCCAACGCCTGATCGGCCGGTCGCTGAGGGCGGTCGTGGACCTCGAGCGCCTGGGCCCGCGCACCCTGTGCATCGACTGCGACGTGCTCCAGGCCGACGGCGGCACCCGCACGGCCTCGATCACCGGCGCCTTCGTGGCGGTGAGCCTCGCCATCGCGAAGCTCCAGGCCTCGGGGGCCCTGGCCGGGAGCCCGATCACCGGGGCGGTGGCCGCGGTCAGCATGGGCGTCTTCGGGGGCGTGCCGCTGCTCGACCTGAATTACCTCGAGGACAAGGACGCCTCCGTCGACATGAACCTGGTGATGAACGACCGGGGACAGTTCATCGAACTCCAGGCGGCCGGCGAGGAGGCGACCTTCTCCGACGCCGAACTGGCGGCCCTGCTGGCCCTCGGGCGAAAAGGCATCGGCCGGTTGATCGAGGCGCAGCGGCAGGCCCTGGGAACCACGCCATGACCCGGCTCTTCCTCTGCCGGCACGCGGAGGTGGAGGACCTCTACCACCGCAAATTCGGCGGCACGATCGACATGGCCCTCTCGGCCCGGGGACACACCCAGGCGCAGGCCCTGGCCCGGTGGCTGTCCCGACACCGCTTCGACGCCGTCTACGCCAGCCCGATGCAGCGGGTCCAGCTCACCCTCGAGCCGTTCCGACCCCAGTTCCAGGGCGAGCCGGTCATCCTGGACGGCCTGCGCGAGGTGGACTTCGGCGCCTGGACCGGCTGCGGTTGGGATGAGGTGGAGACCCGCTTCGGCATGAGCGCCTTCGACTGGCTGAAGCACCTGGAGACCGACGCGATCCCCGAGGGCGAGACGCTCGGCCGGTTCCACGAGCGGGTGGCGCAGGCGCTGGAACGCATCCTGCGCGGATCCACGGGCCGGCAGGTGGCCGTCTACGCGCATGGCGGGGTGATCCGGATGGCCTTGGCGATCCTGCTCGACCTTCCGCTGCGCAAGTTCGAGCACTTCGAGATCGACTACGCGTCGGCCACCTGGCTGGACATCGGCGAGATCAAGGCGGGCAGGCCCCGCACCGAGATCCAGTTGCTCAACTTCACCCCCTGGCGCGACACCCCATGAGCCGGCTCCTGCGATCCATCTCCATCACCACCACCCTCTCTGCCGAAGACGCGGTCGGCGTCCTGCTGGAACGTGAGCAGGGACAGACCCCGTCGTCCTACGCCGACGCCGTCACCCGCCTGTCCACCGTGAGCGTCTATGGCGAGGTCGAGACGCGGGACGTGGCCGGCATCAAGCGCCGGTTGCGCGCGGGCCTGGCGGCGCTGGCCGCCGAGGGCATCGACCTCGGGCCCGCGACGATCCGGGTGCGCCAGGTGCCCGCCCGCGACTGGTCCGAGTCGTGGAAGCGGCACTTCAAGCCGCTGGACCTCGGGCCGCGCCTGCTGGTCAAGCCGTCCTGGAGCCGGCGCCTGCCCAAGAAGGGGCAGGCCCTCGTCGTCCTGGATCCGGGCCTGAGCTTCGGCACCGGCCAGCACGCGACCACCCGCTTCTGCCTCGGGCAACTCGTGGCGCTGCACGCCCCCGGTGCGGCCGCACCGTCACTCCTCGATGTCGGCACCGGCTCCGGCATCCTGGCCATCGCGGCGGTGAAGCTCGGATACCAACCGGTGGCCGCCTTCGATTTCGACGCGGATTGCGTGCGGGTGGCCCGCGAGAACGCCGAGCTCAACGGCGTCGCCCACCTCGTGGACCTGACCCACGACGACATCACCCGGGTGCCGAAGCGCGCCAAGACCCGCTACTCCGTGGTCTGCGCCAACCTGATCTACGACCTGCTCATCGCCGAGCGCGACCGGCTGCTGGCCCGGGTGGCCCCCGGCGGGTCGCTGGTGCTGGCCGGGATCCTCACGACGCAGTTCGACCTCGTGCGCCGGGCGTTCGAGGAGGCCGGGTGGAGGCTCGTGGCGTCGACGACCGACCAGGAATGGCGGTCGGGCACCTTCCGGGAACAGGCCACCGGGCGGAAGGCCCGTTGAGGCCCGTTGAGGCCCGTTGAGGCCCGTTGAGGCCCGTTGAGGCCCGCGGTGGTCCCGGGCGGAGGCCACGTCGGAATGCCGACTTCGGAATTGAGGGATCGGCCGGGAAGACCGATGCTCGGGGCCCATCACCAACATGAGCGCCGAATCCCGTCTCGCCGAGCTGTCCCTCGTCCTCCCTCCCGCCCCGAAGCCCGTGGCCGTCTACCGGCCGCTGGTGGTCTTCGGCAATGCCGCCTACGTCTCCGGCCACGGGCCGGTCCGCACCGACGGCACGCTCATCACCGGCGTCGTGGGCAAGGATCTCGACCTGGACGCCGGCAAGGCCGCCGCGCGGCAGGTGGGCCTGGCCATCCTCGCCACCCTGCGCTCGCAACTGGGTTCGCTCGACAAGGTCAAGCGGGTGGTCAAGACGCTGGGCATGGTCAACTCGGCCCCGGATTTCTACGACCACCCCAAGGTCATCAACGGCTGCAGCGAGCTTTTCGCCGAGATCTGGGGACCGGAGAATGGCATCGGGGCCCGCAGTGCGGTCGGCATGGGTCCCCTGCCCGGCAACATCCCGGTCGAGATCGAGGTGATCTTCGAGCTGCACTGACCCCGATTCCCAGAGGCCCCTAGCCCAGCCTTCCCAACGCGCTCGCCCCCTCCACGGCCATGACTCCCTGGTACCGGCTCGAAAACGCGGCGGACATCCCGTCGCCGGCCCTGGTGCTGCACCGGGACCGCATCGAGGCCAATCTCCGGCGCATGATCGCCATCGCGGGCGACCCGGCCCGGCTCTGGCCGCACGTGAAGACCCACAAGCTGCCCGAGTTGGTCGCCTGGCAGGTGGCCCTCGGCATCGTGCGCTTCAAGTGCGCCACCATCGCCGAGGCCGAGATGGTCGCCGGGGTCGAGGGAGTGCGGGGCATCCTGCTGGCGGTCCAGCCCGTGGGTCCGCAGGTCGGTCGGCTGGTCCGTCTCGCGGCCGCGTTCCCGGGCATCGCCTGGTCGGTGGTGGTCGACGACCCCGGCGTCGTGGAGTCGCTGCGGACCGCGACCGCCGCCGGGGCGCTGGCGAGACCACCGGGCCTCTGGATCGACCTCGACGTCGGCCAACACCGGACCGGCATCGCGCCGGAACGGGTGCACGGTCCCCTGCTGGACGCCGTCCGCAACGGCGACCCCATGCTGCGCCTGGAGGGCCTGCACGCCTATGACGGCCACCTGGGAATCACCGACCCGGCCGAGCGGGATCGCCAGTGCGACGAGGCCTTCGCCCCGGTGGCGGCCCTGCGCGCCCGACTGGAGGCCGACCTGGGACGACCGATGGCGGTGATCGCCGGCGGGTCGCCCACCTTCGTCCGGCACGCGACCCGAAGCGGCGTGTCGCTGAGCCCCGGCACCACGGTGCTGTGGGACGCAGGCTATGCGCACAAGCTCCCCGACCTGCCCTTCGAGCCTGCGGCCGTGCTGATCACCCGGGTGCTGAGTCTCCCGGCCCCCGGCCAGCTTTGCCTCGACCTCGGGCACAAGGCGGTGGCCTCGGAGATGCCCCAACCCCGTGCCGTCTTCCTCGATCTGCCCGAGGCGGTGGCGGTGGGCCACAGCGAGGAACATCTGGTCGTCGCATCGCCCGCCGCCGGCCGGTTCCGCGTCGGCGACCTCGTGCACGCGCTGCCCTGGCACGTGTGCCCGACGGTCGCCCTGCACCAGGAGGTCTGGCTCGCCGAGGCCGGCCGGGCAACCGGGCCATGGACCGTCCGGGCCCGATCCCGCCGCCTTTCCGTCTGAGCCAACACCCCCCGCGCCAGCGTCAGTCCCAGAGCCTCGAAAGTCCCCGGAGAGCCCCCGGAACCCATCCACCGATCACCGCCCCTTCCCCACTCCTGCCATGCTGGTCGTCCACGTCTTCGTCCGGGTGAAA
>Ga0315901_10011278_pt1 | contig 10070 bp, 5 predicted proteins | sample LakEriMetagenome_10_FD_203761 | JGI IMG/M metagenome (GOLD analysis project Ga0315901, IMG submission 203761) | Freshwater fungal communities from buoy surface, Lake Erie, Ohio, United States - Buoy 2 MA116 | ecosystem: Environmental > Aquatic > Freshwater > Lake | place: USA: Lake Erie, Ohio... | reverse complement strand
CTTGACGGGGCCGAAGCCATCGTCCGGTCATACCGGTCCGATTACCTGGTCTATTGCGCCAGCGATATCGAACCGGCCTTCCTTGCCGCGCAGCGCGCCGACAGTCTGGCCCGGATGCTGACGAGCGACCAGCTGCCGGATTGGCTGGAGCCCGTGCCCGCCTTCGCCACGGGGCCGCTCAAGGTCTATCGGGTGCGTCAGGCCGGGCGGAACAGCAGCGCGTCACCGTTGATGCAGTAACGCTTGCCCGTGGGGCGCGGGCCGTCGTCGAACACGTGGCCCAGATGCCCGCCGCAGCGCGCGCAATGCACCTCGGTGCGCGGATAGCCGACGTCGTAATCGATCGAGAATCCGGTCGCCCCGCGCCGCACCTCCCAGAAGCTGGGCCAGCCGGTCCGACTGTCATATTTGGTAGCCGAATCGAACAGCGGATTGCCATCGGCGGCACAGACGAACACGCCGTTGCGCTTTTCACGGAGCAAGGGCGAACTGCCCGGTACCTCAGTGCCCTTCTGGCGCAGGATGTAGTACTGCTCGCGCGTCAGCCGCCGCTTCCATTCCGCATCGCTGAAGCTGACCGGCCAGGTCCGCGCCTCGGCCTGGCCGCAGGCGGCCAGCGCGCCGGAGGCGACCCCGGCACCCAGCCAGCCCAGCAACTGCCGCCGGTGCAGCATCAGAACTTGGACAGCGTCACGCCCAGTTCGCGGAAGCCGTGGACGAAGTTGGCGCGCACCCGGCGGACCTTGCCGGTGACATTCACCCGCATCCGCCGCGCGTGCATTTCCTCCATCAGGATCTTCAGCTGCAGTTCGGCCAGGCGCGCACCCACACAGCGGTGGATGCCATAGCCGAACGACAGGTGCCGCCGGGCATTCTCACGCGTGACGATCAGCTTGTCAGGGTTCTCGAACACCGTCTCGTCGCGGTTGGCCGAGATGTACCACAGGATCAGCTTGTCGCCCTTCTTGATCTGCTGGCCGAACAGGTCGGCATCGTCGGTCGCGGTACGGCGCATGTGGGCCAGCGGCGTGACATAACGGATGCATTCCTGCACCGCATTGGGGATCACCGAGGGATCGGCTTCGAAGATCGCGCGCTGATCAGGGAACTGGTCAAGCGCCTGGACGATGCCCGACATGGTGTTGCGGGTGGTATCGTTGCCCCCCACGATCAGCAGCACCAGATTACCCATGAACTCCTGCGGGCTCATGTGGTTCATGGCGTCCGAATTGATCATCATCGAGATCAGGTCGCGGCTGGGCGGCGCGCCGGTGCGCTCCATCCACAGGCGGCCGAAGTACTGGGCCATTTCCTGCAGGATCTCGAAGCGGGTGTCGTTGAGCTCGCGCGCCAGACCCAGTTCGACATCGCCCGCCCAGTCCGACCAGAAGGTGAGCAGGCGGCGGTCTTCCCACGGGAAGCCGAACAGGATCGCCAGCATGCCAGTGGTCAGTTCGATCGAGACCTTGTCGACCCAGTCGAACTCCTCGCCCCAGGGCAGGCTGTCGAGCACGGCGGCGGTGCGCATCCGCACCTCGGCCGCCATCTTGTCGATCTCGCCGGGGGTGAAGGCCGGGGCCACGGTACGGCGCTGGCCGGTATGCTCGGGCCGGTCCATCGCGATGAACATCGGCAGGCGGCGTTCCTCGAGATGTTCGGGGGTCACATCCTCCGGCGGATCGCCGATCGTGATGCCGCCATACTGCCACGAGGAGGAATAGAGTTCGGGCAGCGATTCGACGTGCTGGATCGTCTTTACGGTCGTGACGTTCCAGTAATTGCCATAAGGCGTCCCCTCGACCCAGTTAACCGGAGCCTTGGCCCGCATCTCGGCAAAGATCGGCTGCCAGCGGTCCTCGACAAAGATGTCGGACCGGGAAACGTCCCACGGATGGGTATGCTTGGGCAGTTCCTGCCCGTGTTCCTTCAGCCAGGCTTCGAAAGCCTCGATCGCCGTGGGCGAGGTGCGGTACTTGAACGGGGCATCGGCAATCTGCGTGGCCATGACATATCCTCTTCCGCTTGCGGCTGTGCGCAATCAGTTTCCCATCGAGACTTATCTGGACTAACTTACCAGAGAGTCAATAGGCCCTAGGGCGGACAACCTAATCAGCGCACGGCTGGGCGCGAACGCAGCCGCGCCAGCAGTCCCTTGCGCTCGCTACCGCCCCGCGCCGGGCCGCTTTTCATCACCCAGCGGCGGAACACGTTGGCCCCGACCCGGACGAAGATCGCCACGCAGACCACCTGCCAGGCCAGCGCCAAGGCATGGGGCAGCAGGGCATCGTCCTGCGCCGCGCGGGCCAGCATGGTGAAGGGGCTGCTGAACGGCACGGCTATCGCCGCCAGTTCGGCCAGGCTGCCAGGGCGCGCCATCGCCCACGAGGCGAAGAAGAAGTTCAGCAGCTGCAGCATCGTGACCGGCATCGACAGGGTCTGCACCTCGCGCACGGTTGCCGCCATCGAACCGATCGCCAGAAACAGCGAACCCAGCAGCAGATAGCCCATCGCGAAATAGGCCGTGCCCAGCACGAAGAACAGCGGCCAGCCGACGGCCGGGGCCGGGAACTGGCCCAGGCTGTTGCCGGCGGCAAACCAGATCGCCCCGCCCGCCCCGGCCCAGACCGTGATCCCGACCAGCGACACCGCCAGCATGGCAAACAGTTTACCCAGGAACACGGCATCCATCGGGATCGCGGCGGCCAGCACCTCGATGATCTTGTTGCCCTTTTCCTCGACCAGGTTGGACAGGACCATGCCCGCCAGCAGCATGGTCAGCAGGAACAGCACGGTCTGGCCCAGCTGCGCGGTCAGCATCCGGCTGCGCGCCTCGTCGGCGGTGGTGGCCAGGGCCAGGGGCTTCAGGCCGACTTCGGGATAGCTGGTGGCCGCGCCGCGCTGCGCCTCGGCGGCGAGCAGGGCCACGGGGCCGCGCCATTGCTCGATCCGTTCGGCCGGACCGGTCAGCACCGGCTGGCCGGGCGTTCCGGTCAGCACGGCGGCCAGGTTCAGCCGCTTGTCCTGCACGGCGGCGGCGGGATCGAACTGCTGGCCGGGCTGCAGGTCACCCACAGTAACCAGCACCGGCAACGCCCGGCCCAGTTCCGGCTGCAACTGGCGATAGGCCGCGAGCATGGCCCTGGTATCGGCCGGCGCCATGGCCACGCCCAGTTCAGGCCGAGCGGCGCTGCTCTGCACATCCTTGCCGATCCCCCCGGCCAGCCCGCCAACGAGGATCGGGAACAGCGGGCCCAGCAGGAAGAAAAAGAATGAGCGCGAGAACAGGATCGCGGTGAAATCGCGCCGGGCGATCACCATCGCCGCAGCCAGGGTCGAAAGGCGTCCGCTCATCGTGATTCGTCCTTGTCCTCGGCCAGCGCCCGCGCGGCCGCCTCACCAGCGATGGCCACAAAGGCATCGTGCAGCCCGGCCCGCTCGATCGACAGCGAAAGAATCCCCGCCTCGCCCTCGATCAGGGCGCGCAGCAGCGGCTCGATCCCGCTTTCGGGGAGCGAGAAGTACCAGTAATGGCCTTCATGCCGGGCATCGGCGGGCAGGGCCTGGCGCCAGGGGCCATCCCCGGCGCGGGTTTCCAGCCGCACCTGGGCCGGGATCCGGTCCCGCGCGACATCGACCGGACCGGCGAAGGGCACCTTGCCCCCGGCAATGATCGCCACCTCGTCGCACAGCCGTTCGGCATGGGCGATCACGTGGGTGGAAAAGATCACGGTCGTGCCCTTCTCGGCCAGGCCGCGCATCATCCGTTCCAGCTTGCCCTGGTTCAGCGCGTCGAGGCCGGAGAACGGCTCGTCAAACACCACCAGCTTGGGTTCGTGGACCAGCGTGCCCAGCAATTGCACCTGCTGGGCCATGCCCTTGGACAGCTGGCGGATCTGCCGGTCGATCGCATAGCCCAGGCCATGCTCCTCCAGCAGGATCTTGCCGCGCCGCCGCCCTTCCTCCAGCGGCAGGCCGCGCAGGGCGCCCAGGAAGCCGATCGCCTCGTAAGCCTTCATCGCGGGGTAGAGCCCGCGTTCCTCGGGCAGGTAGCCGATCAGGTGGCTGATCTCGTGCGGGCGTTCGTGGCCGAGCACGCGGCGCACGCCCTCGTCCGGATCGATGATTCCCAGCAGCATCCGCAGCGTGGTGGTCTTGCCCGCGCCGTTTGGACCCAGAATGCCATAGATCGCGCCTTGTGGGACGGTGATGTCGACGCCATCGACGGCGGTGAAGCCATCGAACCGCTTGACCAGCCCGCGGGCCTCGATTGCCAACGGTCGCGCCGTTTCCCCGTCCGCGCCGTTGCCCGCCATCTGCCATTCCCCTAGCTTCATGATTTGACGCCACTATGGAGGGGTCATGAACAGGAGCAACAGGAAGTTTGGTTAACGCCGCCGATACCACGGCGCTTAAGGCCGATCTGATCGCCGAGGCGCGGCGGCTGGGCTTTGCCGCCTGCGGGATTGCCCCGGCGGCGGAAGACCCCCTGCGCGCTGCGCGGCTGGAACAATGGCTGGGCGAAGGGCTGCACGGCGCGATGGAATGGATGGAAAGCCGCGCCCACCATCGCCGCAGCCCGCAAGGGCTTTGGCCCGAGGCGCGGCGCGTGATTGCGCTGGGCATGAGCTACGCTCCGGCCAGCCCGGCCCAGGTGATGCACGGCGATCCATCGCGCGGGCAGATCTCGGTCTATGCCCAAGGGGCGGACTATCACGATACGGTCAAGAAGGCGCTCAAGCACCTCGCCCGCTGGCTGGTGGCCGAAGCGTCGCGGCGCGGGCTGGGCGAGGCTGGCGTAAAGGTTTTCGTCGATACTGCCCCGGTGATGGAAAAGCCGCTGGGCGAGGCGGCGGGGCTGGGCTGGCAGGGCAAGCATACCAACCTGGTCAGCCGCGAACATGGCTCATGGCTGTTCCTGGGGGCGATCTATACCACGCTGGACCTGCCGCTGGACCAATCCGGCACGGACCGCTGCGGATCGTGCAATGCCTGCCAGGTCGCCTGCCCGACCGCGGCCTTCCCCGCGCCCTACCGGCTCGATGCGCGGCGCTGCATTTCCTACCTGACGATCGAGCACAAGGGGCCGGTGGCCGAGGAATTCCGCCGGGCGCTGGGCAACCGGATCTATGGCTGCGATGATTGCCTGGCAGCCTGCCCGTGGAACAAGTTTGCCGACGCCGCCCACGCCACGCGCGCCTTCCTGCCCCGCGCCGAGCTGGCCGCGCCGCGTCTGGCCGAACTGCTGGCGCTCGACGATGCGGGCTTTCGCAAGCTGTTCAGCGGCTCACCGATCAAGCGGATCGGGCGGGACCGGTTCGTGCGCAACTGCCTCTATGCCGCGGGCAACAGCGGCGATGCCGCGCTGCTGCCGCAGGTGCGCGCGCTGACAGCCGATCCCGATCCGGCTGTGGCCGATGCCGCCCGATGGGCGCTGGCGGAATTGCCTGTTGAACCGGGGGCCGCCTAGCGCCCCAGCAGGTTCCGCGCCTGGTTGCCCAGCTGCGCCAGCATCGTGGGGGACAGCACCGGCGACCCCTGCGCGCGGGTAACGACGGCGCGGAACTGGCCGATCGCCGCTGCCTGCCCGGCCAGCCAGTGCTGCACCACCGCCAGCGGATCACCCTGGTCGGTTGCATGGCGGCGCAGGAAATCGAGCCGCATGTGCTGCATGTCGCGCGCCAGGCTGTTGACCAGCAGGCGCTCCCACGGATCGCTCGGCGCCAGCCGCTCGGCCGCCTGCTGCGCCCAATCCAGCCCCAGATCCTGGCCCAGCGCGATGAAGGCGCGGGTCAGCACTTCGGGCTTGGTCCCGGTCTGCCGGGCCAGCATGGCAAGGCCGACCGAGCCATCAAGTTCGAACAGGTGAGCCACTTCGGCGGCCAGGTCAGCCGGTGCCCCGGCCTCGGCAAAGCGGGCCTGCAGCGTGGCCGACTGGGCCTTGCTTTCGGACGACAACAGGTGGCCGGTCGCCTCGGACAACAGCTTCACCCCGCCAGTCAGCCGCTCGACCAGTTCCCCGGCGGACAGCGTCCCGCCCGATATCCGCAGCAGGTCGGCCATGTGGTTGACCATGGCGGCGGCAGCACGGTCGAACAGCATGATCCGCGCGGTCTCGGGCATCGGGCGGGTCTCGATCCCCTGCCAGATCGCGGCCATGCCCAGCAGGCACTCGGCAGCGACGAAGGCGGTGGTGACCTGGGCCAGCGTCGCGCCTTCTTCCTCGACCAGTTCGAAGGGATGGATCAGCCCCAGCCGGTTGACCATGCGGTTGGCGAGCTTGGTGGCAATGATCTCGCGCCGCAGGCGGTGGCCCAGGATATCCTCGCGGAAGGCCTCGCGCATCGGCACCGGGAAAGCGGCGAGGAGTTCATCCTCCAGCAGCGGATCGTCGGGCAGGGTCGAGGCTTCAAGCGCGTCCTGCAGCACCAGTTTGGTGCTGGACAGCACCACCGCCAGTTCCGGCCGGGTCAGCCCCTGGCCTTCGCTGGCGCGGCGGGCCAGGACGTCGCTTTCGGCCAGCCCCTCGGTCTTGCGGTCGAGCTGCCCAGCGGCTTCCAGCGTCTCGATCAGCCGCAGGTGCGAAGCGGTTGTCGCCGCCCCGCCCGCACTGGCGATCGACAGGGCGAGCGCCTGGAGCCGATTGTCCTCCAGCACGATTGCCGCAACCTCATCCGTCATCCCGGCCAGCAGCTTGACGCGGGCATCCTCGTCCAGCCGCCCGGCGCGCTTGGCCCCGGCCAGCGCGATCTTGATGTTCACCTCGTTGTCCGAGCAATCGACCCCGGCCGAATTGTCGATGAAGTCGGTGTTGATCGAGCCGCCCTTCAGCGCGAACTCGATCCGGCCCGCCTGGGTGCAACCCATGTTGGCGCCCTCGCCGATCACCTTCGCCCGCAGCTCCGCGCCGTTGACGCGCAGCGCATCATTGGCCGGATCGCCCACCTGGACGTTGTTTTCGGTGCTGGCCTTCACATAGGTGCCGATCCCGCCGAACCACAACAGGTCGACCGCGGCCTTGAGGATCGCGGTGATCAGCCCGTCGGGATCGACGCTCGGCTGGTCGAGCCCCAGCATGGCCTGGACTTCAGGCGAGAGCGGCACTTCCTTGAGGCTGCGGGCAAAGACCCCGCCGCCCTTCGAGATCAGCGCCTTGTCGTAATCGTCCCAGCTCGAGCGCGGCAGGGCGAACATCCGCGCGCGCTCGGCCCAGCTCTTCGCCGGATCGGGATCGGGATCGAGGAAGATGTGGCGGTGATCGAAGGCGGCGACCACCTTCAGCGCCTTCGACAGCAGCATGCCGTTGCCGAACACGTCGCCCGACATGTCGCCGCAGCCCGCGACGCGGACCGGTTGGGTCTGCACGTCGACGCCCTGTTCGAAGAAATGGCGCTGGACCGAGAGCCAGGCGCCCTTCGCCGTTATGCCCATCGCCTTGTGGTCATAGCCCTTGGAGCCGCCGCTGGCGAAGGCATCGTCGAGCCAGAAATCGTGCTCTTCGGCAATGGCATTGGCCGTGTCGGAATAGGTCGCTGTGCCTTTGTCGGCCGCGACCACGAAATAGGGATCCTCGCCGTCGCGGATCACGACGTGCCGGGGATGGACCACCTTGGCACCAACGATGTTGTCGGTGATCGACAGCAGGGTGCGGATGAACACCTGGTAGCTGGCCTTGCCCTCGGCCAGCCAGCCATCGCGGTCCCGCGCCGGATCGGGCAATTGCTTGGGATAGAACCCGCCCTTGGCCCCGGCCGGCACGATCACCGCGTTCTTGACCCGCTGGGCCTTCATCAGCCCCAGCACTTCGGTGCGGAAGTCATCGCGCCGGTCGGACCAGCGCAGGCCGCCGCGCGCGACCGGGCCCGAGCGCAGGTGGATGCCCTCCACCCGACGCGAATAGACGAAGATCTCGCGCCAGGGCAGCGGTTTGGGCAGGCCGGGGACGAGCGCGGAATCGAGCTTGAAGGCCAGCGCCTGCTGACCCGCCGGGGCAAAGGCATTGGTCCGCAGCATGGCTTCCACCACGGCGCGGTACTGGCGCAGCAGGCGATCGTCGTTGATCGCCGAAACCTGGGCCAGGCCATCGCGGATCGCCGCCTGGGCCGCCGCCTCGGCCTCGGCTCGGTCACCCTTGAAGGCCGGATCGTGGCGGGCGACGAACAGCGCGACCAACCCGCGCGTTACCGCCGGGGCATTGTTCAGCGCATCGACCGCGGTCGGCACGCCATAGTTGAGGCCGGCCTGCCGCAGATAGCGATACCACGCGCGCAGCCAGTTGGTTTCGGCCGCCGACAGCCCGACCGTGGTGATCAGCCGGTTGAACGGATCGTCTTCCGCCGCGCCGTTCAGCACGTCGGCAAAGGCGGCCTCGATCATCGCGGCGCGGGCCATCACCGCAGCCGGGTCCAGCCCGCCGGGCAGGGCCAGCTGGAAATCGTGAATCGTCCCCATCCGCCCCTGGTCAAGGTCGGTCGGCACATCCTCGACCACGCGGAAGCCGAAGTTCTCCAGCGCCGGGACCGCATCGGACAGCGCGATCGATCCGGCCCGCTGGTAAAGCTTCAGCCGCAGGGTACCGGGTTCGTCCCCGGCCATGGTGTGGAGGCGGGCATCGCGGCGCGGGCCGGCCTCTCCTTCTCCGGCCAGCTTGCGCAGCCGGGCAATGTCCTGCGCGGCTTCGGCGGGGCCATAGGCGCCGCGATAGGCCAGCGGGAAAGCCTCGGCGTAGCGCGCGGCAATGGCGGCGGCGCGCGAGGGGTCCTCGCTGGCGGCAATCTCACCCTCGACCGCCTCGTTCCAGCCGCGCAGCATCCCTTGCAGGCGGGCATCGAGCGCGGCCTCGTCCGGCAGGCTCGCCACTTCGGGCAGGTCGAGCACATAGCGCAGCATGGCGAGGCTGCCCTCGACCTCAAGGCTCCAGTCGAGCACCGGTGCCCCGGCGGCTTCGACCAGCATGGCTTCCACCTGCAGGCGGGTGCCGGTCGACATGATGTCGCGCGGCAGCCAGACGAAGGCGAAGAGGTGGCGCATCAGCGCGGCCGGAACCAGCGCAAGCTTGGGACGCGGCCGGTCAACCAGGCTCATCATCGTGGTGGCGACGCGCTGCAGGTCATCCTCAGCAAAGCCGATCAGCAGGTCGTGCGGCAGTGCATGCAGTGCATGGACCAGCGCCTTGCCGGCATGGCCCTGGGGCGCGAAGCCGAAGCGGGCCATCAGGTCCGACAGCTGCGCGCGCATCCGCGGCACCTGGGTCGGCGCGGCGGCCAGCCCCGCGCTGGTCCAGATCCCGGCATGGACCGACAGGCGATCGAGCTTGCCCTGTTCGAACACCGGAACGATGAACAGGTCGAGCGGAGTGCGGCGGTGGACATTGCTGACCGTGTTGGACTTGACCACCAGCAGCGCCCGATTGCCCGCGCCCTTCCCTTCGAACCAGGCGAAAGCGCGGTCATAGGAAATCGGCCCGAGCAGTGCCTTGGCCCCACGCTTGCAGATGCCCAGCGCGCCCGTCTGGGTGCCATCGCGGTGGCGCACGACATGGCCCAGCTGGGTCAGCATCCCGTCCTTGAACCAGCGCAGCAGCGCCGCGCCCTCGCCATCGGCCAGGCCATCGGCATCGGCAGCCATGGCTTCCTGCAAACGCGGCCAATCGGCCACGGCGGCGCGGACATCACCCAGCGTGGCGCGCAGCGCCGATTCCAGCTCGCGGCGGGCGCGGGCATCGGCGCGGCGGGTTTCGAGGTAGACCATCGATTCGCGCTTTTCGCCCGCGGCATCGCCAGTCACGATTTCGGTCAGCGCACCTTCCGCATCGCGGCGCACCGGCAGCACCGGGTGGACCAGCCGGTCAATCGCCAAGCCTTGCGCCGCCACGGTGGTGGCAATCGAATCGACCAGGAACGGCATGTCATCGTTGATCACGCCGATCCGCATGAAGCGTTCGGCCGCGCTGCCCGAAACGGTCTCGATCGTGATCGCCACTTCGCCGGCCTCGCGCCGGGCCGCCGCGCCGCACATGAAGGCTGCCGCCGCCGCCAGTCCTTCGGCCGAAAAGGCCGCATCGCCGGGCAACA
>Ga0315901_10011270_pt1 | contig 10074 bp, 8 predicted proteins | sample LakEriMetagenome_10_FD_203761 | JGI IMG/M metagenome (GOLD analysis project Ga0315901, IMG submission 203761) | Freshwater fungal communities from buoy surface, Lake Erie, Ohio, United States - Buoy 2 MA116 | ecosystem: Environmental > Aquatic > Freshwater > Lake | place: USA: Lake Erie, Ohio... | reverse complement strand
TGTTCATTGAAGTAATTAAGTATCTCATTATAAGCATACAAAATAAAAGATGGATTTTTCTTTACGTTATAAGCTATAGGTGGTAGATTGTTTAATTTATCTTTCCATCTTTGGATAATAATATTACAACCAACGTATTTTACATCAGAGTATATTTCTTTTATCATTTTATATGTTTGTTCAGCTGTCAAATTATATTTTGTTCTAATATACTTTCTAAGACGATTATAAAAGTTAAGAACTAAATGACTTGTAGTTGATATATACATGTCCTTTGATATATAATTTATTATAGACCCGAAATAATCTCTAAATCCAGGTTGAAAACCTGTTGGTCTACAGAGATTGTATAACTTGAAAGTATCCTGTAATTCAAGATCGTCGGGTAAATTGTTTTTTCTTTTATATTGGAAACTAACCATCTGAGAACAGTTTTGGAAAAAACCCTGATTTAAAATAGGTATCTGTTTATTCTCGTCGATAAGTTTAATTATATGCAAATTAGCAAGACAGTATGATTCAAACATAATTTTATTTGCGTTTAGAACAAATTCATTTATTCTTCTTTTTAGAAAATCATTTGAACATATACTATTCAAAGTCATTTTTACTGCTTTGAAACTATTTTCAATATCAACATTTTCATCGTCTGGGGGTTTTTTCATTTGTATTATATATATTTTTACTTGAAATAAATGTTAAAAAAATCAATTTTTCTTTAATATTTATTTCAAGTAAAAATATATAATGTATACTACAGAAGTAAAAAAACTTTGTATTAAAATATACAATATAATAGGGTACCTATAGACTTTTTTTTACTTGTAACCGAAAACGAATTTTAAACTTGATATTAAGTTTAAAATTTTAAGAAATATATTTTATATTTAAGTCTATTATTAAGTTAAAATGTTAATGTCCCATTCTAAAAAATTTGGCTGTAAAATCATTTAATAATCATATATTTTTATTTTCTTATTTTTTAAGAAACCTAACTCATCTTTTTTACTTATAAATATTTTATTGATGTTTCTTTTTCTTTTCTTATAATTTACTTTATTATTATTACTTTTAATATTTGTTGAAACGTATGAACTTATATAATAAAATAAATATATTATTTCATTTACACAAATAATCTTTAAACTAAATAAATTTAATATGTTTTCATTATAAAAATATGAACCGTATTCAATAATATTCATTTAATATTAATTAATATTTTATTTACTTATTAATATTTTATTTAATCAAATAACAAAATCATCAATATTTTCTAGAATATTTTCTAGGCCTTCTCCTCTCTTTGTTGATATTCTTATTACTTCATCAGGAAGACTTAAATTTGATTGTATATCAATTTTATTTACTAATATCATAGATTTTTTATCCCCTTTTATTTCTTTGAGCCATTTCATTCCAAATTTATAACTTAGTTTACTTGTGTTATCTATCATCAGAATTATTAAATCAATATTAGGATTATTTCTACTAAAATATCTACAATTTGGTGAATGAATATGCTGTCCACCGTGATCAAAGAATATAAATTCGGTAAAATTATGGATAAACTTTATTTTTTTAATTGAATTAGATGGTATATAAGTTAATATAAATTTGTTGTTTATTATTCTCTCTAAAAAAGAACTTTTACCTACTCCACCTAAACCTATTAATGAAATAGTAATTCTTTTTGGCTGGATATATTGTGAAATTACAGACATTATATTATCTGAATCATCTGTATTATCATTAATTTCTTCTAATATATTACCAGAAGACAGATTTTTCTTTGAAGAATGATAACAAAATGTGGTAAATAAAATAATATCTGACATTTTATGTAGTTTGAATTTGGACTAAAAATTAAAAAAAAATCAATTTTCAAAAAAAATATCTACAATAAAAGAAAAGTATGAATAAGAATTTGTCGTTCATAAATGATTTAGTTAGAGATGAAATAAATGATTTAGTTAGAGATGAAATAGAGAATAGAAATCAAGAAATAGGTAAAGTTTTAGTTAGCGATGAAATAGAGAATAGAATTCAAGAAGTAGCTAAAGAATTAGAAGCGCATGCAATAGGACATGATGTAATAGGAAGTAATAATCCTTTTCCAGAACAATTTATAAACAATATGATAATAAAAGAAAATAGATATAAGACTCGCTCTTTCTCCAACAAATTCAAATTGTACATTAACGATTTGAACCCATCGTCGCCTGATGGCATATACACATGGATGTTGATAAAATATCACGGAAATATTATATTTTTGTGTAGCAGAGCATATAATAAATTGGAAATACACGCAAAACATGCATTTCTTTTATATAAATTCAATGATTACGTAGATCCAGGATCAAAAGATACTGAAAAATACCTATTTATTTGCTCAGGAGAACTAGAAAAAATGAAAGATTCAATCCAATATAACTTTAGTTCCGGTACGTATATGCAAGCCACTACAATTACGTTTCATTACACTGAAATTATGAATAATATTTTTAATATACTAGGTTTTAATAGTATAATATATTTAAACGATAATTTGAATACTATTATAGATAGAAAAATATCAGACGATTTTTTAAAATCTTTATCAGGTGCAACTCGCGTATACAAACTCGATAATGAAACAGTGGGGAAGCTACACCCTTTAACTGAAGCAAAAATTAATGCTAGATTTAACGTGGAAAGGAATAAATACGGACGGTTTAACAGAGAAGTACCTCAAGATATTATAGATAAATATAACAGCGAAATGAAAGAAATAGAAGAATTAAAAAACAATTTACAAAAATTTATATATAGAGATGGTAAGAAAAGAAGTACGAAAAGAAGTACGAAAAGAAGCACGAAAAGAAGTACGAAAAGAAGTAAGAAAAGAAGTAAGAAAAGAAGTAAGAAAAGAAGTACGAAAAGAATACATGGTTAGATTATTGATGATGTTACATATGAAAAATCTTCGAACGTATTTACAAAAAATTTATAAGTTTTATTTTATTTTAAACTAGTAATTAGTTTAAAATTTTCTTAAGTTGTCAAATTTACCATGTGATCCTTAAATGCACCATTGTTATATTTCAAATTCATAATTTCAGCTGCTGGAATAGAAATCGCTTGATATTTATTATTATCTTGAGTTCCATCATCATTAGTCCAAAATTGTTGAGTTTTTGAATTAGTTATACCTTTTATATCAGATAAGACAAATGCATCAGTGAGTTTTTGTGTATTTACATCTTTTATAATGTGTCCATCCAAATTTCTAAACTTAAACATCTTTCTGGAAGAATCTGTGCATGCATATAAAAGATTTCCATGTTCATCTTTCAGAATATTTCTTACTGCAAAATTAGCTAGACCTTTTTGCCCATCAAGAATGTCATCTGCAGTAAAGTTAGTTTCTATTACATTTTTTATTCGTTCAGTGTCATCAAGGTTCAAATTTCCAATTATATTTGTATTATTAGTATTAGTTCTTGGTTGCAAAGCAATAGTTTTTATAGTTTTATGCTCGTCATTGTAAATTTCATTTTTCACTTCAAGTTCTTTTTTAAGTTTACAAATTTCTATATCTTTGAGTTGCAACAATTTTTTTTGTTTTTTTATTTTTTTTTCATAATATTTTTTTATTTCCTCTATTTTCTTTTCATTTTCCTTTTTTATTTCCTCTATTATCATTTATTATGTATTATATTATTTATATTTTCATTTAATTAAGTTTTAGATAAAATATCATTTATTGTCTTTACTGTAAAACATTTATTATAATATAATCTTTAAATTTGGTATAAAGTAACATATTTAACAACGTATTCATACTATCCCCGTGTAAAGAGATAGAAAAATAATTTATGATCTTACAGAACATGAGTTAGAATATAATACAACAACTAAATATATCATGAAGAATATTATTGCTAAATATAAATAATTAATTTCATAATTATTAGTATCATTATTGTCAATTCGTGAGTAATTTTTCTTTTTCTTTAATATAAAAGAAGGTTTAGTAAAAAAAATAACTAAAATAACTAAAATAGGGATAAATATTAATGAATTGTTTACTTTATTCCCGTTATTATAATTGAATTTATTTGCTTCAAAGTTTTCAACTTTTTGCGATAATTCTCTTAATTTATCATTATCAGAACCACTCATTTCTTTAATAATAAATATTGTTTTAAATTTTTTTGTTAATAATTAATTTTTTTTGTTAATAATAATTAAATTTTTTTATAGTAATTTATATAATCTTTAACCTAAGTATGTTCATTAAAACTTCTATTTCTATCAATATTAGCAAACTGTTGAACTAAATAGTTAAACACGCTATCGTCAAACATAAGTTCTGGAAGGTCTATGTATTCATTGTCATCTAAGTTTTGTGTTTGATTAGGATCATCTATAAGTTCTGGAAGGTCTATGAAATCAATATCGTTTTCAATTATGAACCGATTTTCATTTTCATATTCTTGGTGTTCATCATCGGTAACTAAAACTTTATTAAATTTGCTGACAGGACGTAAACACATTATATTTTCTAAACTATTTGTTTTTAGAAAATAAAAAATCATTTTTAGTGTATGATATGAGTATTAATCTAGAAATTAATTTTCTCTTCATACAAAAAAGATATAGGTTTAAATAATTGTTTGTTTCCTTTGAAAACAAAGCAAGATTTATTGAAACTTTCCCTGAATTTATCAATAGACAAGTTTCCACCATATTCTCTTAAAAGTCTCCAATGAGGAGCTGGATTTATAACTATGTTTTTATTAGTATTAAAAGTTTCATTATAAAGTTTATACATAAGATATTCAGAATGTTGATATAGACAATTATGTTTATTATCTTTTATAAAAGCCTTAATACAGTTAAAAGAGCAAAAAATTCCATCTGTTTCAAAGTATTCGTTTTTTATAACATCAATACCGCTATGTAAATTATTATTGCAACTAATTTTCTCAAACTTCTTTTTAGTTATGTTTTCTTTAATTATATAATTATCCTTGCTTATTTCAGAAAAATATTTTTTAACACCCTTATTTGAAACATATCTAATAGGACATCCTAATGGATCAGAATCAAAAGGATGTCTATCCCAAAAACAATTATATTTAGAATATTTTATTTCTCTTTTAGTATTAAAGTCAATCATAGAAACATTACATTTAACAGTTCGTTTAGTTTCGTCTAAAAAAGAAACAACTTCTACATTTTCAGTAACATCTGCTAAATCACTTAGTTTTGTAGTATTACTATTTGTCTGATCTTCAACATTTGAAAATATATTAGAAAATATAATCCCATATTTTTGATCAACTTTTTCTGTGTTTATATTTTCCAACGTAATAATATATTTTTTTTGTCTTGTTTTTAACGATGACGAATTACTTACTAAAACTTTATCTTTATTACTCATTTATAAAAAAGTATGTGTTTGTGTATTTAAAATCATTTTTTGATTTTTTTACACAATAAAACATACACACAAACAATTAGGTTATAAAATTTCTAAATTTAACACGGAACACCATATGTTATTCATATGTTTTAGGTTGTCTAACGTTTCATCTTACCTAGATGCTGAAAAAAGATGTAAAGAAAATATTAATAAATTGAATTGTATTGAGTTTTTGCGTAGTTGTTAATAAATAAAATAATAAACATTTTATTTTACTTGTGGTTTTTAAGTTTACAACTCTTATGAATTTTCAAGCTTTTTTCTTTGTAATCACTTGGTACAATTTTTATAACGCATTTTGACTTTTTTCCAAAGAATGGTTTAACACATCCTAAATGTTTTTTACTTTTTGATTTTTTTTTAAAAGACTTTTTTTCATCAATAATGCATTTTGATCTAAAAGTTTCAAATCTTTCTCTTACATCTTCATAAGTAAGATTGGATTTCTTTTTAAGCATTTTATTTACAACTTCGTGTAAATTATAAACATATCGCGAAAATGTTTCGCGATTTTTCATAGTATCCATACTTATAGGTAATTTTTTAAAATTATCAGTTAAGTTATCTCTACAATATTTACATGGTAAAATATTTTTTAAACTCAATATAAAATTCATATAATGTTTTTTTGTTTCATTATTCGGACATATAGGATAATTAAAACTCATTGTATGAAGAAAAAACCAAAATACTGGACCCCATACTGATGTTAACATTCCATCATTACTATTATATTCTTCGTCAGAAAAAACAAAACTTTTAGCTTTTTTCCTACCAGATTTTTTCATTATTTTATATTATATAAATATTTTATTTTTATTTTCTTCACTGAAAAGTACTTTATATTTATTTAATATTTTATTTGTAAAATTTATCTTAACAAATTTTATATAAATTTTTTATTAATACTTTTTTATTATATATTTCTAAAATAAAATGTCAAATTTTATACAACCGCCTATATGTATGCAAATAAATATTACCAATCCTTTTCCTGTTTTTGGTATTAATAACAGATATTCTTGTACTTTAGTTTGCACATCACAACCTTATAACGGTGGCTCTAATCAATACACTTGTTCAGATATTTCTGTTGGATTTTGGGTTTCTAATTATCCTCTTGGAGAAGCTTGGAAAATCGTTCAGATTGTTACTGTTCATACAGGATCTAATTCTTTGGATGTTATTATCGAAGATGTTGAATATTATAATTATTCTATTGACCCTGATACTGGAGAGCATGGGCCAAACGATGGTGCTCTTGGATATTGTTGGACTATTTCTGACAGTGGTCTTCCTAATTTATTTCCTATAACTGCTAATGTTTCTAATACTTATGTTACTGACTTGACTTCTAGATTTAATAGTAGAAATTATAACACTTCTTATATTCAAGTTTATCAACAATCACATTCTTTTACAAATGGTCAATTTATTTATCTAAATGGAAATACTTATAATGTTGTTACATCAAATACTAGTCTTAATTTTAATATTATAGGTGTTATTACAAGTGTTAATATTCCTGATAATAATTATTTTACTTATAGACCTTTTGGTCAATATATGCAATCAAACTTAATTAGTCCTCAATTAAATGCTGGTACTGGTTCTATTTATTATCTAGATGCTTCTGGTGGTTTAACTACTATAACACAGCCTAATAGTTATCCTGTATATGTACAATTAAACTCTGATGGTGATGGTATTTTATTTAAATATAGATATAATCAAATTTCTCCTACTGGTTCTACTGGATATACTGGGTTCACTGGTTTCACAGGCTACACGGGTTTCACTGGATGCACAGGTTATACTGGTTATACCGGCTATACTGGGTTCACAGGATACACTGGGTTTACAGGATATACAGGGTTCACAGGATACACTGGGTTCACAGGATATACAGGGTTCACAGGATTCACAGGATATACTGGATATACTGGGTTTACTGGATACACAGGGTTCACAGGTTACACAGGGTTCACAGGATACACAGGGTTCACAGGATATACTGGTTATACCGGCTACACTGGGTTCACGGGATATACTGGGTTCACAGGATATACTGGGTTCACTGGATACACTGGGTTCACAGGATATACTGGGTTTACTGGGTATACTGGGTATACTGGGTGTACAGGATATACAGGGTTCACAGGATTCACAGGATACACTGGATACACTGGGTTCACAGGTTTCACAGGATATACAGGGTTCACAGGATACACAGGATACACAGGTGTCACAGGATACACAGGATACACAGGATACACAGGATACACAGGCTATACAGGGTTTACTGGATACACAGGGTTCACAGGTTACACAGGGTTCACAGGGTTCACAGGATATACTGGGTTCACAGGGTTCACAGGATATACTGGGTTCACAGGATACACAGGATATACTGGGTTCACAGGATATACTGGATTTACAGGATTCACAGGGTATACAGGATACACAGGATACACAGGATGCACAGGTTGGACAGGCTTTACTGGTTATACAGGTTATACAGGTTATACAGGTTATACAGGGTACACGGGATGGACAGGATATACAGGTGTCACAGGATACACAGGATGCACTGGGTTCACAGGATACACAGGATGCACAGGTTACACAGGTTATACAGGGTACACGGGATGGACAGGTTATACTGGTTACACAGGATATACAGGATATACAGGATTTACAGGATTCACAGGGTATACAGGATACACAGGATACACAGGTTGGACAGGCTTTACTGGTTATACAGGTTATACAGGTTATACAGGGTACACGGGATGGACAGGATATACAGGTGTCACAGGATATACTGGTTGGACAGGATTTACAGGATGCACAGGGTATACAGGATACACAGGTGTCACAGGATATACTGGATATACAGGTTATACTGGTTGGACAGGATTTACAGGATACACAGGGTATACAGGATACACAGGATATACAGGATATACTGGTTGGACAGGATTTACAGGATATACTGGTTGGACAGGATTTACAGGATATACTGGTTATACAGGATGCACAGGATATACAGGATATACTGGTTGGACAGGATTTACAGGATGCACAGGGTATACAGGATACACAGGATATACAGGATATACTGGTTGGACAGGATTTACAGGATACACAGGGTATACAGGATACACAGGTGTCACAGGATATACAGGATATACAGGTTATACTGGTTGGACAGGATTTACAGGATACACAGGATACACAGGATATACAGGATATACAGGATATACTGGTTGGACAGGATTTACAGGATACACAGGATACACAGGATATACTGGTTGGACAGGATTTACAGGATATACTGGTTGGACAGGATTTACAGGATATACAGGTTATACAGGTTATACAGGTTACACAGGGCACACGGGATGGACAGGATATACAGGTGTCACAGGATATACAGGATATACTGGATATACGGGACCACAAGGTATACCAGGTGAAGCAACAAGTACTGGTGCAACGGGATTCACTGGATTCACAGGATACACTGGATGCACTGGATACACCGGTTATACTGGACCACAAGGACCAGGTGGAGTATTAGGATATTATGGTGTATTTTTGGATACAACTACTCAAACATTTTCTTTAAATACTGCAACTCCGATAAAATTTAACACAACAGTTGAGAATAATAATGTTTCTATACAACAATATCAAAATGTTGGTGTTTTTTCTGGAGTTTCAACTAATGGTGTTTTATATAATTCATTAAATGCAACAGGATGGACATCTTTAGGATCATCTATATTTGGTGCGTCTGGACCAACAGGATCTTTTGGTATTACATATGGTGGTTATACAGGAAGTAATAAATTTATAGCTGGTGGACAAGGTACAAATTCTATGGCATATTCCAATGATGGAAATACATGGGTTGGTTTAGGAAACACTATTTTTACAGAAAATGGTAATGGTATTGTATGGACTGGAAGTAGATTTTTAGCATTAGGTAGAGGTAGAAATAATACTATATCTTTTTCTTCCGATGGGTTAACATGGACAGGTTTAGGTAATACTATTTTTAATATTGGAAATAGATTATTGGTTAATGCTAGTTTTATACTTGGATCTGGAAGAACTAATGTTACAACTTTTATTGGTGGAGAGCCTTCAGGTATCAATTCGAAAATAGTTATCGGTATCGATCCAATATATGGAACTACTCCAACAACTAACAATTTTTTTCAACTTTCAAGTAGTCCGTTTTCAACTGAATTTGCAGGAATTCAATATGCAAAAACAACAAATGGTGATTTTTGGGTTGGTGTTGGATATGGGGGAAATACCATAGCGTATTCATTTAATGCAACACAATGGGTTGGTTTAGGACTAACTATTCTTAATGTATATGGTTTTGGTATTGGATACGATGGAAATAATATGTGGGTAGCTGCAGGAGGTAATACAAATACTTTAGCTTATTCAAATAATGGTACTCAATGGATTGGTTTGGGAGCAACTATATTTGGAGGAGGAGGAAACGTAGGACGTGGAGTTGCATATGGAAATAATATATGGGTAGGTGTTGGTGGTGGTACTAATAGTTTAGCATACTCTTA
>Ga0315901_10011260_pt1 | contig 10079 bp, 4 predicted proteins | sample LakEriMetagenome_10_FD_203761 | JGI IMG/M metagenome (GOLD analysis project Ga0315901, IMG submission 203761) | Freshwater fungal communities from buoy surface, Lake Erie, Ohio, United States - Buoy 2 MA116 | ecosystem: Environmental > Aquatic > Freshwater > Lake | place: USA: Lake Erie, Ohio... | reverse complement strand
TCCGACCTCGAGCTCCGCTCCACCTACGACTACGCCGATCGCAGGATCCGCCGATCCATCGACGCCGACGGCCAGGCCGGCGCCGCACAGGAAAACGTGTCGTTCGCCGCGTACGCCGGGGACGTCCGCACGCTCGAGATCGCCAGGCCGAACGACAAGATCGTGGTCGACAGTGTCCGCGGGCCGATCGGGTTCCTCGGCCAGGTCGTCCAGCGGAACTTCTACGGCAACGGCGTCGATGAGATCCTCGCCGTGGACCAGATCGCCTGGAGCGGCACGACGCCCACGACGAGCACATTCTGGACATTCACCGACCACCAAGACTCCGTCCGCGACATCGTCTCGGGCAACGCCGCCGACCGCGGAGCGGTCGTCGAGCACCGGCAGTACGACAGCTTTGGCAGAATCGTCCGCAGGACGACCGGTCCGCAGACGGGCGCGCCGGCCACCGCAGGCGTCGGCATCGACTTTGGCTACGCAGGCCGGCCGCTCGAAGCACGCACGGGGCTCTCCGACAACCGGGCGCGCTGGTACGAGCCCGCGACAGGAAGATTCATCAACGAGGATCCCAGCGGCTTCCGCGGGGGCGATGCGAACCTCTTCCGCTACGTCGGCAACGATCCCTTGAACAAGGTCGATCCCAGTGGCTTGGCCGCCAAGTGGGCCCAGCAAGCGGCCAAGCAAAGCGTGCCGGCTGCGGGCTGGGCGGGGTTTGGGGGGACCGGACAGCCTGCCGTCAGCGATCCGCGGCCAGCGGTCGCGATTGCCAGCCGGGCTGGCTGGTCAATGCAAAACCAAACGGCTCCAACCTTCACAGGAAAGCAGGACCGAGGCATTCCCTTCGGCGAGTTCGTGCTCACGCGCGGGAACAGCCCCGAGCCGGCACTGCCCACGAGCGGCTTCGGGGCCCGTGACGCGGCCTCGCTTGGTGTGGACTTTGCGCCGTTGCCATTCGTCGGCGCTGCGAAATCCGCCGTCGAACTGGTCGCGGGCTACGACTACATCGCTGGCAAGCCAACCAGCAGGGTGTTCGCCGCCGTCGGCATGGTCGCCGGCATCCTGCCGATGGGCAAAGGCCTGCTCAAGGGTGGCACCAAAACCATAGGCGCGATCGGGCGAACGGCTGACGATGTCGCAGACGTGGCACGAGTGGCCGGTCGCGTTGACCGAGTGCCGGCGGCGGGAAATGTGGGTGTCCGTTCCGCCAACAGTAGCCCGATAACAGATTCGTCTCGCCTGCTTCTGGCCCCGAAAGTTGGCGACATCACAAGCGAGGGCGGCTATGTTGTTGCGTTTCCCCAGCAACAGGGCCAGTATTACTGGCGCGTGTACTCCGACCGCAACACAGGCGCGTGGTTGACCTCCGTGAAGCCTCGCAGTGCGGCGTGGGCGCGTGAAGCGCTGGCGCTGCCACCTGGCAACAACGCGGACTTCATTCAGCGAGTCTTCGTGCCTGAAGGAACCATGCTGCAGAGATCGCGAGCCCTTGGAGTATTCGGCCATCGAGGCGGCGGTGAACAGTTCCGATTGTTAGAAGCCCTGCCCGACGCGAGCTTTCTTCCCGGAGTGCCATTCAAGTGACATACGAATCCGTCGATCCGGTTTTTGAAGAATGGGCCAAAAGGCACGATCTGGAAGTGTTTACTCGCTACCACGAGACCGATGTGCGCACAGTGTTTGTGCAAGGTGCCAACTCGGAACGTGGCCAAATATGGATCGATCCACCTGCCTCCGATGGGGCAGTCGCGGTACATGTAGCCGTCTACAGGAATCGCGGAAGAGACAATCGACAATCTGATCTGTTAGCTGAACGCGACAGCCTTGATGCGGTACTGGACGAAGCCTATGCGCTGATTGCTGGTTGGCTAGCTATATCGTCTTGATCCAAACGCTTCCAAGCATCTGGCAAAAGCTTGGCGATGTCGTCCAGCGGGAAATAGGAGAGGCATCATTCCGCCCGACGCCCGCTCCCCCGCCCCGTCACCCGCTTCGCCTACGACGCCGTCGGCAACCAGACGAGCGTCATCGACCCGCTCGGCAACACCACCACCTCCGCCTACGACTCCCGCGACCGCCGCACCTCCGTCACCGACGCCCGCGGGTTTTCAACGACCACCACCTACAACTCGGTGGGCAACACCACGAGCATCACCGACGCCTCCGGCAACGTCACCCGCTACGCATTCGACCGCCTCAACCGCCTCATCACCGAGACCGACCCCCTCGGTGCCGTCACTTCCTACGCCTACGACCTGGCCGGCAACAAGACCAAGCAGACCGACCGCCTCGGCCGGGTCACCTCGTTCGTCTACGACGCCGCCGACCGCCTCGTCGAGGAACGCTGGCAGCAGTCTGCCACGGCCGCCGTCTCCCACACGATCAGGCGGTTCTACGACGCCGCCAGCCAGCTGATCGGCGTCACTGAGACCGACACGACCAACCCAGCCGCCACGACTGCCTGGCAGTTTTCATACGACGCGACCGGCAACGTCGTAAAAAGCCGCATGGCACCCGGCGAGATCGCCCAGCAGCCCGCATTCGACGGCGTTCCCAATCCCCCCGGAAGCCTCGCCTCGGGTGATCCCACCATCGACTGGGACAACGACGGCAAGGCCGAACGCTACGACGGCTACCAGATCACTCTGGCCGTCGGCGACCAGCTCCTCCTCACCGCCTCCTCCGCCGCCTTCGATCCCGTCCTCTTGCTCCAGAGACCCGGCCAAGGCCTCGCCACCGCCTTCCTCGACGACCACTCCGGCGGCGGCACCACCGCCCGGCTGCTCGTCACCGCCGACGTCGCCGGCACCTGGTTCATCGCCGTCACCGCCCGAGACGAGAACGCCTCCGGGGCCTACGCCCTCCAGATCGTCAAAGACCAACACGCGATCGTCCCTACGGCGCTCGTCGAATACGACTACGCCTACGACAAGGCCGGCAACCTCGTCTCGGCCACCGAAGACCAGGCCGCCGTCGCCCAGTTCGACACGCTGGGTCCTGCCGCTACCGGCCTGGGCGTCCAGACGAGCTACACCGTCAACGCCCTCAACCGCGTCACCCGCTATCGCCACATCGCCGCCGGCCAGGTCACCAAGCGGGTGGACTACGCCTACCGCCCCGACGGCTCCGTCGGCACGGTCACACGCTTCGCGGGCGCGGGCATCAACCCGATCGGTACGTCCACTGCCGCCTACGACGCCCTGGGCCGGCTCACCGGCATCACCCATGCCCCCACGGCCAGCCCGGCCATCAGTTACGGCTACGCCTACGACGCCGCCAGCCGCATCCAGACGATGACCACCCCCGAGGGCACGAGTACCTTCACGCTCGACGCCACCGACCAGCTCCTCTCCGCCAGCCTCACCGGCGAGGCCTACGCCTACGACAACACCGGCAACCGCACGAGCGGCGGCACACAGACGTCCACGGGCAACCGCCTCACGTTCGACGGCACCTACCGCTACGCCTACGACGCCGAAGGCAACCGCACGGCGAAGTTCTTGGATACGAATGCCGGGGGCACGCTTTCCCTCGGCGATACCGACGTCACGGTCTACGCCTACGATCAGCGGAACCGGCTCGTGGCGGTCAGCCATGTGAATGCCTGGACGAGCACGCAGGCTGTCGGCCTGGCGGCCTTCACGGCGCAGGGCACGCCCCTCCCCGGATCCGACCTCGAGCTCCGCTCCACCTACGACTACGCCGACCGGCGGATTCGCAGGGCGATCGACGCGGATGGCCAGGCCGGCGCCGCACAGGAAAACGTGTCGTTCGCGGCGTATGCCGGTGATGTCCGCACGCTCGAGATCGCCAGGCCGAACGACAAGCTCGTGATCGACACCGCCACGGGCCGGGTGATCGGCTTCCTCGGCCAGGTCGTCCAGCGGAACTTCTACGGCAACGGCGTCGATGAGATCCTCGCCGTGGACCAGATCGCCTGGAACACCGGCACGCCCACGACCAGCACGTTCTGGACGTTTACCGATCACCAGGACTCGGTGCGAGACATCGTCTCGGGCAACGCCGCCGACCGCGGAGCAGTCGTCGAGCACCGGCAGTACGACAGCTTTGGACGAATCGTCCGCAGGACGAACGGGCCGCAGACGGGCGCGCCGGCCACCGCAGGCGTGGGCATCGACTTTGGCTACGCAGGCCGGCCGCTCGAAGCACGCACGGGGCTCTCCGACAACCGGGCCCGTTGGTACGAGCCCGCGACAGGAAGATTCATCAACGAGGATCCCAGCGGCTTCCGCGGGGGCGATGCGAACCTCTTCCGCTACGTCGGCAACGATCCCTTGAACAAGGTCGATCCCAGCGGCTTGGCCGCCAAGTGGGCCAGCTATGCGGGCAAGGCGAACGTGCCCGCCGGGGGCTGGGGGGCGCTCGTGCAGCAGAATGCGGCCCTACCGAAGGCCACCAGCCCGAGCGTGTCGGCAATGGCGTATGCCAGCCCGGTCAGGCAGCCGCCGCAGGCGCCTGTCGGGCCGATATTCAGCAGCATGCCCGCGATGACGGCTACCGTCAGCGGAACGCGGCCAATCGTCACGCCGGTGAGCCAGAGCGTGTCGGGGCAGGCGTATTCCGGCCTTTCCGCCGGTGGCGAGCCAACGTTCGCCCAGGGGTTTGCCACGAGCCTTGGCCGTAATGCCGTCGGGATCGCGACGGGAGCAGCGGTTGGCCTGGGGATTGCGGCGGCGGTTCCCGCGGCTGTGCTAGCATCTCCGATCGTGGTGGGCGTCGGCGTGACGGCCGCCGTATTCGGGGCCGCTTATGGAGGCTATCGGACGGGGCTGGCCGCGTACCAAGCGTGGACGCGCAATGAAGTCGACCCGTGGACAGGCGCCGCGACGGGCAGGACCCTCACGCGGGCAGAGCAAGGCGCAGCAACCGGTGATTTTGTCGCGGGGGGCCTGACGATCGGCGCTGGGGCCGCCAAGGCGGTAGCGTCACGCTTCTCTGCTGCTCCAAGTAATACAGCGTTGCCTGAAAGTTATTGGATCAACAAGAAAGCACCAACTCAGATTGCACCTGGGACAAGAACTGTAACGATCGAGAAACCAAGTTCGAAAGGTGGAACGTACTCGAGTACAACACACTACGACGAGTACGGTCGGCAAGTTGGCCAAACGCATCGGACACATCACGGTTACAGTGACCCAACCAGCGCACAGTTTCATCCAAACCCTCACCACCATCGTCGTGATCCCATCACCGGTGAACAACTGCGGGATCCGAGTACTGGTAGTCGAACGTGGCCAGGGGAGTTCTGAGGAAATGAGTAAGCAATTGAAAGTTCTATTGACTACTATTTTTGCCGCCGTCGAATCTAATTACCTGGATCTAGCAAGTTTGAAGCACTGGACTGATCGGTGCATAGAATTTGCGACGCATCCAGCAGACTGGATTATAGACCTCTCGCTCGCGTCGAACTGTGAGCATGCTTTGAATATTTTGCGACAAATCCTTCCTCGGTTTGAGGTAACGCTGGACGAAGTTTACGGCGAGCTACTCGTAGGGTTTTGTTACATCAGATTTGATAGGCATGACGTAGCCGAGGGAGAGTTTTTGAAACAGTTTGTTGACGTAATCGATGCCTATGAAGTTAAGGAACTTGACGGCGAAGAAATCGTCGACGGCCGTCTCTCAGACAGCGCCAGAAGTTTTCTCGTTGCACGCGCGAAAGTTAGTCAAGATGCCCTCGGGCGGATTCTCGAACTACGATTTACAAGAGAGGAGGCGGTTGCAATCGGTATAACTTAACACCCCAAATACCACACCGCACTTCAGTGGCGCCGGCAAACCTTGGAAAGACCGGAAAAGGACAGGGGAAAGGAAAAAAGGACAGGCATAATCCCTGACGGGGGGAAAAAAGGACAGGCATAATCCCTGACGACCGGCCGCTTGGGCCGCCAAAAACGGGTGTTCAGCCGCCTTGCAAGCCCAACCAGCGAGGAGCCAGAAAAAGCCCGAGAATCCTTCGCGGCCGCAACGTCCCCGAGACCGCCCCGGCTCCGGCCGCCGGCAGCGCCCGGCCCGTCACCCGCTACGCCTACGACCTCGCGGGCAACAAGCTCCGCGAGACCGACCGCCTCGGCCGGGTCACCGCGTTCGTCTACGACGCCGCCGACCGCCTCGTCGAGGAACGCTGGCAGCAGTCCGCCACGGCCGCCGTCTCCCACACGATCAGGCGGATCTACGACGCCGCCAGCCAGCTCCTCGGCGTCACCGAGACCGACACGGCCAACCCCGCCGCCACGACCGCCTGGCAGTTTGCGTATGACGCCCTGGGCAACGTCGTAAAAAGCCGCATGGCACCCGGCGAGATCGTCCAGCAGCCCGCATTCGACGGCGTTCCCAATCCCCCCGGCAGCCTCGCCTCGGGTGATCCCACCATCGACTGGGACGGAGACGGCGTCGCCGAACGCTACGACGGCTACCAGATCACCCTCGCCGTCGGCGACCAGCTCCTCCTCACCGCCTCCTCCGCCGCCTTCGATCCCGTCCTCTTGCTCCAAAGACCCGGCCAAGGCCTCGCCACCGCCCTCTTCGACGACCACTCCGGCGGCGGCACCACCGCCCGGCTCCTCGTCACCGCCGACACCGCCGGCACCTGGACCGTCGTCGTCACCGCCCGAGACGAGAACGCCACTGGGGGCTACGCCCTCCAGATCGTCAAAGACCAACACGCGATCGTCCCTACGGCCCTCGTCGAATACGACTTCACCTACGACAAGGCCGGCAACCTGCTAACTGCCTTCGAAGATCAGGCCGCCGTCGCCCAGTTCGGCGACCTCGGACCGGCGGCCAGCGGCCTGGGCGTCCGCACCAGTTCCGTCGCCGATGCCCTGAACCGATTCACTCGTTACCGGGAACTCGACACCTTCACCAACATCGTCACCAAGCGCGTGGACTACGCCTACCGGGCCGACGGCTCCGTCGGAACGGTGACGAGGTTTGCGGGGGCGGGGGTGAACCCGATTGGCACGTCCACTGCCGCCTACGACGCCCTGGGCCGGCTCACCGGCATCACCCATGCCCCCACGGCCAGCCCGGCCATCAGTTACGGCTACACCTACGACGCCGCCAGCCGCATCCAGACGATGACCACCCCGGAGGGCACGAGCACCTTCACGCTCGACGCCACCGACCAGCTCCTCTCCGCCAGCCTCACCGGCGAGGCCTACGCCTACGACAGCACTGGCAACCGAACGAACGCGGGCACGCAGACGTCCACGGGCAACCGCCTCGCCTTCGACGGCACCTACCGCTACGCCTACGACGCCGAAGGCAACCGCACGGCGAAGTTCTTGGATACGAATGCCGGGGGCACGCTCTCCCTCGGCGATACCGACGTCACGGTGTACGCCTACGACCAGCGGAACCGCCTCGTGGCCGTCAGCCATGTGAATGCCTGGGCGAGCACGCAGGCTGCAGCGGTGGGGGCGTTCAACGCCTCGGGCGCAGCGATTCCCGGCTCCGACCTCGAGCTCCGCTCCACCTACGACTACGCCGACCGCAGAATCCGCCGATCCATCGACGCCGACGGCCAGGCCGGCGCCGCACAGGAAAACGTGTCGTTCGCGGCGTATGCCGGCGAAGTCCGCACGCTCGAGATCGCGACTGTGATGACTTTCTTGCTCAATGGCCGGGCCGGCTTCCTCGGCCAGGTCGTCCAGCGGAACTTCTACGGCAACGGCGTCGATGAGATCCTCGCCGTGGACCAGGTCTCCTGGAACACCGGCACGCCCGTCACGAGCACGTTCTGGACGTTCACCGATCACCAGGACTCCGTCCGCGACATCGTCTCGGGCAATGCCGCCGACCGCGGAGCGGTCGTCGAGCACCGGCAGTACGACAGCTTTGGAAAAATCGTCCGCAGGACGACAGGGCCGCAGACGGGCGCGCCGGCCACCGCAGGCGTGGGCATCGACTTTGGCTACGCAGGCCGGCCGCTCGAAGCACGCACGGGGCTCTCCGACAACCGCGCCCGCTGGTATGAGCCCGCGACAGGAAGATTCGTCAACGAGGATCCCAGTGGCTTTCGCGGGGGCGACGCGAATCTCTTCCGCTACGTCGGCAACGATCCGCTCAATCAGGTGGATCCCAGCGGCTTGGCCGCCAAGTGGGCGAGCTATGCGGGCAAGGCGAACGTGCCCGCCGCGGGCTGGGCGGGGTTTGGGGGGACCGGACAGCCTGCCGTCAGCGATCCGCGGCCGGCGGTCGCGATTGCCAGCCGGGCTGGCTGGTCGATGCAAAACCAAACGGCTCCAACCTTCACAGGAAAGCAGGACCGAGGCATTCCCTTCGGCGAGTTCATGCTCACGCGCGGGAACAGCCCCGAGCCGGCACTGCCCACGAGCGGCTTCGGGGCCCGTGACGCGGCCTCGCTTGGTGTGGACTTTGCGCCGTTGCCATTCGTCGGCGCTGCGAAATCCGCCGTCGAACTGGTCGCGGGCTACGACTACATCGCTGGCAAGCCAACCAGCAGGGTGTTCGCCGCCGTCGGCATGGTCGCCGGCATCCTGCCGATGGGCAAAGGCCTGCTCAAGGGTGGCACCAAAACCATAGGCGCGATCGGGCGAACGGCTGACGATGTCGCAGACGTGGCACGAGTGGCCGGTCGCGTTGACGCGGTAGGGGTAGAGGCAAGACTTACCTCCACAGTATTTGATCTGCGCGCCGCCGGCCTGAAAGACGCCCACCATGTTGTCCAAGATGCTGCCGTTAGAAATCTTCCGGGATACAATTCTCAACTCGCACCGGGCGTTCATCTACCTGGGCCATCGACTTTGGCGGGCACGGCTCATTACCTCGCCACGCAAGTTCAGCGGCAACCCGGCGGTGGCACATTGGCTGCGGAACTTCGGATTGGATACAAAGCGATTCGCCGAGCCGGCTTCGCAGAAGCAGAGGCACGCAAGGTGATCAATGAGACTTACGACTATTTTAGAAGTATCGGGGCCACTCCATCCACGCCAACTAGAATCCCAGGTAATCGCTGATGATCTCCACGGCCAACCAAATGCGACGAGTTGTTCAGCGGGTGATTGCCTCGCTGGTTGCGGGAGATTTTGAGCACGTGGAAGCGCTGTGCCGCGGACAACGACTCAGTGCCGCTGAGATGGCGAATGTCATCAAAAACTATGGAAGGCAACTCATCTCGCCCCCAGACGAGGCATACGAGTCGATGGATGCGGTCGAGGTCACCGATTCACACCCGCGCCGATGGTCAGTAAACATTCCGTTGTGGACAAAAGAAGAAGGGCGTTCAGACCTCACTTTGGAAGTCACCCTCACCAATTCCTCGCAAGGCTGGGACGTTGCTGTTGATGACATCCATGTCCTTTAATGCTTCTTAAATCCTGGCCCATCACCAATGGCGAACAGGACAGGCATCATTCGGCCCGACGCCGCCTCGGCCAACCCGGTGACGACCTCTGCCTACGACGTCACCGGCAACCTCGTGCAGTCCACCGACGCACTCGGCCGTACCACCTGGCGGCAATACGACGCCCTCGGCCGGCTCACGGCCGAGACGAGCCCCCTGGGGCGGCTTCGCCGGCGTGCCCGGCCAGCCCCGCCGCCGCCGGGGATGTGGGGATTCGCGCCCCGGCAATCAGCCGCAAGAAAACTTGACTGATGCGTCAAGCAAGGCTATCATGTCAAGCAATGCGATTTGGGCATTCAAACGAGGTTGTTTGTGCCTCCGATTCCTCCGTTTGGTCCCGATGGGCTTTTGGCGCCAGGCGACCACGAGGCCTCGTTCGACGAACTTCGGCAGTCGATCCTGGTCACGGGGCCGGAGGGGCCATCTGCTTCCCCGACCTGGGATGCCGCATGGCGTGGACAACTCGTCGACAATCTCGAACGGCTGACGCAACAGCTCTGGCAGGTGGGAATCCGCGAAGTCTATGCCGATGGATCATTCGCGGAGGACAAAGACCACCCGAACGACATCGATGGCTATTTCGTCTGCGAACTCGATCTGCTTGCGTCGGGCCGACTCGAACGAGAGCTGAATCTGATCGACCCGGACAAGGTTTGGACCTGGTCGCCGGCATCGCGGCGGCCGTACCGCGGGT
>Ga0315901_10011258_pt1 | contig 10080 bp, 7 predicted proteins | sample LakEriMetagenome_10_FD_203761 | JGI IMG/M metagenome (GOLD analysis project Ga0315901, IMG submission 203761) | Freshwater fungal communities from buoy surface, Lake Erie, Ohio, United States - Buoy 2 MA116 | ecosystem: Environmental > Aquatic > Freshwater > Lake | place: USA: Lake Erie, Ohio... | reverse complement strand
TATTTTCGTAGTCCTGAACCTTGGCAATAAAAATAAAATAACTAATACCAGCAGTAACCGCTACTAAAAAAATTGCTATAAAAAAAAGGCTGATAGTTTCCATTATGATCTGGGGTCTAATTGTTGATTGTATATGATGTTTTTTATTTCGTGGATGTATTCATTTATTTCTGAGCTAATTTGTTTATAACCATGAAAAACATTAATATTATTGCCGCTGTTATCCCCTAAAATCAGCTCCGAGAACCTTGGTAACAGATAGAATTTAGCCAAATCAAGAGAAATATACATAAATGGTATATCTATAATCTCCAATTCCATAAATATCTGATTAAAAACCAAAAAAAACACAGGTAAACTTGCCAAAAACAACAGTGCCTTCATCCATTCCGTTAATGAACTCATCGCTCGGTTCTTAAGCCCATCAATGGCAAGAGCCAGTGCCCAGAGCGGCGAGAAGATCTTACCTATAGTCAGCCTTAGAATTATCCCGCCGATAAAAATTAAGCAATAAATCTGCCCGATCAAATCAGCCACACTCAGCACTAGAGCTGGAATATAGCCAGTGTTATTAGCTAGTGCCGACCAATTTTGTTTTAGTTTATCTATATAATTATCTGGCTGATAATTTATTTCGCTGATAATAAAAACAAAACAGCTCTGCAAAAGATTAGTAATCAAAACCAAAATCTCAAGTAAAAATGGAATCATAAGAATTAATAACCAAAACTTTATCATCCTTAAAACGCTCTTACTGACTAGCTCTCCTAGTATAAGTCCGTGTTCAAAAAATCCCAGAAAGATCTGCGAAATAATAACCAAGCTAAGTAAACCCAAACAAAAATATTGTATGATTTTAAAAATTTTATTATTCTCATCGAGGCTCATTAAGCTTGTTATCAATCCAAAAAATCCAATTGATTTTTTTGGGGTAAATTTATTCCATATATAATCAAAAAAATCATCAGGGCTAGAATCTGCTGATAGAGAGCTATTGATCAAAAGATTATTTATTACTTTGTGGTTATTAAAATTAGCATTTATAATCTCTTCGCTTATTTTACGCCTCTGGAACTCTAGGTAGCCGCTGAAATTTTCTTTTAGAGCGTAGTTAACTCCGTTTTTGACCTGAAAAGTAACGTCTACCGCCCCCGTACCCATACTAAAAGTATTAAACAGCCCGCTCTGGGATAATAGTGATCTAAAACCCTCTTCATAACCGGGATTCACTACGGCTTCTAGCTGGCTTGCTAGCTTGCGGTCTTGAGGGTCGTATTCAAGCGGCGAGTCGATATTGTTTAATTTTATTTCTTGGAAGCGAGATTCAGGGAAGATTTTTTCGCTAAAATCATAATCCATGAAAATTTCATCGAGTTTTTTGGCTGAAACGCTTATCGACAGAGTCATAGCGACAGTAATGAGTAATAAAAGTTTTTTCATGATTTGATTTGGAATTTTGGGATATTAGTGATAATGAGTTTATCAGTATCGATATTAAATTCAATAAAATAATTTCTATTTTGATATTCTTGATTTTCAAAGATCTCAATCCCGCTAATAAAGCTAGTTGCCGAGTTTTCGCTCTTGCGATCCAGGTAAAAATCTATTACTTGAAATTTACTTTTTATGTTTTTTTTCTGGCGCGCTAGAATTTCTGCTTCCAGGTTTTGGGTAAATAACTTAGCCTCGGAATGTTTTTTTATAAATTCAAGGCTTGCTGTATCGACCCCAAAAAAAGCTCTTAAATAATCATTAATAAAGCTTTTTAGTTTATCATCGCTAATTATAGTTCTGGTTTTTATCTCGGCTGGTTTAGAGCAAATGGGTTTATTAGCTTGGGTGATTTGGTAAATAAATAAGCAATTAAAAACCAAACTAAGTGCTAAGAATACCTGTAAACGCTTAATAATAGCGGGTTTTAGCATCCAGCGTTCAAAGGGACTTAGAGTTTTAGTATGGCTTTTGTTCATGCGGGTTTAAGAGCAGTTCTTGAACGGTTTTTAGAGCTGATTCGGAGCGGCTATTACCCAGCTCTAAGTTTTTTTGGAAAAGTTTTTTGCGAATATTACTAAACTCCCGTACTGAAGATGTGAGAATTTGCTCGACAGGATCTAGCTCTAGACGGATTAGACCAGAATCTATCGTAGTCTTCAAAAAAGCATTACCCGCGCGCGTTAGGTGTATAGAATTTAGGAAGCTTTCTTCTTGCGGGTTTAGATTAGCGTATTTAACCATATCCATGCGGTCTTGTTGCTGTTTGAGCTGGAAGCAAAGTGTTGATGAGGCTGATGAGTGTATCTCTGGCGGGATATCAGAGGGTTTTTGAGAGATAGTCCATAGTCCGAGATCCAGTCCCCGTCCGGCTCTTGCTAGATGGCAGATTAATTCAGAGCCTGCGGGGTTTTGCTGGTCTTTTAATAGTTTCCAAGCTTCGTCGATGATAAGAGTGTTTTGGGATTTTTGCTGAACTTCTCTGCTGATAAAATCACTTATCAAAAACATACTAGCGTTATGATAGTCTCTTCTTGTGTGTATCTTAGAGAAGGTAAATAAAGTTAGCCTGTTATTGATTTGAGAGTTTTTATTATCCAGTAAGCCAGAATAAATCCCATTAGAAACTTTACAATAGGGATAAAAGATTTTAGACCATTTGTCGATTAAAATCTCTTGAGTAGAGCCTTTATTGCGGAGATAAATCAATAGATCACTTAAATCTATAATGCGGTTTTTACGGTACAATTCTTTTAGTGATTCTCCCAAAAAAATCTTCTCATCATAATCAAGCGGGACGTTGTTGTTTTTGAGTAGTTTAAAAAGTTCTAAGCATTTATCTACTTGATCATTAATGTTAATATCCTGACCCCAAAATAATGATGAAAAGAGACTATTTTCTGAGCTAGTGCTTGAGTCGATGTCAATTTTCTGACCCGAATAATAATCAACAAAAAACTCCCAACCATCTTCGGTATTATCTACTATATAAAAGCTTTTATTAGGGTCGCTAAGGCGGCGTTTTACATTTAGCTTAGCAGAGACAGTCTTGCCCGAGCCCGAGTCCCCAATAAAATTAATTCCACGGTTATAAAAATGCTCCCGGTCATATTCATCAAAAAATATCGGTTTATCGTCATCTAAAGCCTTCCCTAGTAGTGGTCCGCTACTAGTCCCCAGTTTTTTATCGATAAGAGGAAAACTAGATTTTAAATCCTCTAAATCTGCAAAAACTTTTTCTTTATCTTTTAGTAGATTAGTGCCGCTTGCTAAGCATGAAGCAAAATTTTTTATTTGCTGGCGATCAAGCTCACTAATAGAGATATCCATAAAAGGTTTTTTAAGCTCGCGATCAAATTCAATAAGCTCTTTTATTGTGGGCGCTGAAATAGTAATTAAAAAACTAAAATCAAAACTATAGGGTTGCCTTGATAAATTCGCATAGATTTTTTTATTAGCCTCCAGTTCACTGCCCGTGAGATGTTTATTACACGTGCTATTTTTTAGGCGAGATAAAGCCTTAAAACGATCTTGCTGAGCGTTTCTGGTCTCGATATGGATAGATATGCTCGCTTGAGTCTTGAATCGTTTGTAGATGTTTTTTATCCAAAACTCTTTTGTGCTGGGGATATCAGTAAACCTATAGGTTTTAGAATACTTATACTCTTTAAAATTGTTTTCGATAAATTTACCGTGATCCTGAATCCAGGATTCAGAGCTTGTCTTAAGCAAGTATTTGTCTTTAAAAGTAGTTAGCTCATGATCTTGTAGCCAAGAGGCTTTTAGCTTAAAACTCTCACAAAAACTTATTATAGATCCTATTTTTTGCTTGAGTAGTTTTGACTGCTCTTCTAAATTAATCTCATCAAGATCTAGAGGTTTTTTTAGGAGCTTGCCTAGCTTCCAGTTTAGCGGAGCTTTATATTTAAGAGGGTTTTTTTGTTTGATAATTAGATATGCTTGGGTTTCAGGTATGAAATTGTTTTTTCCAGCAAGCTTGCTATACCAATCTCCATGCGCTTTTAAGGCGTAATCAATATTAGTGTTATTGTTGTATTCAGGGCTAAAATCTGGGTATTTATAATTATTAATATCGATAAATACTTGCAAGGATTCTTTAGTAGAGCTAGTAAAAAAATATGAATCTAAGATATTGTTTTTATGCATTTCGCTTAAAAGGTTTTTCCATTCCTCTAAAAGGCTTTCTATATCTAGTTTTGAGGCTCGGTTAAGGCAAAAACCCTGAGAAATCTTTATGATACTAACTAAATCATCTTCTGGTGTTTTAAGGTACTCACTACAAAGTTCAGAAATATTATTAAGCTCTGAAATTCCCTTATAGAGCTGGTTAGCTTGCCCTGAGTAAACTAGCTCTTGGAGAGGATGCAAGATGAATGCTGAGTAGTAACCACTGATCTCGTCTCCCCGAGCGGATTTTATAATAAAAGCTGTAATAATGCTAAATATAATTAATAAAAAAATAAACAAGGGGCTATCAATAGAGCTTTTTAGATTAATAGCTAAAAACATCAGAGTAATAAAACTCAAAAATATTTTTGCTAAGCTCTGAAAATCTAGCCCCCAGAGTATTTCGTAATTTTTTTTAAATTTAGTGCTTTTCATTTTTAGCTAATATTGCAGGAAGACCGCGAGATATATTATTTAGTAGGTTATAGCCACCAAGCCCCACAGCCGCCATCGGAGCTGTTGTCTGCATGACGTCCCCAAGCTGAGCTGTAATGGCATAAAAGCTCTCTAGATACTCGCTAGGAAGCGCGCTGGAGATATGATCTCCGTAAACAACAGGTACAGAAAACTCTCCGCCAATATCGTTAATCACACTAAAAATTAGCGGCAATATCTGTATCATAAATACTCCTGCTGTTGTCGTGCCGATAGATGCAATAATCTGAAAGCCCACAATATCACTAACTGAGCTAGTTTTAAGAGCTTTTTGCTTGGTCGTGAATCTTGATTCGACAAGCTTAAAACCCCAGAGCGGCATGCTTGCTAGTGCAATAGTTAGGATGATATATAAAGTAAATAAAACAATGTCAATGCTGTAGTTTATGATTTCGTGCATGTCTAAAAGCCTCCTTTAGTGCTATCAATGCAAGTTTTAGGTCAGTTTTCGAAGCGGGCGCTAAGAAAAAAAGTTTTTGGGTAAGTTTCATGGTGTAATAGGTGATAACCAGGCAAGCCACTAAATAAGCTGGCATAAAAGCTAAGCTTGTATTATAAAAACCAAAAATATTTGGTAATGCGGATAAAACTAATACTAAGCCAGAACCTAAGTAATAAGTGCTTCCGCAATATATCGAAAAATCATCAGCAGTTCTAACATCACCCATAGAAGGTAAATAATTTTCTAGTGAAGCTAGATCTAGATCGGGTTTTAGGGATTTAATGTTTTTTAGGTAGGCATTATAAACTTTATGCTCCGCTGAGTGTTTGGATTTTAGCTTGTTACTATAAGGGATTTTGGCTGGTTTATAAGGCGGACTACCAGTATATCCACCTCGAGTAATTCTTGAGCCTTCATGACTTGCAAACCCAGTGCTGGAGCTGATTGAGAAATATATGCAATTTTCATTACAGTAAGCTTGCATGCTCACTAATTATCAGGTTTTAAAGAGTTAAATAAAAGGGGTCAAAAATACTTTTTTTGGTTAAAAAGATAAATTACTTAATGGTACTCGATTAGTACGAATCATTTCTACAACTATTTTTTGTTTTTCTGGACCATCTAGTCCCATTAGTATATTTAGATATTTATTAAAAAGTTCTTCGTTTAAATTTTTAGTTCTTGCAAATACTTCATACTTTTTAATATCATTAGAAGGAACTTTGTTTACAATTGCATTAGCGAATTTATCTAACTTCACTAAATCGTATATTCTTTCTTCTCTTATATTACCGGCAATATTAATTTTTTCTTTTATGTTATAAATATCATTTAGTATTTTTAAATCTCCCATCGTTAGTTTTTTATTATTCAAGTAATCTTTTAATTTTCTTACATATGCGGTGTGTTCACTAGAACCCTCATCAAATCCACTTTTTACAGCCCAATTACTGATGATATAGTCATTAAGCTTGGTCTGGTCATTCACCAAATCTAAGACTCTATCGAGCTCATCTAGATCTATATTATTATTAGTGATTAATTTTTTGTTTGAATAAGCTATATTATTTTTTTTAAGAGCTTCTTGTAAAATGTTTTTTTGATTTTTGGGTCCCTCAGCTAAAATATTAATATATCTTTCTACCTGATTTTGTGAGATTCTAAAATTATTATTTCCTTGTATCTTGAAAATTCTAAGCAAGTCATTAAATGGAACTTTTTTAGTTATGCCTACTGCATAACTATTTAGCTTCTCAAGATCAAAACTAGGATTAGTTTCATATAGTTTATCAAGTGTGATAAGCTCTCCTAGACTAAGTTTTACGCCTTTGTTTTGTTTATCGAGGAAATATTCATCTAAAAATTTTGCTTTAAAGCTGGAACTGTATCCTGGTTTTTGTGACCAGGTATCAATATATAAATTTGCAAGTGCAAGATCTGCAGGGCTAGTATTAGCTCTATCAAATTTATTTAAAATTTCTTCTAATTTATTTAAGTTAGATTCTGAAATTGAAGAATCACTTTCTTCTTTTAAGCGCTCTTCAGTAACAGGAAACTTACCTGTTTGAAAGGCATTTAAGAGTCGCCCACCTTTTTCTTTATTATCAGATTTCAAAACTCCTAAGTAATAATTTATGTGTTTTTTTCTGCCATCATTTGAAAGAGCCTTAAAATTATTTTCTGTTTCAAATTTATAAATCGCTCTAAGATTTTTAAATTGAACTTTATCCTTTATAGCTTGTGCATAAAGATCTAAATCATCTAAATCGAGTCTTTTATTAGTACTTAGTTTTTCATCATTGTAAAATCTCAAAAGCTCTGTTACAGCCTCTAAAGGGATTTCATAATTTGGTTTAGTTGGATTAGTTTGTTTTAAGTGCCATTCTTTGATTTTATTAGCTAGTTCTGTTTTATTTAGAGTATTTGTTTTTTCTACGATATTATTTATTTTCATCAGAGCATAGCCATCAGCTTTATCGATTTCTTCAAGTGCACTATTGAGATTGTCCTCATTAAGCTCCTTACCTGTTAAATAAACTTTATTACCGTTGCTTAAGCTTTGTTCTAGTAACTCTTTTTTTTGTTGTTGTTTTATGCTGTCTGTTGTTTTAGAATCCTTACCAGCCAAGGTAAGAATGTAATTTTTTATTTTTGATTTTCTTGCCGGATCACTAACTAATCCACTACTTATTTCGAATTTAAACAGGTTAGAAAGTTTTTTTAAGGGGATGTTTTCTTTTATTCCATCTTTGTATTCTATTAGGTTTTCATATGAAAAGTTTTTGCCATCTTTTTTGGCTTTATCATAAAAACTAAGTAGAGTTTTAATTTGTTCAAACGGTATTTGATCTACTTTTACAAAACCTTTTATTTGAGCGATAAAAGCTGTATCGTTTTCTAGATCTCTTTCTTGAGCTAAGTTTTTTATAGTCATGTCCAAGATTCCATCCTCAGCTGTCATCTTGGTAATAAAAGCATCTAATTTTTCCACAGTTAAATTCTCTTTTGAAAACGGAATTTTTTTATTTGTTAATGCTTGCGTAAATAATGAACTAACTTGTTTATTACTACTTAAGAGCAAATCAAAATATTGATTTATTTTCTGTTCTCTTTTTGTCGGATTGTCTCGGATATCATCAAAAAGTTCTGATTGTTCAAATTTATAAATCATTGCTAATGACTTAGAGGAAATATCTCTTTTTAGTCCTGCTTGATAAATATCAATTTTATTAAATTGAAAAGCTGGAGGCTCATTTCCATAGTTACCATTCTTAATTACTTCATCATATCTTTTTTTCATATCATCATAGATACTTATTAATGGTTTTAATTGCTCTACTCTGAGTCCTTTGTCTTCTTCTGATTCAGGCTTAGTGTAATTAATAAATTTTGTAATAAATTGTTCTCTAGTTGGTTTGCTTGATGTACTAAGATTCCTCTTATCCGCTAGCTGATTGATTTGTAGGGTATTTATAGATAGATCTCTTTCTTTTTGATCAGTGATTTGATAAATAGCAAGTATTGGATCTAAATTACTAACTTTTAACTCTTTTCCTGAGATGGGTACACTTCTGCGCGTGAGTGCTTCAGAGAGTACTTTCTTTAGCTCTTGGTTCTCTCCTGATAGCATAGTTATATAAGAATTTCTTTTTGCAAGTTTTTGCTCATCAGGCACATCAAACGAATCAGAATTTTCAAATTTATATAAATTAATTGCTACAGTAATTGGTAGCTCACTAAGAATTATCGGCTTATAAGCATCCAAATCATTTAAATTATTTTTGCCAAGTCCGATATCATATAATCTCAAAAAACTTTGAAGCACACTTACTTCTAATTTTGGATTAGTTCCTTTATAAAGCTGGTTGTAAAATTTATTATAAAAATTCGTATATTGCTCAGTTCCGTTCTGGAAGCCTCTTTCGAAGGCCCAATTTTTTACATATAATTCAGTAATTTTATCTTTGTCTCCAGCAATTTCTAAAATGTTGTCAAGAGAAGCAAAAGGATCACCTCTAAAATTCAAAAGATAATTTAGTGCTGTTATATCCTTAGAATCGATTATGCTGTCGTTATTTAGATCACCAGAGCCGCCATTTGATCCAAATCTTTTTTCTTGCTGGTTATAACTTATAAACTTTTCATCAATTAAAGTTCCAATTTGCAAGCTATTAACTCTTGTCTTGAGTTGATTTGCTTCGGTTTGACTTATTCTATTGTCGATATAAAAAGTACCAAGATTAAAAAGTTCTATTTCTCTATCATTAGCTTTTCGCGTTTCACCGGCTGTGACCAAATTATCGATATAAGTATTAAACAAATCTCTGGCCTGAAATGCTTTTAGTTTTATTTGTTCTATGCTTAAATCACCCATAAATAGGTATTACGCCCTTTCCTGGCTAATATAAATTAGGATTTTTAGGTTAATACCCGGTTAAGCCCTAAAAGCGGTATTTGTTTAATTTTTGGAAATATGGGTATAATAGTAGTTTATGAACAGAATTTCTAAGTTATTAGCTCAATTAAACTCAAAAACCGCTCTAAAAACAATAGCTGGTATTGATAATTTTAATAAATCTAAGGTTTTACAACTAGTAAAAGTCTCAGAACAGTGCTCAGTTAGCTGTGTAGATATCTCAGCTGACCCAGAAATCATCCGCTCGGCTCTTGAAATCGTAAAAGACACAGCTCTGATGGTATCTTCAATCGTGCCCGCCCAGCTCAAAACTGCTCAAGATCTTGGAGTCGATCTAATTGAGCTTGGTAATTACGAAGCACTTCATATCCAGGGAATTTACCCAAGCTCCGAGCAAGTACTTGAATGGGCTCAAGAAATCATGAATTTCAAAAAATCAGTCTTGGTCTCTATCACTATTCCAGGTCATTTAAGCGTGCATGAGCAAGTTAAGCTAGCAGAGAAGCTTGATCACATGGGTGTCGATATCATCCAAACCGAAGGTGCGTCTTTAGTTACAGCTAAGTCTCCATCAGCTCTTGGTCAGATCGAAAAAGCAAGCTTAACACTCGCTAACACTATCGAGATAGCTAAGCACGTTTCAAGCGCTTATGTGCTTACAGCGTCTGGATTGACTCCTGATACCGTAAAACTGGCTATCGCTGCGGGTGCTAGCGGAGTAGGCGTAGGTAAATTTGTAAACCGTCTTGAGTCTGAAATCGAACAATTAGCGGCAATTAAATCTTTACAAGAAGCTCTAAAAGGCTCTCAATCACTTGCTTCAGCGACTCGATAAATATATAATCTCAGAAACTTGGTTACCTTTTGTTAGCGGAGCTGGCATAATCACTGGCGTTTGGCTTGGTATTGATAAGTTTAAAGAAGTATTTAAACTACTTGCTAAGTCCGGAGCGTCCTTTATGACTGGGTTTGTGATCTTAGGACTAGAAATCCCCCAAATCCTCGCTATTACAATTCCCATCAGTATTTTACTGGCGACTTTTTTGAG
>Ga0315901_10011257_pt1 | contig 10081 bp, 9 predicted proteins | sample LakEriMetagenome_10_FD_203761 | JGI IMG/M metagenome (GOLD analysis project Ga0315901, IMG submission 203761) | Freshwater fungal communities from buoy surface, Lake Erie, Ohio, United States - Buoy 2 MA116 | ecosystem: Environmental > Aquatic > Freshwater > Lake | place: USA: Lake Erie, Ohio... | reverse complement strand
ATCACCCGCGTTTCGGTTTTGCTGTTTAGCGCAATCGCAACAGTGATGGCGACGATGCGCAACAACATCTACGAACTCGTTGGAGAATCATCTGTGGTGAGTCTTGTTTCTCTTTTCATCCCGCTTACCCTCGGGCTTTACTGGCCTTCTTCCACGGGCAAGGGCGCCATCGCAGGAATGTTCACAGGAATATTATCATGGGTCCTGTTCAAATGGGTTGACACAGGCGTACCTGAACTTGTACCTGCCACCCTGATCAGTCTTGTGACCATGGTTGCAGTCAGTCTTTATCAGAGAAGTAAAACTAGTATTTAGGAAAGTTTGGATCCACTTCGTTGGACCATGCAAGCAGTCCCCCTTTCAGGTTGTAAATGTTTGTGAACCCGTGATTCTTTTCAAGCCAGCTCACAGCCTGTCCGCTGCGGGCTCCTGAACGGCAATGAATGATAACCTGTTTATTACGATTAATTTTTTCAATGGATTCCGGAATCGTTGAAAGTGGAATCAGATCACCACCCAGATTACAGATTTCATATTCATGTGGCTCCCGGACATCCACCAGCTGAAAATCAACTTTGTTATCTATCAGGGACTTGAGTTCTGAAACGGTTATTTCCTTCATTTGATCTAAAAACTGCAGTAAATTAAAATCACATCATTTGAAAAGCCGCACAATTTAAGAAGATTTTCTTTAGAGTTTAAAATTGCAGGCTCAGGTACCGGTTGTGTTAATAGTAAGGAAGCTTAATTTTTAATTTAAGGTTAAGCATTGTCATATCGTAAACAATCATTCGTCTTCATATTCAAGACTCATTTTGCTGATTCTGTCCTGTATTTGCTCGGTACTCAGTTTTTCTCTGAGCCGGTCAACCATAATAGGAAATGAAAACGGGGTAGGTCGTTCCGGATAGGTCAGAACAATTTTCTGGCCGGCAATGCGCTGTAGTGCATTTCGCATCCTGGCTTCTTCAAGCTGAAAATCCATAACTTCTTCGAAGCTCTGTTGCAGTAAAAGATTATCAGGTTCATACTGCCTGAAGACATCAAAAAACAACTGTGAGGAACTCTGAAGATGTCTGTCTTTTACAGGCGCTCCCGGGAAACCCTTGAACACAAGCCCCGCGATGGCAGCAATGTCCCTGAATTTTCTTCTTGCCATTTCTGTTGAATTGATACCGGCCTGTATGTCTTTAAGCAAATCAGTTTCCCTGAAAAGATCTTCTTCAAGTGCCTCCTCAACCGGCGGACGACGGTCCGATAAAAGTTCAAAGCCGTAATCATTCATGGCAATTGAAAAACTGATTGGTTTGATCTCCGAAATACGATGTGCAATAAGAGCAGCAAGCCCCTCGTGCACAAACCGGCCTTCAAACGGATACATCAGCAGATGCCATCCTTCAGTACTCTCCATACATTCAATCAGAAACTCATTCAGAAATGGCAGGTGGGACAACTTCTTCTGCCGTTCAAGCAAGGGTCTGATAAATTTCATTTCCGGATCGCTTTCTGTTCCCTGCGCACTTTCATTAATTTTCTTCCGCATCATTTCACCCATTGGGGAAGACAATGGCATACGCCCGCCTTGCCATGAAGGTACTTTTCCGGATTTCTTTTTTGAATTTCTGACATGCGCTTCCATTCCCCTGACTCTGACCAGTTCAAGGCTTCTTCCTGCAAACCAGAATACATCGCCAGGACTCAGTGACGAAATAAAATATTCTTCAATACTTCCGAGTTTCTTGCCCGTTACATATTTCACCAGCAGTGAACTGTCCCCAACAATCGTACCTATCGATAGCCGGTGTCTTCTTGCTATGGCCCTTCCTGTGACCGTAATTCGGCCATCAATGAATTCTGCCTTACGATATTCATCGTAAGCCTCAAGCGACTGACTTCCAACTGTAATAAAGCGGATCAACCAGTTCCATTCCTCCTGAGTTACCGACCGGTAGCTCCATGTTGAAACGACTTCCCGGTAAATTTCTGCAGGAATAAAACCGTCACCCACGGCCAGCGTCATCAGATACTGAATAAGGACATCAAAGGACCTTATGTAGGGAATGCGTTCTTCAACAATTCCTGCATTGATTCCATCACGGAGGGCGGCCGCTTCCGTCAGTTCAAGAGAATGTGTAGGCAGAAAATAAATTCTGCTGATAGCTCCCGGCTGATGCCCGCTTCTTCCTGCCCGTTGAAGAAACCTTGCAATACCTTTAGGCGACCCAACCTGAATAACTGTCTCAACCGGCCGGAAGTCAACACCAAGGTCAAGACTGGCCGTACAGATAACGGCCTTCAGTTTTCCTTCATGGAGTCGATCTTCAACCCAGCTTCTTAGTTCTCTGCTGATGGACCCGTGGTGCATGGCGATTCTGCCTGATAACTCCGGGACTTTTTCAAGCAACTGTCGGTACCAAATTTCAGCGAAGGATCGCGTGTTGGTAAAAATCAGAGTACCTGTGCTTGCTTCAATAATCGGTATGATTTTCTCCAGAATTCGGATACCGAGATGGCCGGCCCATGGAAGTTTTTCAACCTCATCCGGCAGCACAGAAATGACCTCAATATTTTTTTTAATGTCGGCGCGAATGATTTTGCTTTTGATCAGGTTGTCCACGCCAAGCAAAACACTCATGGCTTCCTCCATGTTGCTTATTGTGGCAGAAATACCCCACAACCGGAGGTCAGGTTTTATGCATCTGATTCTTGACAAGGCAAGTTCCATCTGAACACCTCGTTTTGTACCCATCAGCTCATGCCACTCATCTGCAACCAGGATGCTGAGGTTACTGAAATATGATTCGTGGTTTTTTGAGGCAATCAGCAGCTGAAGACTTTCCGGCGTAGTAATCAGCAGGTCGGGTGGATTTTTAGATTGCTTGCTTCTTTCTCCTGTTGTGGTGTCACCTGTTCTGACACCAATAGTCCAGTTTATACCCAAATCTGTCGCGGCGCGACCCGCCGCAAGTTCAATTTCTCGCGCAAGTGCTCTGATAGGAGTAATCCATATTGCTTTAACGCCCCGGACTTTGGCTGAAGACTTCTCCGGAATTTTGGCAATGCTTTTATGCATTAATAAAATCGGGATCATCAGTGCGAGCGTTTTACCGCTGCCTGTTGGGGCATTTAAAATGCCACTGAAGCCTTCAAGGACTGCCTCCCATGATTCCATCTGAAATGGAAATGGTTCCCGTCCTGATTGCCGGAAAACTTCCACAGCAAGATTTATTTTTTCTCTTTTAGCTTTATCCATGGGCCGGCGGTAAAACTATTCTATTTATGAACGCGTTGCCAAAAGGTCTGATTGGTTTACTTTTACAGCTCTAGAATAAAAACATATGGAGTCTTCAGGTAATGAATTCAGCACAAGAGCCGTGCACGCGGGAAGAATAGACGACCTGAACGCAGGTTCTGTGGTAAACCCGTTGTTTCTCTCCACAACCTTTGAACGGGGTCCGGAAGGGGAGGTCGCACCTAAAGGACATCTTTACTCCCGCTTATCAAACCCCAACCGCAGTGCGCTTGAAAAACTGCTTGCGGATCTGGAAGGTGGCCATGAAGCATTTGCATTTTCATCCGGCATGGCGGCAGTGGAAGCTGTTTTTCAGACTGTACTGAAACCCGGTGATCATGTTCTGCTTCCTGATGATAACTACCACGGCGTTGTTAATCTGCTCAAGACCCATTACCCCCGGTGGAATGTAACATATACTGCCGTGGATATGTCGGATATCCTCAAACTTGAATCTGCTATTCTTCCTGAAACTTCTTTAATAATTGTTGAGACTCCATCCAATCCGCTACTTAAGATAACGGACATTGCTGCTGTTGCGAAGCTTGCACGAGCACGGGGTATCATGACGGCATGTGACAATACATGGGCAACGCCTTATCTTACCCGTCCGCTTGAATATGGTATTGATATCGTTATTCACAGTTCAACAAAATATTTTGGAGGCCACAGTGATGTACTGGGAGGTGCACTTATAATCGGTTCTAACGCGAACCTTGGTTCTGTGATCAGAAATTATCAGTGTGCAGCAGGAGCGGTGCAGGCTCCGTTTGATTGCTGGCTGTTGGTACGAAGCATCTCAACAATGCCGTTGCGCATGGAACGCCAGTGCAAATCTGCCCAACTGATTGCTGAGGCATTGGATAAACATCTCGGAATTGAAAAAGTTTTTTATCCGGGATTGAGTCATCATCCCGGACATGACATCGCATCCGGACAGATGCAAAAAGGTTTTGGAGGGATGTTGTCAGTACTTGTTAAGGGAGGACAACCTGAAGCGATAAAGGTTGCTTCAGCATTGAAATTGTTTCGTCATGCCACCAGCCTTGGTGGTGTTGAAAGTCTCATCGAACACCGGCTGTCTGCCGAAGGTGTTAATGCAAAAAGTCCTGCAAATTTACTCCGGATCTCTGTTGGAATTGAAGATCCGAATGATCTCATCCGTGACTTGATGCAGGCCGTCGGCTGAAGGCTGCAGTTCACTCCCCCATGGTTTGCCCGCCCGAATCAGCAAGGTAAATTGAAGCCTTTATACATGATCTAAAAGCTGAATTTCGTGCAAAAACCCCTTCAGATAGCAGTTATCGGTTCCGGATTTTCCGGACTCTCGGCGGCTTCCGCACTCGCCCGCCAGGGACATCAGGTAACTGTTTACGAGAAAAACTCCACTCCGGGAGGCAGAGCACGCAAGTACACAGAGGCAGGTTTCACTTTTGATATGGGCCCATCCTGGTACTGGATGCCGGATGTTTTTGAAAGTTTTTTTCGTCAGTACGGTAAAACCACCTCCGACTTTTACGAGCTGGAAAGGCTTGACCCTTCTTACAGAGTCTATTTTTCTCCTGAAGATTTTATAGATGTTCCTGCAACACCTGAAAAACTTGCTTTACTTTTTGAATCCATGGAGCGTGGAAGTGGCGAACAACTTCACAAGTTTCTGGAGGAAGGAAAATTCAAATATGAACTCGGCATCAATAAGCTCGTCCGCAAACCCGGACTTTCATGGTTTGAGTTCGCAGATGCTCAGTTATTCAGTGGTGTACTTAGGTTGCATGTTTTTCAAAGTATCTCAAAATACATAAGGAAATTTTTCCGTCATGAGCGGATCATAAAGTTGCTTGAATTTCCTGTTCTTTTTCTTGGTGCCACACCGCAGGATACACCGGCATTGTACAGTCTGATGAATTATGCCGATATCGCCCTTGGAACCTGGTATCCGAAAGGAGGAATGCATAAAATTGTTGAGGCCATGGTTCAGATTGCTGAATCTCAGGGGGTAGAGTTTCGTTACAACGCAGGGGTAAATGGATTTGAATTTGAAGGCAATAGAGTGAAGGCAGTAAAAACCGAAGCAGGAACCTGGCCCTGTGATGCCGTAGTAGCCAGTGCCGACTACCACCATGTTGAACAACATCTTCTGCCAAAGCACCTCAGGATTTATACGGAAGACTACTGGACAAAAAGAACTTTCGCTCCGTCCAGTCTGATTTTCTACCTGGGCATCAATAAAAAACTAAAAGGTCTTTTGCATCACACACTCTTTTTTGATGTGGATTTTACGCTGCATGCAAAAGAAATTTATCATAAGCCTAAATGGCCTACGCTTCCTCAGTTTTACCTTTCCTGCACTTCCCTTTCTGATCCGACTGTTGCACCTGAAGGTTGTGAAAATGTAATGATTCTTATTCCGGTTGCACCGGGACTTGAAGACCGCGAGGACATTCGAGAGAAATATTACAATATGGTGATGGACCGTTTTGAAAAACTTATCGGTGACACAATCAGGGAGCATGTGGTTTACAAGCGGTCTTACGCACATGCCGATTTTATTTCTGACTATAATGCCTACCGCGGAAACGCGTATGGCCTTGCAAATACTTTGCTGCAGACAGCCAACCTGAAACCTTCCATCCTGAATGAAAAGGTTCCAAACCTCTTTTATACCGGTCAGCTTACCGTCCCGGGACCGGGAGTTCCCCCATCCATCATCTCGGGAGAGGTGGTTGCAAAGGAACTCGGCAAACGGATGGGTGTTCTTCAGACTCAATCCTGAAAATGATTATGGATGCAATTCAGTTATTTGATCGTGTTTCCCTGCGTTGCAGCAGACTTACTACACGAGCCTACAGCACTTCTTTTTCACTGGGCATCAGGTGTCTCCACGAATCGCTGAGAGATCCTATTTATTCAATTTATGGATTCGTCCGCTTTGGTGATGAAATTGTCGACACTTTTCATGCTTCCGATAAGCAATACCTCCTTGAAAAATTCAGAAAGGATACTTTTGAGGCCATTGATCAGAAAATATCTCTCAATCCGATTTTGCACAGTTTTCAGAAGGTTGTAAACCGGTATGGTATAGATCGTGAGGTAATTGAACAATTCCTGAAAAGCATGGAAATGGATATCTCCATGAAATCGCATGATCAATCATCGTATGAGGAATATATCCTTGGTTCTGCTGAGGTTGTAGGGCTGATGTGCCTTCGTGTTTTTTGTGATGGTGACGACGCACAATATCAGGCGCTTAAGCCTTCGGCAATGAAACTGGGTTCTGCTTTTCAGAAAATCAATTTTCTGCGGGATTTGAACGCTGATTACAATGGAATGGGAAGAGTTTATTTCCCCGGCGTTGACCTCACAAACTTTGATCACAATACTAAAGTGCTGATTGAAAAAGATATAGCACATGATTTCAGACTGGGTTTTGAGGGAATTCTGAACCTTCCGAGGAAATCAAGGTTTGGTGTTTATATGGCCTATGTTTATTACAAGGCGCTTCTGAGAAAAATTATGAACACGCCTGCTCAAAATGTGATTCAGTCAAGAATCAGAATCCGTAACCGTCAGAAGATCCGTCTTCTGTTCACATCATACCTGCGCCACCAGCTAAACATGATTGCATGACCGAAGTAGTGCTTGTTGATCATAATGACCTGCAGGTGGGCACCATGGAAAAATTGGAGGCCCATCGTCATGGTTTGCTGCACCGGGCTGTCTCTGTTTTTCTTTTTAACAGCAAAGGTGAAGTGATGTTACAGCGCCGTGCTTTGTCGAAATACCACAGCGCAGGTCTGTGGACCAACACCTGCTGCAGTCATCCTTATCCCGGTGAAAGTGCCGCCGACGCTGCCAGACGCAGACTCATGGAGGAAATGGGTATTGATGCGACACTGGATTTTTCTCACTCATTTATTTATAAAACTGAACTTGAGGGCGGACTTACCGAGCATGAGCTTGATCATGTTTTTATCGGTTCATACGACGGCGAAGCCAGCCCGGATCCTGAAGAGGCCGACCAATGGAAATTCGTCCCGCTTGCGGATCTGATGGAAGATATAAAAGTGCGTCCGGACCTCTACACTGTATGGATGCGGCTGATTTTACAGGACAGCCGGTTTCAACCACCTGTTGAAGTATAAAAAGATGAACCCGGGTAAGTGGATAGACGCGTCAACTACGGTCTTCTGGTTTCGTCGTGACCTGAGGTTAAAAGATAACCGCGGTCTTTTTCATGCTCTGAAGGAGCGGGGTAATGTGCTCCCGGTATTTATTTTCGACCGACATATTCTTGATGATCTGGAAGACAGGGACGATGCGCGTGTGGACTTCATTCATCAGAGTTTGATTTTGCTGAAAGATCAGCTCGAAACGGATGGCTCAACCTTGCTAACATGGTATGGTAATCCGGAAGAATTTTTTCGGAGCGTAAGTCCTGCTGCAGTTTATTGCAACCATGATTACGAACCTTACGCGGTCAGCCGAGATGCACAGGTTGCTGCAATACTGAATGGCAAAGGCTCGGCATTTAAAACTTTTAAGGATCAGGTCATTTTTGAAAAACTTGAAATTGCCAAAGACGATGGATTGCCATATACGGTGTTCACGCCTTACAGCCGTAAATGGCTTTCAAAGTTCTCTGCTTCTGATATAAAAGTGCAGGATAGTGAATCATTAACAGGTGCATTCAGGAAAATTGAACCTGCACCTATGGTCAGTCTTGAAGAGATGAATTTCCGTCCATCAGGAAAAGCACTGCCTGCACGGAATATTTCTCTTTCCCTTATTCGTAAATATGATCAGACCAGAGATACGCCTTCACTGCCGGGAACATCCAGACTTGGAATACACCTTCGCTTTGGAACGGTGAGCATCAGGCAGCTGGTTGCGGTGGCAAAAAAAGAAAACAAAACCTGGTTGAATGAGTTGATATGGCGCGAGTTCTACCAGATGATACTGGCAAACTTTCCTCATGTAGTAGGCGGCTCTTTTAAGCCTGCCTATGACCGAATTCCATGGCGAAATGATGAGGAGGGGTTTAAGAGCTGGTGTGAAGGTAAAACCGGTTATCCGATGGTGGATGCAGGAATGCGTGAACTGAATGCAACAGGATTTATGCATAACAGAGCCCGTATGATTGTCGCAAGTTTTCTGACCAAACATTTGCTGATAGACTGGCGCAGGGGAGAGGCTTACTTTGCAAAAAAACTTCTCGATTTTGAACTTGCTTCAAATAATGGAGGGTGGCAATGGGCAGCCGGAAGCGGATGTGATGCCGCGCCATACTTCAGAGTTTTTAATCCTGATCTTCAGATGCAGAAATTTGATCCTGAGCTCAAATATGTCAGAAACTGGGTGCCTGAATACGGAACATCCGATTACCCGGCCCCTGTAATCGATCATGCATTCGCACGAAACCGTGCTATTGAAACTTACAAGGGTGTCCTAAAATGATTCTGACTAAAGTCTATAAAAACCATTTTCTAAAAACTTAAAATAATTTAATTCTCACATGGTCTATACCCTTGAATGCTCTCAGTTGATAAAGGCGCCGATGACAGAGGTCTGGGAGTTTTTCAGTTCCCCCTCAAATCTCAGTAAGATTACTCCGGCGAGAATGAATTTTGATATTAATTCCATTGAAGGAAGGATGACTGAAACAGGTATGAGTTATAAGATGTTTCAGGGTCAGAAAATACGCTATAAAGTGACAGTGCTTCCGCTGGTAAGATTGACATGGGTAACTGAAATCACACGGGTTGAGGATGGCAAAGCCTTTGTGGATGAACAACTGAAAGGTCCTTATACCCTGTGGCGACATCTGCACACTTTTGAGGAAACTCCTGAGGGTGTTCTGATGCGGGATAAGGTTGAGTATTCAATTCCGTTTGGAATTTTGGGAAGGCTGGCAAACGCCTTGTTTGTAGCACGGGAAGTCCGTGGTATTTTTGATTATCGTTTCGTAGTAGTAGAAGAAATATTTCACCGGAAAAAATGAGCCTGAAAATTATTCTGATTTGTTCGCTGATATCAATTGCTACCTTTCTGTTCTGGGAAGGGGTTGCGTGGTTTACTCATAAGTATGTGATGCATGGGATCTTATGGACCTGGCATAAATCACATCACACGGTACATGACCACGCCCTGGAGCGAAATGATCTTTTTGCAGTCGTATTCAGTATCCCGTCCATCCTGCTGTTTCACCTTGGCCTAGGTGTTTATCATAGCCCTTACCTGGTTGCAGTCGGTCTTGGAATTTTATTGTACGGGGTTTTTTATTTGGTTTTCCACGACATCATTGTGCATCAGCGGATTCGGTGGAGGCCGGGTAAAAGGTCATCCTATCTGAAGCGCATGATCAATGCCCACTATGTACATCACAGCAAACACTCAAAGGAGGATTGCGAAGCTTTTGGATTTCTTTACGCTCCGAAAAAATACGAGCCGGGAAAATTTGAGTACAAGACCAAACGCCAGGAAACACAATAGTTTCCTTTCTTATTCTTTTTGTTTAGCAGTCAGGTCAATGTTGTGAGTTACCATAAACATCAGGCCTGCGTTGTTTTCCTGTTTAGTTCCGTTTGCTTTGACAAGCATTTGGTAGAACCATCCGATACTTAGGTTCAGATCCTTCGCAGGTTGATACCCCAGTCCAAGAAAAAACCGGTTCTGGTCAATGTCCTCAAAACTTACTTTTTTACCCCTGCTGATAAATCCTTCATAAAAGGTTTGTGTAAAAAAAGTCCCCGGAGCAATCTTGTCTTTTCCGATAGGCCTGCTGGCTATAAA
>Ga0315901_10011256_pt1 | contig 10081 bp, 6 predicted proteins | sample LakEriMetagenome_10_FD_203761 | JGI IMG/M metagenome (GOLD analysis project Ga0315901, IMG submission 203761) | Freshwater fungal communities from buoy surface, Lake Erie, Ohio, United States - Buoy 2 MA116 | ecosystem: Environmental > Aquatic > Freshwater > Lake | place: USA: Lake Erie, Ohio... | reverse complement strand
TTCGTAAACTCGAAACTCCCGAACTCTCAGGAAGCTATCCACAATCTATTTCAGTGGATAAATCCTAAATCTAGGCACTGACAGAGACTAGAGGTGTGGATAAAGCAAAGCAGACTTGTTATAAATCCGTTACTTAGTATTCGATAGGGTTATCAGAAGGATTAGAGAGTTTGTCTCTAATACCTGAGCCTACGGCGAGGAATCATCTCTAAAAAACTGGTTAATCCTTCGCAATCGGCACAAAGCCAAATGGATGGTGAATGCTTGAACATGGAATTAAGGAAATGGACAAGACCAAGCTTTGGATGCCATCTGCACCATGTCACAAACCAGATCAAGCCCGGTTAGAGGTTAGGTTTAAGGAATTTAGCAGTCAAACGACCAATTAGTGATCAGAGAAAACCTAATGCACTAAACAAAGTCAGAGCCAGAGGATAGGTTTTACCTATGAAACAGGAGGCGTATCAGGTTCTGGAGGCTAACCCGGGTTTGCTGACCGCTTATCAATCCAAGTACTACGCCCACGAACTCTTGCGCAGCTACTCAAATGATCATGTTGGCAAATTGGCTGGCCTGTTATTTGATGCCCAGGTAGAGCCAAAGCCTCACCAGATTGATGCGGCTCTCTTTGCACTTCAAACCCCATATCTGCCCGGTGTCATTCTTGCCGACGAAGTTGGTCTTGGAAAAACAATCGAAGCCGGAATTGTCATCACGCAATATTGGGCGGAACGCAAACGCCGGATACTGATCATTACTCCTTCAAGCCTTCGCCAGCAGTGGCAGCAGGAGATGAGGGAAAAGTTCCTGATCCCCTGCACACTTCTGGAATCTAAGTTAAAGGATGAGCAATTAACGCAAAGTATTCAACAAAATGCAGAAGTATTGATCTGCTCATATGAATTCGCTTTGCGTCATGAAACAAGTCTCCTGAGAGCCTGGGATCTCGTGATTTGTGATGAAGCCCACCGTCTAAGAAATTTCTATACAGGCCGAAATAAAGGGCCAGAAGCAATAAGCCGGATTGTTAGGGGCGCTGGAAAGACGCTTCTCCTCACTGCAACACCTCTTCAGAACCGATTAGAGGAACTGTACGGACTCGTTAGTATTTTTGATCCAAGCTATTTCTACTCCTTGGATGCATTCCGTGAGCGTTACATTAAAAGTCGAACATCAGTCACAAATGATGATCTGGTAGACCGTGTTGCAGTCATCAGCAAGCGAACCTTGCGTAGAGATGCTGACAAATACATACATTTTACAAAACGCCTACCTCTCACAATCGAGTTCTTACCTAGCAAGCCAGAGATCGAGCTATACAACAAAGTGAATGAGTATCTACAGAGAGAAGAGTTGTTTGCCTTTAGTAATTCACAACGCCACTTAACTGCGTTAATTATTCGTAAGCGCCTGGGTTCGTCCACGTATGCAGTGGCTAGTACGTTTGAGAACATAGCCAACCGTCTTAACGCTGAAGTAGAGGCAGGAATTCGTCGTGACAATCGTGGAGTTGTTATCAGTAATGATTTTTCTCCCGAGGATCTCACTGAAGAAGAATGGGAAGAGTTAGGTGAAAGCGACTCAACCCGCACAGAATCGACATTCGGTCCCGGTACTGGCGAGAAGCTCGAGGGTAAGGTGCTCGTTGCAATGCGTCAAGAAGTACTAGAGCTTCGTGGTTTTGCTGAACTTGCGCGAAGTATCACCATTAATGAAAAGGCATCAAAGCTCAACGAGGCTCTTGATAAAGGTTTTGAAAGACTTCGTGACCTTGGTGCGCCAGAAAAGGCAATTATTTTTACTGATTCAACTAAAACGCAGGAATACATCGCACGGTCATTAGTTGAGGCAGGTCGATCAGAAGGTTTGATTATTTTCAACGGCTCCAATGATTCACCTGGAACTAATGAAATTTACAAAGAATGGCTTTTGGCGAATAAAGATGGCGATGTCATTACGGGTATTCCTGCGGCAGACCGACGTAAGGCATTGGTGGATTACTTCAGAACTACAGGAAAAATAATGATTGCCACAGAAGCGGCTGCTGAAGGTATCAACCTTCAATTCTGTTCAATGGTCGTGAATTATGACCTGCCTTGGAATCCACAACGTGTAGAACAACGCATCGGACGTGCCCATCGCTTTGGTCAGAAATACGATGTCGTTGTCGTGAATTTTTCTAACAAAGGGAACATTGCCGAAGCGCGCATATTGGAACTCTTAGCGGGTAAGTTCCACCTCTTCGAGTCAGTCTTCGGCGCAAGCGACGAAGTTTTAGGTGCTATTGAAGATGGCTTTGATTTCGAAAAGAAGATCAATGAAATTCTAAATAATTCTCGCAGTGACGCAGACATTGATGATGCCTTCAAAGATCTTGAAACTCAATATGCCACAGAGATCACATCTGAGATGGCAGCAGCTAAATCTAAAGTCTTCGACAACTTAGATCCAAATGTTCAGGATCGCCTTAAGGCATACGACTCACAGTCAAGCGATGTATTAAACAAGTTCGAGCGGCTTCTATTGGCTGTCACGAAACGCGAACTCGCTTCGAACGCGAATTTTGAAAATGATGGAAGAAACTTCTTGCTTCACGACACCCCAGTGCCTGAAGCAAAGAATGGGCGCTACTACTTTAAGTCAGTTCCACTTGAGAATGCTCACCAATATCGATTCGATAGCCCGCTTGCTAGGTATGTTGTAGAAAAAGCCCTCTCAACCGATACACCAACTCGTTCACTTACTTTTAGCGTTGAAAAGTCTCTACGAGCAAGTACGGCAGTAAAAACTCTTGTAGGTAAATCGGGAGAACTCGCTGTAAAAGTGATTACTTTCAGCATGAAGGCCAAGAATGACAAAATCACGGAGTCCTACATGCTTTCTGGTGCATTTACTTCGGACGGTGAGTGGCTTGATCATGAATATGTATCAGACATCCTTGATTTAAGTTGTATGGAAGTTGGAGATGCCGCTTCGATAGATGGTAAGAAATTCAATGAAAAATTAGAGCAACGAAGCGAACAACTTCAGAAGGAAGTACAAGGAAGAAATTCACGCTATTACGACCAACAAGAAGAACTCCTTTACCGCAACCAGCAAGATCGTCATGCTGAATCCGAAGGTAAAATTCGGGAGTATCGAAACAAAGAAAAGGAGGCTCGAAAGAACGCAAAAGCCACAGACGACCCGTTACAGCAATTAAAGTTGAAACAAGAAGCCCGTAAATGGGCCGATAAGGCAGAAGAAGAAGATGAGCAAGCGCGGATTGAGAGAAAAAAGATGCGTGACGAAGCGGAGGATTACTTAAGTCTTATTGAGCAATCCTTGAAAGGAACTAAGCAGGTTGAGAATCTATTCTCAATTGCTTGGAAAATCCAGAATTAAAGTAAACACAGTGCCGAGGATAATGAATCAGAAAAGGAAAATAGAGAATGAGTAGCTCAACCGAAAGCTTTCGTAGAACGCCTGGAAGTAGCCCTGACTTCCAAAGCGAATATGCTTCCCAGCTAGCATCTCTTTTTCCAGAGGCAATAGTGGATGGAAAGCTTGATATTAGTAAAATAAGAGAATTGCTTGGAGAGGATGCAGCAGACGAATCTGAGCGATTTGGACTCTTTTGGCCAGGGAAACATAATGCCCTTAGGGCCGCGCAATTGCCAACAACTGCAACTCTTGTGCCCCAGCCAGAATTTAGCAAAAATTGGGACGGCACAAAGAACGTCTTTATTGAGGGCGACAATCTTGAGGTGCTCAAGATTTTACAGAAGCATTATCATGGAAAAATTAAAGTTATATATATAGATCCGCCCTACAACACAGGTCAAGATTTCATTTACCCAGATAACTTTGGTGAAGGTTTGGATAGCTACTTGGAGTGGACTCGTCAAATTAATCAAGAGGGAAAGAAAGTCAGCACTAATTCAGAATCCGAGGGTCGCTTTCACTCGAACTGGTTAAACATGATTTATCCCCGACTGAAACTAGCAAGAAATCTGCTAACGCAGGATGGAGTTATTTTCATAAGTATAGGACGGGAAGAAGTTCAAAACCTCACTTCCGTTTGTAACCAAATCTTTGGTGAGCAAAATGTTATAACCGTGTTCTCGAGAGAACAAAAAAGTGGTTCTAATCAGGGTGACTATGTCGCGCCTCAATTAGATTTTATAGTTGCTTGTGCTAGATCAAGAGAATCGCTGAAGCCATTTGTCTTGACTAATAAGGAATTAGAAAGAGACAATGAGAAAAGTCTTTTTCAGTCATCATTAGACCCGCTTCGGGGATGCGTTAATCAGCGATATTGGATGGAAGCCCCCGATGGAAGTTTCATCATCCCGCCTGGTGAGAATTTTCCAGAAATCATCAAAGATGGTTCGCATATTCCCCCAAAGTCTCGTAACGACAAAGTATGGCGCTGGAGTTGGGCTTCTTACTTGGCCCAGAAAGATCAACTTCGGTTTAAAGATACCGGTCGTGGCACCTTGTTGGATCAAAACGGGCAACCTTCAAAGTGGAACGTGTATACAGTTAAGAGCAATCTAGATTCTGACATGCGGCCGAGAGACTATATTTTTGGATTGACCAACTCAGCGGGCACTGCCGAACTTAATGCTCTTGGCCTGGAAGGACTATTTGATAATCCAAAACCAACCGAGTTGATCCAGTTCTTAATCAGCATTGTCCAAGATACGTCAGACGCGATAATTCTTGATTTTTTTGCCGGATCGGGAACAACCGGACATGCTGTCATGGCTCTGAACGCGATCGATGGCGGTACTCGTCAGGTGATTCAAGTTCAACTTCCTGAACCCACTTCAGAAGATTCTGATGCACGCCGAGAGGGGTACCTAACAATTTCGGACCTCACCAGGAAACGCCTGAATGCAGCAGGCGATTCCTTACAGTCAACTCTTTCGGGTCAGGCAGTCGACGTTGGATATCGAAGCTATCGATTAAGTGACACCAACTTTAGTAAGTGGCGAGTTGAAAGTAGTATTGCAGCAAACAAACTGGAAGAGCATTTACTTAGTCTCCGTGATTCATTCTCAGAGAATAGGTCCTCGGACGCACTCCTGATTGAAATCCTTCTCAAGCAAGGTTATTCACTTAGCGAAAAGTTTCGCGATATCAACGTGGATAATCTTCAAATCAAGTCAATAAGCGACAACATCATTTTGGCGTATCTTGATAACGCCATTAAACCAACCTTGATGCAAATTAGGAAAATTCTTGATCTCAAACCAATGCGATTTATTATCCTAGACGATTCGTTACAAGGTGATGATGAACTTAAGACAAATCTCGTTCAAGAATGTAAGTCTTCTAATGTTGAACTTTGGACAGCTTAAATGGAGTTTAAATTTGATCCTAATCAGCCCTATCAAAAGGAAGCGATCGCAGCGGTAGTCGATCTCTTTAAGGGGCAACCTAGAGACGCGTCTATTTTAGAATCAACGCTTACAAGCCACCTGACCGAAATTGGCAATCAATCTCTTTTAGACATTGTGAATGAAGTAGGGGCAGTTGGAAATCAGCTAATACTAGATGAATCTGCGTTGCTTGAAAACCTGAGAAACGTGCAGGATAGAAATGGCCTTGAGGTAGTAGATTCGATTGACGGAATTAGTCTTGATTTTGACATAGAAATGGAGACTGGTACTGGAAAGACCTATGTATATCTTAGAACTGCCTTTGAACTTGCCCAGAAGTATAATTTTACAAAATTCATTATTCTTGTTCCAAGTGTCGCAATAAAAGAAGGTGTTACAAGCAGCATTAAGCTGATGAGAAAACACTTCGATGAACTCTATTCAATTCCGTTTGATCCGAATGTTTATTCAGGTAGTAATGCTGAGGAAGTTCAGTCATTTGCAACCTCTACGAGCGTTCAGATTTTGATTATGACAATTGATTCACTAAGAGGTGACAAGAATACGCGTGTGATGCACCAGACAAGAGATAAGCTAAATGGATTGAAGCCTATTGACTATCTTCGAGCGACGAAACCTATTGTGATTATGGATGAACCACAGAATATGGAGTCCTTACTTTCTCAGTCAGCTGTGTCAGAACTTGATCCTCTATGCACCCTTCGATATTCGGCCACGCACCGAAAGACAAGAAATGTCGTTTATCGTCTTGACCCAGTGGATGCTCATGAACTGGGACTCGTTAAACAAATTGTCGTTGCTGAAGCATTGCAACAAGGAGCGGATGCTGGTCAGTATCTAAAATTAATTTCCGTTAAAAATGAGAAAGGCTTCTTGGCAAAAATAGAATTGGCATGTCGAAAGCCCTCAGACGGAACCATTGAACGCAAAGTTTTAAGTGTTAAGAATGGGCAAGACTTAGCAGTCGTCACGGGAAATCAGGCCTACGAAGGATGGCGCGTAAACGAATTAAGCATCGAGCCAGAGTCTGCAGAGATTTTTCCCCGAGGTGTTATAGCCGCAGGCGAGGCGATTGGTGGTTCGAATGACTCAATTTATAGGGAAATGATAAGAGAAACCATCCGAGAACACTTCCGAAAAGAGTTTCAACTTCGCGAAAAGGGAATCAAAGTCCTAAGCCTATTTTTCGTTGATAAAGTGGCTAGTTTTCTTGGTGAGGGGTCTTCCAATGATTCTGCAAATGGTGATTTTGCCAAGTGGTTTGATGAACTTTTCGAGGAAGAGAAAAATAACAAGCCCGAATGGAAAAAGCTTCTACCGGAGAGTCCAAGCAATTATCGCAGCGCATATTTTGCTTCCATAAAAGGAAAGAAAGGTGTTCCTAACGAATTTGTCGATACAAGAGATACATCTCGAGACAACGATGATGCCTTTGACCTCATCATGCGTGATAAAGCTCGCTTGCTGGACGAGAAAGAGAACGTCCGTTTCATTTTTAGTCACTCGGCCCTACGTGAAGGTTGGGATAACCCAAACGTTTTTCAGATTTGTGCCCTACGTGAAATGGGTGGCACCACCGAACGCAGACAAACCATTGGTCGAGGTTTGAGACTTCCCGTTAATCAGCATGGAGACCGAGTACCGGATCGCAACATCGCCCAACTTACGGTCGTGGCAAATGAGTCTTACCGTGACTTCGCCGATAGCTTACAAAAGGAGTACACCGCATCAGGTGTCAGCATTGGAATGGTTCGTCCTGGCGAATTTGCAAAGATCCCATTAGTCGATAGCAATATGGGAGAGAAACTCCTTGGTTTTGCTGGTTCGAAATCCATCTGGCAGGAGCTGTTGAAGCGTGGGTTTCTGGATAGTGAAGGTCGCGTAACCGCAAACTATCGCCCGGAAATAAAGGGATTCTCACTTGGCCCCATTCCTGATTTCTTTTGGCCAGAAGAGGAAATCATGAAAATTATGGGCAACTCAAAAGTTGATCGATTTATCAAACAGCAACGGAAGCGCAAGACTCGCAAGCTTAACAAAGAACTATATTCTGACCCCGAGTTTGAGGAGTTTTGGCGAACGATTTCGCAGAGAACGACTTATCGCGTTGCGTTAAACCGGGATGAGATTGTTAAAGAGTCGGTGAAGAAAATTAAGAATGACGACCCAATCCAACCACTGCGCGTGCAGGTAACGCGAGCGGGTCTTAGGCTCGTTCGTGGTGGAACGAAGACTTCTGAAACAGCAACTAGATCTGCCGAGCTGAACGGTGCCTATCAGCTACCCGACATCATCACCGAGCTTCAGGAAGCAACCTCACTTACACGTAAGACCCTCGTTGACATTCTTGTTGCCTCAAGCAAACTAGGTGAGTTTATTTCAAATCCAAACGACTTCATTTCCATGGTCAAGAAAAATCTACAGAATGTGTTGGCGGCAGCGGTTGTTGAAGGGCTCCAGTACGAAAAAATTGGTGGTTATGTTTACGAACTTCGTGAATTACAAAAAGATGGAATGGAGGAGCGTGACCTATTTATAGATCGGCTTTATGAAGTTAAAAACAAGCAGAAAACGGACTTTGACTTTATCCAGATTGATTCGGAAGGTATCGATGCTCCTGAACGCCAATTCGCCGAGCTTCTCGATTCCCGCGAAGATGTGAAGTTGTTTATGAAGCTGCCTGATAAGTTCAAAATCGATACACCAGTTGGAAACTACAACCCAGATTGGGCAATCATCAAGCAGGTTGATGGCAAGGATCATATTTACATGATTCGTGAAACGAAGAGCACCTTGGATGAGTCCAAGCGACGCCCTACGGAAAATGCCAAAATCAAGGCTGCAGAAAAGCACTTCGAAGCCATCGGATTAAATGGCGAGTCAGTTAATTACAAGGTGGGAGTGCCAGGAAACTGGAGTTTGTAGTTCAACACAAAATTCTTGCCAAATGCTACACACCAGGCAATCGAGGCGAGCGCAAAGAGTCTGAGCGCTTTAAGGCGTATGCCTATGAAGAGTTGATGACAAGAGACAAGGTAAATCTCGACCTTATCTGGCTAAAGGATGACTCATTAGAAGATTCTGCCAATCTTCCTGCACCTGAAGTTATTGCGCGAGAGATTATGGAGAACCTAGACTCAGCACTTACTGAGTTTTCATCGATTGTCGAAGCACTAGAAGCGGGGAAGCAAGAGTGAAAGAGTTAGGTAAATTGGAAAAAGTTGATGTACGTGAGGTGTGGAAGCACGAAGCTAGGGACTTCAGCGCTTGGCTGGCGAGACCTGAAAATCTCGACGTTTTAGCCGAACAGCTTGGCATCGAAATCGAACCCCTTGGAACCGAAGTTCCTGTTGGTCGATTCAATATAGATATTTTGGCAAAAGAGCCAAATACAAACGAGCAGATAATTATAGAAAATCAACTTGAGCCAACAAATCACGACCATTTAGGAAAAGTGATTACTTATGCAGCTGGCTTTGATGCACGATACTTAATATGGATCGTAAAAGATGTTCTTCCAGAACACTTGAAGGCGGTCGAATGGCTAAATGAACATCTTGACGAAGAAATTAGGTGCTTCCTTATACGAATAGAGGTATGGCAAATAGGCGACTCAAAACCCGCGCCTCGCTTTGAAGTTATAAGTGTTAAAAATGATTGGGTTTCTTCACTCAAGCAGTCAGCTGCTTCGGCCGACGTAAGTCCCTTAAAGATCAAACAACATCAATTTTGGGCAGAATTCTGTGATTACATTACAAAGAAGGATTCTAATATGAGGTTACATAAGCCTAGTCCTCAACATTGGCTAAATTTTAGTATGGGTAATTCAATCGCTCATCTTGCGACAAAAATGGATACAAAGAAAAATCGAATAGCAGTAGAGCTTTATATTCCAAATAATAAAATGCTCCTTTCATACTTAAAAGATAATGAAGAAGAGATAAAAGCAGGTTTAGGAGAATCGATTGATTGGTTCGAGGCTAATGTTGCTACAGGTTTTAATCTCTATTACTTAGTCGATGATGTGTTCAATCAGGCCCGCAAAGAGGAATATTTCGGGTGGTTGTATGAAAATGTATTGAAATTTAAGAAAGTGCTCACACCATACATACAAGAGTTTAAGATCAAAGACAATGGAGATTAATCTTCAAAAGTTTTAGATTTTTTGCAATTTCCTACCAAACCACCGCTATAGCTATGTTGCTTACCGATAGCGCCACCATTGCTAGCCAGGCTCTCTTTGGAAAGATTTGCTTCTTTGCATTTAAATAGCCTAAAGCCAAGATAAAGATAAGTATTACTAGTTTTATCCCTACTACGCTGTGATTGATCTCTTCATATTGATCTGGATAGCTATCAACTAGGGAGTATCTAATTCCAACTAGGCCTAGCCCTGTTACTAGAGCAAGAAGGGAGGAGTGAAGTACTCCTTTATTGAGCTTTGATTGGGAGGCAAGAAGGCCGCCAAGAAGGCCTGCCATAGCGATGAAATGAAGGATTAGCAGCAGATCTCGACTTATTTCCATGGTCTTAACTCTACCTATACCAATTTGTTATCTAAATATCATCGCTTTTAGCCCCCACCAGGCGTAGGTTCATGCCTGTTCAAAGCCCATCGGGGGCTTTGGAGAATAGGAAGTTCGATGTCGAACGAAGTCACAGAGAACGGCGTATCGCGACGCACAGTTCTCAAA
>Ga0315901_10011255_pt1 | contig 10082 bp, 8 predicted proteins | sample LakEriMetagenome_10_FD_203761 | JGI IMG/M metagenome (GOLD analysis project Ga0315901, IMG submission 203761) | Freshwater fungal communities from buoy surface, Lake Erie, Ohio, United States - Buoy 2 MA116 | ecosystem: Environmental > Aquatic > Freshwater > Lake | place: USA: Lake Erie, Ohio... | reverse complement strand
ACGCGATTCGAAAATGTCGAGGTGAACCTTACCCTCGACCCGCAAACCGGTCTGCCGCGCGGTCGAGTGTCCGCCGGCAGCACGCTGATCGGTCCGGTGGCCTTCGACGTCTCACTCAGTGAACGACCCGAACTCAGCGAGACGACCCTCACTGGCGAGCGCTTCGCCATCGCGGGTGGGGAGCTCGGCATCGAAGCGGTGTTCACGCCGAGCCGCTGGCGCATCGAAGGTCGTGCGGAGCGCATAGAAAGCGATGACCTGCTGACCTTCACGCGTCGCTACATCAGCATCCCTCCCGACATCACCGCCGCGGGCCGCCTCGACGGACTGGTGCGTTTTGTCGGACGCCCCGGGCGTGAACTGCCCACCGAGGCCTACGCAGAATTCAGTGGTCAAGGTGTCGGTTTCGCCAACGGCGAGGGGACGTTCGCCGGCGAGGGCATCGACGTGCGCCTACGGCTGCAGGCCGACGCCCTCGAGGGCAGCGCATACTCGCTGCAGGGTGACTTGCGCAGCGCCGCTGGCGAGGCGCTCTTCGGTAACACCTACCTACGACTCGGCAAATATCCGACGTCTGTCGATCTGAAAGGCCGCTTCGATGGCGATTCGATCGACATCGATGATCTGACGCTCGTGCAGCAAGGGCTCGTTCGAGCAAGCCTCGCGGCGAACCTCATGCTGGGTGCCGCGTTCATCGACACTCCGCTCGATCCGAATTCCGTCAAGGTCAGCCGCGCTGATCTGACCTTGCACGAACTGCGCTTTCCCGACGTTTACACGAGCTATCTGCAGACCGCACTGGCAGGCACTGCGCTCGACTCACTCGACACGGCGGGCACCGTCTCGGGTCAATTGCGCATCGTCGACAATGCGCCGCAAGCGGGCGAACTTCGACTGGCGGATCTGCGCTTGCGCGACAGCCAAGGTATGTTCCATCTCGACGGACTCCGGGGCGAACTCTATTGGACAGCCGAAGGCGATGAACCCGCCGCACCCTCGTTCCTCGCCTGGGACTCCGGCGGCGCCTATGAAATCGGCGGTGGCGGCAGCTCGATGCGGCTCAGCTTGCGCGGCTCTACGGCCGCACTGCTTGAGCCTGCGCGACTGCCGATCTTCGACGGCGCGCTCAACATCCAGCAACTGCGCATCGTGGATCCAGGTCAGGAGTCAATGCAGGTCGAGTTCACCGGCGAACTCGAACCCATCAGCATGGAAGAACTCACCAAGGCCTTCGGCTGGCCTGCCTTCGGCGGCGTTGTCACCGGGCGCATTCCAGGGGTGCTCTATCGCGATAACAAAGTGACGGTCGCAGGGAATCTCGAAGCGGAAATCTTTGATGGCATCGTTCGCGGCAGCAACATCACGCTGAGCGATCCGCTTGGTCGATGGCCGCGACTCGAAGCAGACATCCGCGTCGAGAATCTTGATCTTGAGGCGCTGACTCGCACCTTCGAGGTGGGCACGATCACTGGCAGACTCGAAGGCGGGCTGACCAAACTCGAACTGTTCGACTGGTCACCGGTGGCGTTCGACATGTATCTCGGCACGCCGGCCGACGATCGCAGCGAGCGCCGGATCAGCGTCGATGCGATCAACAGCATCTCCAACGTGGGCGGAACCGCCGGCACCGGCGTCGCCGCGGCGATGCGTACCGGCGTGCTGCGGTTCTTCTCGCAATACCGGTACAAGCGACTCGCGCTGCGCTGCGTGCTCGAAAACGACATCTGCAGTCTCTCCGGCGCGCCCATTTCGCCGAACCGGTACTATCTGCTCGAAGGCGCCGGGGTGCCGCGCGTCGATATCATAGGGAACACCGGCCGCGTGCGATGGTCGGAACTATTGGAGCAAATCGAATGGCAAATTCGCACCGGCGGCACGTTCGTCGTCGACTAGTCCGGGCCGTCCCGGTATCTGGAATTATCTGATCTCGAGGTGTCGATCATGAAGACCCTGCTGCGCCTGAATCTCTCGCTCGTCACGCTACTGATCTCGGCTTGCGTCACCATCAACGTGTACTTTCCGGCAGGTGCTGCGGAAAAAGCTGCCGACGAAATCATCGATTCGGTCATCAAGGGCGCAGGCAAGACCGCACCGCGCAGTTCCGCACCCACCCCGCGCACGACGCCACCGCAGTCGTCGGTGCGACACGAAACCGACACGCACTGGCTGGTCTGGCTCGCCGGCCGCACGCTGCATGCGCTCGTACCCGCGGCCCACGCCCAAGGTGTCGACGCCAATATGGACGTCTCCTCACCAGAGATTCGTGCCATCACCGCCTCGATGCAGGCGCGTTTCAGCCAACTGGAGCGCTTCTTTGATGGCGGCGTGATCGGCCTGACGACCACCGGCCTCATAGAAATCCGCGATGCCAACGCGGCAGCCCTGCCCGACCGCGCCCTGGTGCGACGCCTCGTGGCCGAAGACAACAACGATCGCAATGCACTCTACGAGGCGATCGCGCGCGCCAATGATCGCCCCGAGTGGGAAGAGGACATCCGACGGATCTTCGCCCAGCGTTGGATCGAGCGTGGTGCGAAACCCGGCTGGTACTACCAGGACGGCGACGGCAACTGGCAGCAGCGTTGATCGCGAGCCGCCTTGATTCGTAAACGCCAACGCACGCTGCTGATCGTCGGAGGCCTGCTGGCGAGCATCGCTCTCGGCGTCGTGCTGGTCGTGGTGTTTCGCAACCCGCTGCTCAACTCGGCGCTGGTGCGCAGAGAAATCAGCTCCGTGCTGCGCGAGGAACTCGGGCGCAAGGTGGATCTATCCGGCGCCCTGCGCATCGATGAATGGCCGTGGGTCGAACTCGACGTCGGTCGCGGCTCGATCGCCAATCCGACGGGTTTCGAAGGCCCGCCACTGGCACAGTGGGATCTGATCGAAATGCGCTTTCACTACAGCACGGCCTATGAAGAAGAGCCGTTGCTCTACGGCGTCATCATCCACGGCCTCAAAGTCGATCTGCGCATCGATGCTGCGGGTCGAGACAACTTCAGTGACCTCGGCTCGCGGGATCCGACGCCGCCCAGCGTTCCGCTGAATGTGCCTCGAGTCGAAATTCGCGATGCCGAGGTGCGCTACACCGACGAGCGCGAGTCGACCGACCCGAAGTTCGTCGTACGCTCCATCAACTTGCGCACCGGCACCGTCGAACGCGGTGTGGGCCCAGTGGAGGGCCAACGCTGGCGCATCGCGGACATCGACCTGCGCGCCCAACCGCTCGATCTCGACACGCTGGTGCTGCGCGTTCCTGCCCTGTCCGTCGATGCCAACGTGCCCTCCGCGCGGATCCCAGCGGCGACGATCAGCCTCGGTCCCATTCGGCTGCGCCTCAGCGAGATTGCCGTGGCCTCGGGCGAGGGCGCAGCGCCGCAGGCCGGCGGACGATTCGCGCTCGATCCGGTACCGCTTGCTGCCCTGATCGAAGCGGCAGGACAAAAACCGCCGTTCGCGCGCAACTCCCCTTGGTTCCGGCTGCGCGGACTCTCGGGAACCCTCCGCCAAACCCCGACCGGCCTGCAAATCAACGATCTGCGCCTCGGCCTCGACGATCTGCGCCTAAAGGGCTCGGTGTCGGTGGGCAACACCATCCGTTTCGCGCTCGAGGGCAATCGCCTCGATCTCGATCGCTATATCGACGCCTTGGCCGCCAACTCACCAACGACGCCCAGCACCGGCTTTCCGGGCAAGACCCTGCTCGGACTGCCGATCGAGGGTTCGATCCGTCTCGAGAGCGCCGTCTCCGGCGGCCTGCGGATGCAGGACGTTACCCTGGAAGTGACCGATCGCGGTCGCTGACCGCGGCCGCTTTTCGGCGCCCCGACGGGGCTGCGGTCGACGGGCTGACGGTGGGCGGATATACTCGCGCCCGGTTTTAACTGAGCTATCAGGACCGCATCGTGAGCACGCAGGATTCCAAGTTTTTCAACATCTTCAGCCTCGTCCTCGGCATTCTGATCGTGATTTCCATCCTGCTGTTCGCGCTGGCACGCAGCGTCGGCCGCGAAACCCAGGTCGCCCAGATCGAGAGCGACCCTAAATACGTGTCTGACGTCGAGAGCAACCTGACCTCGGGTCGAGTGGCCGTCGCCGGACAGGACAACTCGGCGCTCGCCATCGCGCCGGCCGCCGGTGCCGTGGTAGCGACCCTGGCGATGCCGACGAGCGGCATCGAGGTCTACGATCAGGTTTGCGGCGCCTGCCACCTGAATGGCATCGGCGGTGCGCCGAAGTCGGATGATCGCGCTGCCTGGGCTCCGCGCATCGCGCAGGGCACGGCGACGCTCTACAAACACGCCATCGAAGGCTACACAGGCAAGAACGGCGTGATGCCGGCCAAGGGTGGACGCGCCGACCTCTCGGACGAGCTCGTTCAGGCCGCCGTCGATCACATGGTGTCGAAGGCGCAGTAAGTCGGCGACTCAGCCGGGCAACAAGGCCCGGCGCAGCGCCAGCGCTTCGGCCAGATGCGGTTCACTGACCGCAGGCTCATCGGCCAAATCCGCCAAAGTCCGCGCTACCCGCATCAGCCTGTGCCGTGACCGCAGGCTCAAACCCAGTGTGTTCCCCGTCCGCTGCAGCAACGCCTGCGCCGAGGCGGACAACTGGCAAACGCTCTCGAGATCCGCGGCGCCGAGCGCCGCGTTGAGATGTCCCTGTCGAGTTTGCTGACGCAGGCGCGCGCAGCGGATGCGTTGATGCACGGCCGAATCGTCGATCCGGCAGGTGCGGCGGTGCTCAGCGATGTCCGAGTCACTGACGGCAGCCAGCGTCACCCGCATGTCGAGTCGGTCGAGCAGCGGACCGGAGAGACGCGCTCGGTACCGTTCGACCTGCGCTGCCGTGCACTGACAGCGACGCGATCCATGACCGTGATACCCGCAAGGACAAGGGTTCATTGCCGCGATCAACTGGAAGGCTGCTGGATATTCGGCATGCGAACCGACTCGTGCCACGGTCACCTGCCCCGTCTCGAGCGGCTCGCGCAATGCCTCGAGCACCCGCCGGTCGAACTCCGGCAGCTCATCGAGGAACAACACGCCGCGATGAGCGAGCGTGACCTCCCCCGGCCGCGCCGCGGGGCCACCGCCAATGATTGCGCTCGCCGAGGCCGTATGGTGCGGTGCTCGAAAAGGTCGACACGGCTCCTGCGCGGCGCGACCCCTCACGATCGAGTTGACCATCGCGACCTCGAGCCGCTCCTGATCGAGCAGCGGTGGCATCAGATGCGGCAGGCGTTCAGCCAACATGCTCTTGCCGCACCCCGGCGGGCCGACGAGCAACACGCTGTGTCCACCCGCCGCCGCCACCTCGAGCGCGAGCTTGGCAGAAGTCTGTCCACACACATCCGCGAGCCGCAGGGGCCGCTGCGTGACGGCGGGAGACTCGGCGGTCACGGCGATCTCGGCGACCTTGGGCAACGCCTGACGCCGATCCAGATGCGCACACACCTCGAGCAGCGTGGCGGCGGCGTAGGCCCCAAGCTCAGGCATGCAGTGCAGGTCCGCGGCATTGTCCCGCGGCAGGATCACCGAATGCCCCGCCTGCGCGGCCGCTGCCGCCGAAGGCAGCGCGCCGCGGATGGCCCGCAATTCGCCGGTGAGGCCAAGTTCACCGAGAAACTCCACCTGATGCAGCGACTCGTTGGCAGCAATCTGACCCGCCGCGGCCAGAATGCCGACGGCGATGGCGAGGTCGAATCGCCCGCCGTCCTTGGGCAAATCGGCCGGCGCGAGATTGATGGTGATCCGGCCGGCCGGCAATTCGAAGCCCGAGTTGACCAGCGCAGCCCGGACCCGCTCCTTGCTTTCTTTGACCTCGGTCGCCGGCAAACCCACGATATTGAAGCACGGCAGACCGGCACCGAGATGGACTTCGACCTGCACCACCGGGGCAAGCAGGCCGATCTGCGCCCGACAGGCTACCCGGGCGACGGCCATGGCTCAGCCGGCCTCGCGTCCTGCCTTGGCCTCGGCCTCGAGCTCCGCAAGCCGGCGCTCGAGTTGCTCGAGTCGCGCGCGGGTACGCTCGAGCACTTTGCTTTGGGCGACGAACTCGTCGCGCGCCACCAGATCGAGCTCGCTGAGATTGGCGCGCAGCACCGCCTTGAAGTTGCGTTCGAGATCATCGCGCAAGCCCTGCATCGCCGGTGGCAGCACTGCAAACAGCCGACGGGCGAGTTCATCGATGCGAAATTCCATAGGCGACGCTCCTGTAACCGAGTGATCCGGGGCTCTGCCCCCTATTGACGCACGATCTCGGTGCCAAGCGCCAAAACAGTGCGTCGTTGCCGCAAAAACGGCTGAAAAAAGCGCTTCGACCCCCTCTGCACGCGGTGCGAGCCGTGGCACGGATTCTGCAATCCATTCTGGCCGACCGAAGCGGGCACAAGGATACCGTGCTTGAGGCGAGCGGCGCAGAGCGGCATATCCCCGCATTTGCATGGAAACCGAACTTGGAAGGCTGCCATGGCGATGAAACTGATCACCGCAATCATCCGGCCGCACAAGCTCGATGACCTTGAAATGGCCGTGGCACAACTCGGGGTGCAAGGGATGACCGTCGTCGAGGTGCAGGGATACGGCGCCGAACACGGTCACTCCGAGGTCTATCGCGGTGCGCAGTACCGCATCGACTTCGTGCCGCGGACGCAGGTGCAGATTGCAGTCGACGAAAGCATCGTCGAACCGGTCATCGAGGCGATCGCCAACGTGACGCGCACCGGCAAAGTCGGCGACGGCAGGATTTTCGTATCCGGGTTGGCACAGGCGATTCGCATACGCACCGGCGAGACCGGTGTGGCGGCCGCCTGAATCTTTGGCGAGCAGGGAGAGGGAACATGGAAACGACGATGCGATCGACACACGCAATCCGCCGCTGGCTGCAGTCCGCTGCCGCTGTGGCGCTCGGTACGATGGCGCCCGCGCTGGCGCTCGCGCAGGACGCACCGGTGCCCGACAAGGGCGATACGGCGTGGATGCTCGTCGCCACGCTGCTCGTCATCCTGATGACCATACCGGGCCTTGCGCTGTTCTACGGCGGTCTCGTGCGCTCGAAGAACATTCTCTCGGTGCTCATGCAGGTCATGGTCGGCTTCTCGCTGATCGTCGTGTTGTGGTGCATCTACGGTTACTCGCTGGCCTTCACGGAAGGCAGCGCGTTCCTCGGCGGCACCGGCCGGTTGTTCATGAACGGTCTGTGGGATCCGGCAGCCGGCACCTTCGCGCTCGCCGCAACCTTCAGCAAGGGCGTCTATATCCCGGAGATCATTTTTGCGGCCTTCCAGGCGACCTTCGCCGGCATCACCTGCGCGCTGATCGTCGGCGCCTTCGCCGAGCGCATGAAGTTTTCCGCCGTGCTTATCTTCATGGTGATCTGGTTCACCATCGCCTACCTGCCGATCGCGCACATGGTGTGGTTCTGGATGGGGCCTGACGCCTACACCGACGCGGGTGTGGCCGATGCCATGACTGCGAAGGCCGGTCTGCTCTGGCAGTGGGGTGCGCTCGACTTCGCGGGCGGCACGGTGGTGCACATCAACGCGGGCGTCGCCGGCCTCGTCGGCGCGTACATGATCGGCAAGCGCGTGGGCTACGGGCGCGAGCCGATGCCGCCGCACAATCTCGTGCACACCATGGTCGGCGCCTCGTTGCTGTGGGTGGGCTGGTTCGGCTTCAACGCCGGCTCGGCACTGGAGGCGGGCAACTTCGCAGCGCTCGCCTTCATCAACACGCTGCTCGCCACCGCCGGTGCCGTCGTTGCCTGGTCGATCGCGGAGTGGATCCTCAAGGGTCATCCGTCGATGCTGGGTGCAGCCTCGGGTGCCGTCGCAGGCCTTGTCGCCATCACTCCGGCCGCGGGCAACGTGGGCCTGATGGGCGCGCTGGCGATCGGCGCCATCGCCGCCGTCGTCTGCCTGTGGGGCGTCACCGGACTCAAGCGGCTGCTCAAGGCCGACGACTCGCTCGACGTGTTCGGCGTGCACGGTCTCGGCGGCATCGTCGGCGCTCTGCTGACCGGCGTGTTCAACACCCAGGCGCTCGGTGGCCCCGGTCTCGTCACCGATTGGGTCACCGCCAGCGTCGGCTCGAACCCGATCGCCGTGCAGGTGCTGACTCAGGCCAAGGCCGTCGGCGTGACGGTGGTGTGGTCCGCAGTGGCCGCGTTCATCGCCTTCAAGATCGCCGACCTGGTCGTCGGTCTGCGTGTGGCTGAAGAAGCCGAGCGCGAAGGCCTCGATACCAACGAGCACAACGAGCGCGCCTACACGAACTGAGTCACGACACGCGTCTCGTTCATCACGATTTACAGTAGTCCCCTGTAAAACCCCCTTGGGCGGCGGTCTCGCGACTGCCGCCCTTTTTTTCACTGCGGTGTCGTCCCCGCGTAAGATGGCGGCATGAACGTTGGTTTTCTCGGTCTCGGCGCCATGGGTCTGCCCATGGCGCGTAATCTGCACAAGGCGGGCCTGCTGCGGGCCGTGTGGAACCGCACAGCGGCGAAGTCGGTCGCTCTCGCTGCGGAGTTGCGTTGCGATGCCGCCGCGACACCGGCACAGCTCGCGTCGCAGTGCGAGGTGATGGTGATCTGCGTGTCGGCCGACGTCGACGTGCTGAACGTCGTAGATGCGCTGCTGCCCGGCATCCAACCAGGCGCACTCGTCATCGACTGCTCCACCGTCAGCGCCGATACGGCGCGCACAGCGGCAGCGCGTCTGCGCACCCGGCAGGCGAACTTTCTCGATTGCCCGGTAAGCGGCGGCGTGGAAGGTGCGCAGAAGGGCACTCTCGCCATCATGTGCGGCGGATCGGCCGAAGACTTTGCTCGGGCGCAGCCCGTGCTCGCCGCCATGGGTCGCACGATCAGCCTGTTCGGCGCCACCGGTGCCGGGCAGGCCACCAAAGCGACTAATCAGATCATGTGCGCCGGCATCATCCGCGCGGTCGGCGAGGCGATGGCCTTCGCCCGCGCGCAGCATCTGCCCCTCGAGCAAGTGGTCGAGACGCTGGGGCAGGGTGCAGGGTCGTCGTGGTATTTCGTCAATCGCGCGCCCAACATGATCCGCGGCAGTTTCCCGGCCGGATTTCGCGTACGTTTGCACGAGAAGGATCTGAAGATCTGTCGCGACATGGCAGCGGCGAGTGGCGTGTCACTGCCCGTCGTCGATGACGTGCTGCGCGAATACGCCCAACTCATCGCCGAGGGCTATGGCGATGAGGACATCTCGGCGATCTACCGACTCAAGTGGCGACTGTTCACCGACGCACCCTTCCGCAACCCGCCGAGCGGAGAAGTCTTTGATTTGCTGCGCAGCGCCCGCACCATCGCCATCGTCGGCTTGAGCGCCGATCGCAGCCGACCGAGCCACGGCGTGGCGCGCTCGCTGCAGCAGTTCGGCTATCGCATTATTCCGGTCACGCCGAGCGCGGAAAGCATACTCGGTGAGCGCTGCGTGCCTACGCTGGCGGCGGCAGTGGCATCGCTGCCTGCAGGCGAACACATCGACATCGTCAACGTGTTCCGCAGGCCGGAGCACGTTGGCGCCATCGTCGATGAGTGCCTAGCGCTGCAACTACCGGCGCTGTGGCTGCAGGATGGCGTCGTCGACGAATCGGCGGCACGCCGCGCACGCACGGCCGGCGTGTTCACCGTCATGGATCGCTGCATCTTTCGTGACCGCGCCGCACTGCCGACATGAGCCTTGCGTTCACCAAAATGCATGGCCTCGGCAACGACTTCATCGTCTTCGAGGCGCAGCACGACGACACCTTGCCGGACGCCACACGCTGGCGGGAACTGGCTGATCGCCACACCGGCATCGGCTTCGATCAGGCACTCGTCATCCTGTCGCCGCGCACTGCGAACACCGCGGCCTACTACCGCATCTTCAATGCCGACGGCGGTGAAGTCGAGCAATGCGGCAACGGCGTACGCTGCGTGGCGGAATGGCTGCGGCGACATGGTCGTGGCGGGGCGGGTTCGCTGCGACTCGAAAGTCGCGGCGGGCTTATCGAGGCGCGCTTCACCGCGCCCGGTGTCGTCGCCGTGAATATGGGCGAGCCGCGTTTTACCGCATCGGG
>Ga0315901_10011251_pt1 | contig 10084 bp, 7 predicted proteins | sample LakEriMetagenome_10_FD_203761 | JGI IMG/M metagenome (GOLD analysis project Ga0315901, IMG submission 203761) | Freshwater fungal communities from buoy surface, Lake Erie, Ohio, United States - Buoy 2 MA116 | ecosystem: Environmental > Aquatic > Freshwater > Lake | place: USA: Lake Erie, Ohio... | reverse complement strand
AACAAACCAAGCTTGGATATTGTAGAAAGTATACGAGGCGATCGTGTTTTAGATCGATCTATGCAAACGCGACGAGATGATGACGTAATTCGTTCGCCAAAAAGAACATTATATGATGTGGATTATGCTATTAAATGGTATGTTGAAAATGAAATTCAACCGCAAATTAAAGCACAACAAACTATCATACCAGTACCAGTAATTTATGCAAATGGTGAAAAGTGGGACAATGTACAGCGCTTAGGATATTTACGCGATGAAAAGGGCATGTTACAGTCACCATTAATCATGTTAAAAAGAAGTTCGGTGGCAGAACGAGATTCATTTAAAACATTGGATGTCAATTGGCCACAAGCTGGAAATCAAATTGTATATCGACAAAGATATAATGAAAAAAATCGTTATGAAGATGAATTATTTCCAATACCACTTCAACAACCACAATCATCACAACAAGTAATGATTGTTGATATCCCAAAATATGTAACTGTTGAATATGAAATGTTAGTTTGGTGTGATTTTACTACACAACTTAATGAATTAGTAGATCAAATATTTACATATAGCCGATTTGCTTGGGGAAATGAATCAAATAAATTTGCAACAACAATTGGATCAATATCATTTGAAACCGTAAATACCGTTGGCGAAGATCGTTTGGTTCGTGCAACATTACCATTAACGGTGCAAGCAACTTTGCTTTCTGGTCAAGAAGCTAGAATATCAACGTTGAAAAAAATGTATTCCGTAAAACGAGTTACGTTTGATATAGTAGTCGATGTTGAACAAAATATATTTGAATCGATTGCATTACCAACTGCAATATTACAACAACAAGCTAATATATTTTCCGGAGGACAGGTTGTTGCTAATACTCCAGCTGGAGCTGTAACAATTAATGCACAAGTAATGTCATACTTAACTGAATTAACTGAAGAGATTGCAACATATTCAAATGCAACTACGATAACTATTCCAGCACTAGCAGCAGTTAATCCGGTTACCTTTGCAGTTGCATCTAAAAATGAATTTGATGTGTTTATTAATGGTCAATATGTTGATAAAATAGTATATACTTGGACGCCTAGTGACGTTACATCACAAACAATTGTTTTTGATACTGCAGAATTAGGATATACACTTAGTGCATCTGATGTCATTGTAGTTAAAGGGAGATGGGCATAATGGCAAGGCAGTTTAAGCCCGGACAATTACAAACCGGTTCTTTATATAATATTTCTTCTAGTTTTGCAATTACTGCATCATATGCAGCAAACGCAGGTACAACCGTTGATACTGGATCATTTGTTACTACAAGTTCATTTAATTCATTTACTGGATCAATACAACCTCAAGTAAATGCATTAATTGCAGCAACTTCTAGTTATATAGTATCATCGCAAACTAGTTCAATGACAGTACTAAGTTCTAGTTTTGCAGTATCAGCATCTAGATCCGTAACAAGCTCATTTTCATTATCATCTAGTTTTGCAACATCGGCATCTTTTTCAACTACAGCATCATATGCACTTAATGCTATTGCTGCACCAACATTTCCATATACGGGATCAGCAATTATTTCTGGTTCATTGATTGTAACTGGTTCAACGTTTATTTCCGGCGCTGCAGGTTCTACGGTATTTTCTGCTAATGTTGATACTATCACATTAACTGGTTCAATGAATATTTCTGGATCAATAAATTTAACGGGCATCATGAATGGTTCTAGTTCATATGCATTAACTTCAAGTTTTATTGATGGAGGATTTTATTAATGCCGTTAACGTTTTCGAATAATGGTGTTGGAAATTTTTCTTTAAGCAATATATCAGGGACTGGAAATTTATTGTTTAATGTTGCAACGGCTGTAACTACTTCAGCTACAGGATCGCCATGGGAACAAATTAATACTATTATTTCATATTTGCGAGGATATGTAACAGATTTTCGTAATCCTAGATTTTTTGTATATTATTTAGATTCAGGTAATCCTTTTAGCATAACAGATGGCGGTAATGATATGTTTGATGGCGGAAATGCTACAATTCCATGGCTACGATCTAATACTGCATATTGGAATCCTGGAGCAACAACATATGCGGGAGCTCCTGCATTATCTTATGCAATACAAACTAGTTCTTTAACGGATACTAACTTATATTATGCAGCATTTGGTTATACTGCATCATCTGGTACATTTCCAACCGGCCGTCAAAGTGCAATATATCATCCGTTGACATTGATAAGTGCTCGAAGTGGCTCTGGACCTATAGGATGGCAAAAATCAGGAAATATTGGAGCTGATGGAGCTGGTAGTATTTTAACAGGAAGTATATATACTGGTTCGGTAATTAATGGATTTACTACATATGCATATTTTAGGCAAACATATGGACAAGCATCAGATCCAAATATATGCGATGTGTATATGTTATTTGGACATCCCAATTGGAATTCATCATTTGGTACAATTGTTTGGAATGCTAGTTTAAGTACGCAAGGACAAGGGGCAGCATTATACGCCACCGGATCTAATTCAAACTTATTAGCAATAACTACATTATTAAGTCAAACAGGAAGTACAGCAGCGGGAGCAAGTTTACCAATAAGTGCAAGTGATATTACAACCGTTGTAAATAACTTTACATTGCGAATAAAAGAAGCGTTATCATATTAACGGATATTTATATTAAATGGCCAATACAATTCTCATAAAACGAAATTTAACAAGTGGTACAGTTCCTACAACTGCATCATTAGATGTTGGCGAATTAGCTATCAATGTCGCTGATGCTAAAATTTTTATGCGCCGTTCCGGTAGTGCAGGTGATACAATAACAACGTTTAATTCGATTGATAGTTTTATTACATCCGGATCTGTTACTGCAAGTGTCGACACTGGAACAACAACGTTTTTGATAACATCTGCTAGTAGAACAATGTTTTCTATTAGTAATACTGGGGGCGTTACTGCTTCTGGTAGTGCACAAACAATGTTTTTAATTAAAAATGCATCTAATAACAATTTATTTGCAGTATCACAAAGTGGCGTAGTAATTATAGCAACACAAAGTGCGGAATTAACAGGCACTGCACCAAACGGCGGAATGTATTTTACGTCTGGATCTTTTTTTGTAGGTTTAGACTGATGCATATATTTATATAAAATAGGAAATAAAAATGGCAACTTGGAAAAAAGTAGTAGTATCTGGTAGTAATATATCGCAATTAAATAACGATGCGGGATATTTAACATCCATAACAGCACAAAATGCATTTGCAACTGCATCATTTAACGGTTCAGAATTATTAGCAAATGGGGCGAATGGCAATTTAACCTTTGCATCATCATCAGGTCAAGGTTTAACTATCACAGCAAATGTTGGTGCTGATTCATTAACATTTGGTTTAAGTGCTATTCCAAATCCTAGTTTATTAAATTCTTCAATAACAATTGCCGGAACTGTAGTTGATTTAGGTGACTCGATCACTCAAGCAGAAATATTAGCAGGCAGTACGGCAATATCATCATCTGTGTTATCAAGTCCAGGACAAGGTCAAGCAGTTCTTACAAATAACGGCGTTGCTGGATCAACTATAGATTTAGGTTTAGAAACAACCGATTCTCCTACATTTGTTGGACTAACATTAACGGGTAATTTAGTTGTATTAGGTACAGCATCATTTCAAAATACGCAAAACTTGTTAGTAGCAGATCGATTCGTATTGTTTGCATCTGGATCTAATACTACAGGCGATGGTGGTATTGTAGTACAACAAGGTACGCAAAATATTGGCGAATTGTATGGTTATGATAGTGGTACAACACGTTGGGGATTTACTTCATCATTTAATTCAACAAGCAATTCATTTACGCCTGCAGTATATGCCGGAGCAGTAGAAACTAGTGCGGTTGCTCCTAGTGCGGCACCAATCTATGGTGGTTCTGGTGCAGGTCAAGGAACAATACATGTTGATACTAATACCGGAGACATTTACATTTACGTATAAAAATAAAAACAAGTTATGAGTATATTAGACAAATTGAAATCGCAAAACATTTCTGAACCAAACGTTCAATTAACAAAACAAGAAATTGAATTTTTATTGGTTTTACTCAAAGATGTTTCCGTTCGAGGAGAACATGTAGAAACATTTTATAACATCATACTAAAACTACAAGAGCAATATCTAAAACAGTGATATTTATTATAAATGTTGTAGGCCGAAAGGAAGTGGGCACACGCACGGCATAAGTGTATGTAACCAACCACAACACAAAAGGAATATAGTATGCCATCTTGGAAAAAAGTCATAACGTCTGGCTCTGATGCCTCGTTAAATTCAATTAATGTAACTAACGGTTTAACACTTACTGGTAGTTTAAATCATTTCGGAGATTACAATCACACGGGCAGCGTATACCATTCGGGTAGTAAATTTTTAACTGGTATATTTTCTCAAACCGGTTCGCTGTTTATAACAGGTTCAACGACGCAAATTGGAAATAATACATTATTAGGAACAACAACATTATCGGGTAGTATCATCATTTCTGGTTCAACAACAATTCCTGCAACTCCTACAATTAAAATATATGGGGATATGGAAACCGATGGTGTAATTAAATTTACGCCTGTAAGTAAAAATATCGACACATCTATATCTGCATCTTATATTTATGTTTCCGGTTCAACAAATGACTTGTATTTTTCACAAAATGGAAGTGGTTATAATAACGTAACTCGTTTACGTTGGTTAGAAGGTAACTTATATACTGGTTTATTAAATGGTGGTTTAATTACAACGCAATCATCAACCGTTTATCAAATTTCAAGTGGTAGCGGTATCATAGTAGATTTAAATGCTTCTTTAACAGATAATCCATATCCATCAATACAATATTTAAATTGGGGAAATCTATCAGCTAGTATTAGTGCGTTCACTGCTTCATATCAACAAGTATTTGTCGGTATTGACTCAACTGGTAACATTTTTGCTCAAGGAACGCCTTTTAGTAACGGTCAATTTGATAGTATAATTAACATAGGCGGAGTATTTTTTCAAAATCAATCTACAATTAATGGCTTTAAAACGCAACCTTCTGTAGCATATGGCTTTGAACAGCAACAAAATACATTTAATAGAGCATTTGGTCCATTAAAATTATCCGGATATATTTTATCGCCTAGTGCATCATCAACAGGCAGCCTTATAGTAACTAGCGGTACAGCATACGCCCCAGGATCTAATTATACAGTAGATCCAAATGAACCGTATTATGCTGTTGATAATGGAACTAATGTATCAAAAATATTTAGATACCACCAATCGGGGTCTACATGGATATATGATACAAATGCGGGTGTAGGATATGCTACAATCAACCCAGGACAATATTCAAATAATGGAGTACTTACAACGGTACAACCTAATGACTGGTCAATACAGCGAGTATTTTGGTTTCCAAATTCAGTTGTTAAAGCAATAGTTGTTTATTATGGTAATGCTTCTTATTCAACGGAAGCAGATGCGATTGCTAACATTAGCATCGAATCATTTGTTGAAGCTCCAAATACATCGGCTAATGCTATTTATTTGGGAGCAATAGTAATTAGAGGTAATGGTGTATTAACCGTACCGGCTGATTTTACAATTGTACCTGGTGGTTTATTTAGGCAAGTGGGAGGATCAGGAGGTGGTGGTTCTATAATAACCCAAACATTATCGGGTCTATCAGATGTATTAATATCGGGACCGACAAATGGTCAGCCATTGGTATACAACAATACTTCTACTAAATGGCAAAACTCATCAACATTAATTGCCGATTTAACAGGTAATGCAAGTACTGCTACGAGTGCGTCATTTGCTTCGACAGCATCAAATATAACACCTGCCATTTCAAATGATGTAGATACTCGAGTATTAACTGCCAATGGTAATGGAACACTAAATGCTGAAGGCAATCTAACATTTAATGGTCAAACATTAAGTGTACTATATGGTGTAGGCGATGAGGGTGGAGAAATACTTTTAGGTAAAGCTGCTACTAACACAACACTTACTGGTAGTGGAGTAACAGTTGATGTATATCAAAATAAACTTAGATTTTTTGAACAAGGGGGTTCTGCTCGAGGATTTTATTTAGATATATCAACAGGCGGTGGCGGCGCTTCAACTAATTTAGCATCGGGCGGAGGAACGGTAACATCGGTAGATACGTCAGGTTCTGTATCTGGAATTACTTTAACGGGCGGCCCGATTACCGGTGCCGGCACAATCGTCTTAGGCGGAACTATTACCGGATTAACAACATCTAATTTATCAGCAACTGCAGGTATATTAAATGCACAGTTAGCAAATAGTAGTATCACAATTGGATCGACTAATATAGATTTAGGTGATACTGCAACATCGTTAACAGGATTGGCATCAATAAATGCAACAGCATTTACGGGAAGTTTATTTGGTACTGCTTCATATGCCGAAACTTCTAGTTATGTCAATACACTTAACCAAATAGTTAATGTCGGAACTGATATTCAGCTTAATAATGTTACCGGACTAATTACGGCAAACACATATGATGCTGGATTGGGAACTATTTTAATAGATGGAACAGTACCAGGAGGATTGATTGACCTCAATGCTTCTACAATCATAATAGAAGGTGATATAGGAAATATTACAGCTGCGACATTTACAGGCACAGCTTCATATGCAACACAAGCATTAAGTGCTTCATATGCCCCAGGGGTATCAAAAATCATAGCAGGAACAAATATTTCTATATCACCAACATTGGGCACGGGCGATGTAACTATCAATGCAACTGCCGCAGACCCATTCCCATATACTGGTAGTGCTATTATATCAGGAAGTTTAACAGTTACTGGTTCGTTGCTCATAACCGGATCTGCAACTTTAATAAATCAAGGCCCGACTATTTTAAGTGGTTCATTTAAAGTACAAGGAAATGGAGATGGATTTACTGGTCCATTTGCTGCAATAACCGTCGATGATGCAAATTATACTAGAAAATTACATGATTCGCAAACCGGTTCTGGTAGTTTAGATTTTGGAACGCGTGATTTATTAGACGGAACCGGAAATGGAGTATTTAATTGGAATGGTATTGCAAAAACAATTGATTCTCGTTTGTATTTAAATGAAACCATTTCTGGAGCTACAAGAAATGCATTGATAACTAATATTGGATATGGTGGATTTGCTTTAAATGATGCTGAGTTTGACGTTTCAGTTCAAGTAAATGATTTGGTATTTTTAGATACCGATGGCATATGGTATCAAGTAGATCAAACAACTACATCTTCAACAAAAATGTTAGGTATTTGCCAAATGTATGACCCTATGTCATATATGGGCACGGTAATATTAGAAGGAGATATTATAGTAACAACGGGTGCAGGATACCCACAAGTACAAGGTGCTAACTTCGGATTACCAGTATATATAAGGGAGGGCAATGGCACAGTTATGTCAACTACTAGTCCAACTACGGATTATGTTAGATTGCTAGGACATTGTTATCACTACGATGGCGGAACAGAATGGATTATGAAATTCAAACCATCTCATGACTGGACAATATTATAAATAAAATTTTTGGATAATTCAAACGTTTTTATTATAATATCAAGAAAAGGTTACCATGACTCGAAAACTAGATAAAGAGCACTTAGATGAAATTATGGAGTTGCGAAATTCTTATAATAGCAATGCTTTAGAATTAGGAAACTTAGCAATTGAAATCACCGTAATGCAACAACGATTAGAAATGTTACAAAACGAACAAGCTCGTTGCATGAATACATTTTATGATTTGCGTAAACAAGAATCTGAATTATTAGACAAAATGCGCGAACGCTACGGCGAAGGCGAAATCAATATTCAATCTGGAACATTTACTCCAACCACATAAGGTTTGAGTTCGTGGATTCATATTTATAAAAAAAATCATAGGAGTATAAATGGCAGAAAGACAAATAGGCGCTGGAATAGTTTCTCCTGGTGTATTTACGAATGAAATTGATCAATCGTTTTTACCCGGAGCTATTGCGCAAATAGGAGCAGCAATTGTAGGACCAACAACCAAAGGGCCTGCTTTAGTTCCTACACAAATTACATCATTTGGACAGTTTACGGCACAATTTGGATCATTTACAGATGATTCATATGTTCCATATGTAGTTCAAGATTATTTACGTAATGGTAACGTAATTACCGTAACACGTTTATTGTATGAAGATGGGTATTATCTAACTAATGGTGGATTGGCAGTCGTTGCACAATCAGGTTCAACAAAAGTTGTAACACACATATTACATCCAGTTCAAGCAGTAACTACAACGGGTGCAACTAATGTATTCGAAGATTCAGTAATAGCATCTAGTACTTCAGGGTCATTTGCAATTACAGTTTCTGGTTCATATGCAGTAGCAACCGGAAATGATGCAAGTGCAATTGGATTTGGTGGTTCATTCTTAGTAAGTGAAACAACACCAATATCGGCATCAATTGTATCTACAGCAAACAATTATATTTCAAAAGTATTTGGAACATCTCCTAAATCAACAGATTATCCAGTATACGTGCAATATGAAAATCTTGCTGCATCATCATTGTTTGCAAATTTAGCTAATGTTACAATATCATTAGAAAAAATTTCAAATTATGAATTTTTACAAGATTACAATGTAGCATCAACACCGTGGATAACATCACAAAAAATTGGTTCGCTTACTAAAAATTTATTTAAGTTTCATACATTGTCACATGGCACATCAGTAAATTATGAAACAAAGATTGGTATCCGAGATATTAGATTATCAACCGAAACTGGCGATCCTGCAGGATACGGAGCCTTTACGGTAGAAATTCGTAGAGTAAATTCATTATCACCTACACCAGGTATTCCAAATTCTCCATATTCATCTCAAGATACCGACAAAGTTCCTGATGTTGTAGAAACATTTACTAATGTCAATTTGAATCCAAATTCATCTAGATATATTGCAAGAATAATTGGAGATCGTTATCAAACAGTAAATGATAATGGACAACTTTTTGTAAATGGCGATTATCCAAACAATTCACAATATATTCGAGTTGAAGTAGCAGATGCAGTTTCAAATTCAACTATTGATAAAACATTAGTACCATTTGGATTCCGTGCTGTTAATTCACCAATACCGATGGTATCTGGTACATTGAATTTATCTGCAGCAACATATAAAACATCGCAAGTTGTTTCATCTGAATATAGTTCAAAGAATTATTTAGGATTTGATTTTACCGCACAAAACAATATTAATTATTTAGCTCCAATTCCAACATCAGGTTCAAATACTGGTAGCAATTCAGATTTTTATTTAGGTGATGTAAATCAAGATGGACAAGCAGGATTTCCTTCATTAACCGCTGCATATAGTGGTTCATTGCAAGCAGCATTGACGGGGTCTACATTTACAACTAATGTTGCTTTAACTACTAGAAAATTCATTATGCCATTCCAAGGCGGATTTGATGGTACTCGTCCAAATTTACCTAAATATTCTGGAACCAATATTGCTTCTACAAATACATTTGGATTTGATTGTTCAACTTCAACTAGTACGGGTACGAAAGCTTATAATAAAGCATTTACATTGCTAAGCAATACAGATTATTATGATATCAACATGTTGCTTACTCCAGGTGTTATTGATAGTTTACATTCTGCGGTAACAACTGCAGCTAGAGATTTGGCTACAACTCGTCAAGATACATTCTATGTAATGGATTCAAATGCATTAACTGATTCAATATCAACCGTAACATCACAAGTACAAAATATTGATGATAATTATACTGCAACATATTGGCCATGGGTGCGAATTGTTAATCCTAGCAAGAATGTTCCAATTTGGGTACCACCTTCAGTTGTTGTTCCAGGCGCATTAGCATTCAATGATGCAGTTGCAGCTCCATGGTATGCACCAGCTGGTTTGAATCGTGGTAGTTTAAATTCTGTAATTGATACATATCAATCTTTAGCACAAGCAGATCGAGATACATTGTA
>Ga0315901_10011250_pt1 | contig 10084 bp, 9 predicted proteins | sample LakEriMetagenome_10_FD_203761 | JGI IMG/M metagenome (GOLD analysis project Ga0315901, IMG submission 203761) | Freshwater fungal communities from buoy surface, Lake Erie, Ohio, United States - Buoy 2 MA116 | ecosystem: Environmental > Aquatic > Freshwater > Lake | place: USA: Lake Erie, Ohio... | reverse complement strand
GGGTTGGCGACGGCACCGCCGTAAAGGCCGGAATGAAGGTCGCGGTTGGGCCCCTGCACTTCTACTTCCACATAACTGAGCCCGCGCAGGCCGACGGTGATCGAAGGGACATCGCGCGCGATCATGTGGGTATCGGATACAAGGATGACATCGCACTTCAGCCGCCCGGCATGGGCTTTGAGGAATCCTTCCAGATTTGCGGATCCCACTTCTTCTTCGCCTTCGATCATAAACTTGATATTGCAGGGCAGAGGGCCATTGGCGCTCATCGCTTCAAAAGCTTTGAGGTGCATAAAGAACTGCCCTTTATCATCTGCTGAACCCCTCGCGAAGATAGCGCCTTCGGGGTGAAGAGGGGTTTTTCGGATTTCAGGTTCGAAAGGCCCTGTAGTCCAAAGGTCGAGGGGGTCCGGAGGCTGTACGTCATAGTGGCCATAGACCATGACAGTCGGCAGGTCGGGGGCAGTGATTTTTTCGCCATAGACTACCGGATGCCCTCCAGTCTCGATGATTTCTACACGATCGGCACCCGATTTGCGCAGGCTTTCGGCGACATATTCGGCAGCCCTGCGTACTTCCCCTTTGTAAGCCGGATCTGCACTGATCGAAGGGATACGAAGGAGTTCAAGGAGTTCTTCGAGAAACCGCCCTTTGTTTTCGTGGATGTATTGCTGGACAGGTTGCATAGTCGTTAACTTTTTTTGATGAAGGTAAGAATCTTATTGAAAGCATATTCGACAAATGCTGTGAATCGGCCATTTTTTTTAGCTGGGGTTGGGGTGGTGTGAAAAGCCTCGAAGCGGAGTAAATATATTCTGCCGCCGAATTCCGCCAAAGGGCTTTCGGGGCAGCCGCCAAAGCACTGGTGAGACAGCCTCCAAATGTTATTTGGCAGCGTGGCGGGATAGGTTTACATCAGGTATTGGCGCAACAAAGTTTCCACTTCATCTTCCTGAAGATTAGTTAGTAATTTTCCTGCGTGGGCAAACGCGATTTGCCCGGTTTCTTCTGAGACCACGAAAGCGGCCACTCCAAATTTTTCGGTAATCCCTACCGCAGCGCGGTGGCGCAGCCCGGCAAATTTTGGCAAATCATTATTTTCGGAAATCGGCAGGATGCACCCTGCTGCGATGAGCCGGCCCCGCCGTACCAGTAGTGCCCCGTCGTGTAGTGGACCCGTTTTTTGAAAAATACTCTCTACCAGCAGCTCCGAAATTGCAGCGTCCAACTCGGAGCCTGTGGAGGTCACTTCATCCAGAATAATATCCCGGGTGAGGACAATCAGCGCACCGATTTTTTGACGCGAGAGCCGCAACATAGCATTTTTAAGGGCACGGAGATAAATCTCCCTGCCCTCGGACACATCCAGGCTGCTGCCCAGCCATCTGCCCAGGAAATCGAGGCGACTGCGAAGGGTGTTGTTGCCGAGATAAAACAAAAATCGCCGGATCTCCTGCTGGAATACGATTACAATAATAATCATCCCGACGCTGACGAACTGCCCCAGGACCGCCGCCAGTAAATCCATCTCCAGCTGGTTGACGATCCCCCAAATCATATAGATGACGAGTAAACCTACAAAGATGTTAAAGGCTACGTTGCCCCTTAACAGACGGTAAATCTGGTACAACAGCCAGGCTACGATCAGGACGTCCAGGATATCCCAAATCCTGATGGGCAGAAAACCAATCTTGAAAAGTAAAGTCATTCCCATTAAATGCAGTATCGCGAATTGCAGGAGAATCTGCGCCAGAACAAAGGGCGGTCTCGCATTATTTTAGCCCCTCATGCGGCAAATGACTTACACAACAGCTCCTGTTTTTCCGAAAGCGTCGTTTTGTTGGGGGAAAGATAGCTTATTTTGACAATATTTACCCCGTGTCGGTTGCATGTACTTTGATTATTCGTATCACGCTGAAGCATAATAGGTTTTTAATGACGGTAAGCAAAAAAAAAGACTTTAAAAACCATCATTCATGTTAAGGCACAATATTTGATAATAAAAATACTTTATATTTGTTGTAACATACCGGAAAATACCGGTGGATCGCTTTTGAGAGGGCAAACATTAAATTTACTAGAGAAAGTCCGGCAGCAAACCTGCCGTTGCCCAATGTTTTTGATGAGTCCGGCTAAATCTATTTTAGGCTTATGAGAAAAGGGTTATGGCTTTCGGCTATTATGTTCGCTGGTGTATATACCCATATGGCTTACGCCCAGGGTGAAATACGCACCAATGAAAAAGGGGAGAAAATCATCGTTCTTCCCGATGGCACCTGGCAATTGTTCGGCCAGTCGCAAGGGGGTAAGGATTATCCTAAATCCGATGTGGAAATCGGCACGCTGAACGTTCCTGTCCGCTTAACAGAGGAAGATGCCCTGCGCATTGCAACACGCAGGACACAACTTGCGCGGGATGCCGCTGCGATTGCTTCCAACCGTGAAAAACAAGCTACGCTCCAGCGCGAACGCATTGAAGCGGAAATTCAGAAAACTGCATCCACTTCTACGGTCCAGGGCCCGGATGCCCAAAGGAATACGCTGCGCCTCAACGCCGCCCGTCAGAACGAAATCGAGGCTAAAAATGAAGCAGTACTTGCCCGAAAAGAATTGGAAATCGCAGAAAATGCGGCCAATTCAGGGAATTATCTGCAGCAACTCAATAAGGTACAATCCGGCAGGCAAAGCCAGCTGGTATTGCCTAAAGCCGATGAGCTGGTCCAAACTTATGCACCGGCTTTCGTGGCTGCTGCCAATCCGGGCTATGCCCTCGATACGGACTTTAAACAAGGTCTGGCTGCAAGGGCACCAGGCAACTCCTGCGCGTTTACGTTCAATGGAATGGACGAGTCCGGCGGCAGGTGGCGCAAAGAACTCCGCAAAGAGCTTTTATTTACCTATACCCACGAACACCTCCGGCTCTTTCTTAAAGACAGGGAATATCTCCGTTGTGAGGGTTTTATGACTTCTTCGGGGGGCTTCCGCTCCCTGGTACTCGAATTTACTTTCGTTTATCCCAATGCCCGGGAGGCTTACGGATTCATCGAAAAGGGCAGTATCCTTACCCTGCGCCTCCTGAATGGCCAACATGTGAACCTGGCTTCCGGGTCTATGGCCAAAGGCAGCTATGATACCCGCCGGGAAGAACTCACCTATCGCGTGGAGTACCTGATTGACCAGGGCGTCCTCGGCCTGCTATCGGCCAGCGAACTGGATGCAGTAAGGGTGTTCTGGAGCTCCGGCTATGAGGAATACCCCGTTTATAACCTCGATTTTTTTATGAAACAACTGTCCTGCCTGGATAAATAGCTTACTGCGATAGTTCAGTGTAGTGCGAAATTGAGCCATTTTTAGCCAGGGGTCGTGTGAAAAGTCCTGTCGCTGTACCCGGCATAAAATATTACATGGGAATGATGGAAACCGAAGACCAGCAGCAACTGCCTGTGCAAATGCTCGGACTCAAACTGCCGACCGATCCCCGTTGGGTGAACCTTGCAGAAATGTCCCTGGAGGATATCCTTACCGATCATGCTTACTGCGAGCAAAAAGCGGCGACCTCCTGTATCACCCTGATCCAGGGCTACCCCGAAAAAGAAGAAATGGTGCGCGAACTTGCACCAATCGTTACAGAGGAGTGGGGCCACTTCCGCCTCGTATTGCAGGAACTGGAAAAACGCCACCTGAAACTGGGTAAGCAACGCAAAGATGAATATGTTAACCGCCTGCTGGATTTTCAATTGAAAGGTGGATCCCGCGAAGAACGCCTCCTGGAAAAACTCCTGGTCTGCGCATTAATCGAAGCCCGCAGCGCAGAGCGATTCCGCCTGCTTTCCCTCTATATCCAGGATGACAAACTAAAGGATTTTTATCACAAATTTATGGTCTCCGAAGCAGGCCATTACCGCCTGTTCCTCGATCTTGCACGCCTGTACTTTGATGAAAACCGCGTGCGCACACGCTGGCAACAGTTTCTGGAATACGAAGCCGGAATTATGAAAGACCTGGAGCTGAGGGGGGATCGTATGCATTAGAATTTCCGCAAAGAAACAATACGGCAGATAATAAGCTCCGGGTCCGCCGTAGGATCCCCACCCATCGCCATAATGCCCGGTCCGACCTAGTATAAACGTCTGAAGAATACATATCCGTCTTTCCGGTAAAGCTCCTCGATATGCGCATACCCCGAGAGCTGGCCAGCATCCCGGTGCTTCGCGATGATATATACGGTCTTATCGGTTTCCCCAAATAACAGCCAGTCTTCCCTACTGCTTGCCGGGTGCGCCGATGCGCTTTTCCCCGAATAAAACAGCAGGCCAGGTGCTTTAAAATGAAAAGGAAGCACATAGCAGTCTTCTCCGGATTTGGAGCGGGCAAATTCGATTGCCGCGCCAGTAGCATTCCTGACCGTTACGGGTAGCAGGGTTATAGTGGCCATCAGAGAAAAGGCAGTAAATGCGGCGAATAACCAGCTAAATGCCGACAGGGCCGCACCTTTGCGCAGGTACCACCATGCAACCGCTCCCAGGACAACCAATCCTGCTCCCGGAACAATACCCGGCAAGCCCACAGGCCGCGGCACTGCTGTGGATATCCCAGACAACTTTCCCATCCCCAGGGCGACAATTCCAGCCGGGTATCCTGTCAATGCCCAAAAGGTGCCCAGGACAGCGAATATCCCCCCTATTGCAATAATGGTAATGCGTAGCCAGCGTTCGAATACCTGCCGGTTATCGAGTATCTGATATACCGCCCATGCAGAGAGAAAGGAGAGGGGGAAAAATGCCGCGAAGGCATCGTGGGGCGTCTTTGCACTGCGTAGGGTGTAGAAAATCAGTACCGTCCATAACATCATCTTCATCCAGCGCCGAAAATCATTTTGTTCAAAATGCTCATGGGTTTCGTTTTCCTGGTTTTCGGGGGTCCGGTATCGTAAGGCCTGGATCGCAAAAAGCGAAGCGGGAAAACAACCCAGTATGAAAACAATCAGGTAAAACCCCCAAAATTGACGCAGTCCCTCCGGGGCTACAGAAAAAAGGCTCCATTGGTTAGCAGGGATGGCCATAACGGCATCCGGCCCGTTCAGGACGCCGTCCACACTGAGCCAGATCAAGGGGATAATTGCTGCAAGGGAAAAGAAAAGGAAAAATTGCTGCACGCTGATGTAAAAGCGCAGGTTTTTATATAGCCAATAGATCCCCAGCACGATGGCAGGCAATATTACCGCCTCCGGCCCGCGCAACAGGGAGGCGAGCCCGATAAAGACCCCGCCGCTATACAGGTACCAGGAAACGGGCCAGCGGAGGTGAACCCCGGAACCCATACTCTTCCAGTAGAAAAAGATGAGGTGTACAAGCCCAAGGAATATCAGGAGCCCCGACCAGGGGGCTTCTATCCCCGATCTGAAAAGAAATACCGGAAGCAAACCCGATAAAAAAGCAGCGACCCAGAGCATGCCAAACCGATGGTCGTACAGGCGTGCCCCGAGCTTATACAACATCACCATCGTAAGAATACCACAAATTGCATTCGGCAAGCGTATGGCAAAAGCACCCGGGCCAAACAACCATAAACAGAATGCTTGCATCCAGGATAAAAGGGGCAGCCTTTCCCATGCCGGCACGAAGTCGAATCGGGGGCGTACAAAGTCTTTGGCCACAAGCATTTCCCGTGCAATTTCAGCAGAAAATGCCTCTTCGACTTCCAGGAGATAGGTCTTTCCTAAAAGTGGAAGCAGGACAATGGCAGTAATCAGCGCGACCTTTCCCGATTTTCGGAATGCTTCTTTCATGCAACACTTTGATTACAGCTTTATTTTCTACCCCATTTGTCGAGTTGCCGGAGCAGGGCATTGAAATCTTTTGGAAGCGGGCTTTCGACTTCTATCCATACTTCGCTGACGGGGTGGATGAATCCAAGGCGCCAGGCATGCAAGGTGAGTCGCTGCATCAATGGCTTTTCTTCTTCGAATTTGCCCAGGTGGAAGTTGCGGAGCTTGATTTCGGAAAGCATAAGGCAGTTCCGCTTGCCATACAGGGGATCCACCGCCAGCGGATGCCCGATACTGCTGAAATGGACCCTGATCTGGTGGGTACGGCCTGTTTTGATATTGGCTTCCACCAGGCTAAAATTGCGGTAAGTATCTAAAACGCGGTATAAGGTGAGCGCAGCCTTGCCATTGGGGGTAACGGCCATCTTGCCGCCAATGGATGGATGAGGGCCAATAGGCTTATCTATCGTTCCACTTGGAGGTGCCGGCCTGCCATCCACGAGGGCGACATAGTACTTGTCCACCTGGCGCCCGGTGAATTGCATACTGAGGTGCCGGTGCGCTGCTTCTGTTCGCGCGAAGCAGATCAGGCCGCTGGTCTCCCGGTCGAGGCGGTGAACGACCATTACCTGTCCGTACTGTTGCCTTAATCTCCCGAGCAGATTGTCCTTTAGGGGGTCGAAACGTTCAGGTATGGAGAGCATTCCGGATGGTTTGTCCGCAATCAACAGGGCATCGTCCTCGAAAAGAATACGCACTTCGTTTTTCATGGCTGGATGAGTTCACTGAACCGCTTTTTCCCCCGGAAGTAAAAGTCCAGGGCAATACTTCCGGCATAAACGCCGGCTTTCCTTGGAAAATTGCTGATCCGGTGCTTCAGGATCAGTTTATTATACCGCTGGCGGTTGAGCAACACCTGGCCAATGCTGGGGATAAATTTCAGATGGGCTTTCATAATTGCCCCGATATGACCAAACCTACCCTGGGCCGCGAATAAAAAGGAAGCGGCAACATCGAGCAGGAAGCGCAGCGGTATAAGCCAAAGCAGTTTTGTGACCGGCTCATTCTTTGTAATGGTAAAAAGGGTATTGCGAAAGTTGAGATAGGTTTTGAACGGGCTGAGGTAATCTAGGGTCCCACCACCAACGTGATAAACCACTGACCCCGGATGTACGACTACCTTGTATCCGGCGCGACGGAACCGCCAGCACAGGTCAATTTCTTCGGCATGGGCGAAGTAAGTCCCATCGAACCCTCCAAAGTTGTGAAATAAATTACCACGTACCACGAACGCCGCGCCACTGGCCCAGAAGACTTCCTGAACGCTGTTGTACTGGCCTTCATCTTTTTCTACCTCGGAAAGGATGCGCCCCCGGCAAAAGGGGTATCCCAGGAAATCCATCCAGCCACCGGAGGCGCCGGCGTATTCGAACAGCGACTTGTCCCGCTGCGCACGTATTTTGGGCTGTGCCGCAGCAATCGTTTTGTCCGCTTCCATGAGTTTGATGATCGGCTCGAGCCAACCGGGGGTTACTTCTACATCTGAATTGAGCAGCACAAAGTATTCCGAACGAATTTTGCGCAGCGCCTGGTTGTAGCCCTCTGCAAAACCAAAATTTTTCGGTAGCTGGATTCGCCTGACCTCCGGGTACGAATTTTCAAGCCATCCCATAGAGCCGTCCTCTGATGCGTTGTCGGCTACTACGATTTCCAGTTGGGGGTAGCTGCATTTCAGGAGGCTGGGCAGGAAAGCTTCCAGGTATTTTTTCCCGTTGTAATTCAAAAGGACGACCGCTACAGAAGGGCTTTTAAAAACCGGCTGCACGGGGCCAAGGCGGGGCGCGTTGAGCAGCAGGTTTTCCACTGCATTTTGGTCGCGCACCAGTTGCCTGCGTAGCTGGCCAATATGCTCGAATTTCAGGTCGCCGCGGATAAAATCAATGAACTCTACGCCGATTGATTCGCCGTAGATCGCCTGGTTCCATCCAAAGATGTTCACCTCTATACTTTGGGACCCCTTATTTTCAAGGGTGGGGCGGCTTCCGATATACAGCATGCCCCCGTAATGTTCGGTTTTTAGCCGGATGAAGACCGCATAAACCCCATCTGGCGGGAGTAGCTTATTTTTATCGCTAAGCTCGATATTGGCGGTAGGGAAGCCGATTTGTTTGCCTATTTTCTTTCCATGTACGACTTTGCCTCTGAGGGTAAAATAATGCCCCATGAGCAGTGCGGCCCTGCGTACATCCCCCGATTCCACTGCCCGGCGGATTTTTGTGGAAGATACGGCGATATCTTCTACATCGTGGCGCTCGATCTCCACCACGTCATAGCCAAAGTTTTTGCCGTGCCAGCGCAGGAAATTGATATCGCCTTGCCGCCCTAATCCGAAGCGATGGTCAAAACCAATTGCAATAATGACCGGATGGAACTTCCCGACGAGGAAGCGCTCGATGTATTCGTCGGCGCTGAGCTGCGAAAATTCGATGGTGAAAGGAACTACCACGAGATGGTCTATACCGAAAGCCTCGAGGAGCTCGATTTTCTCTTCCAGCGTATTGAGGAGCTGTACGTTGCCTTCTTTGGGGTACACAATGGTACGCGGATGGGGATGGAAGGTGACCAGCACACTCTCCCCACCGATATTTTGGGCCAGTTGTTTTACCTGCCCGATAATCTTTTGATGCCCTTTATGTACCCCGTCGAACGACCCTATCGTCAGTACGGCGTTCCGGAATACAGGTAAATGGTCTATTTGCGTATGGACTTTCATGGCAGTGCAAATGTAAACTGTTTATTCTTGTTTTTTGTTTGTATTTTTATGCTTTAATCCTTGTACCCCTGCGGGCGTTACGTTCGCCCAAACATGGAACAATATGCAAATCGAAACCGCAAAAGTCGTCAAAGCGTTGACCAGGGTCACAGACCCTAATACCGGGCAGGACCTCATTACCATGAACATGGTGCGCGACCTGCGTATCGAGGGGAACAATGTCGCGTTCACCCTGGAGCTCCCTACCCTTAACAACCAGTACAAGACCGACTTGAATTTTGCTTGTCAGGCGGCTGTCCGGGAGCTTTATCCAGATGCCAACGTTCATGTGCACATGGCCGCGCGCAACGCAGATGCCGTACAGCCAGACCAGCCCCTTCCCCATATACGGAATATTATCGCCGTGGCATCGGGCAAGGGCGGTGTGGGCAAGTCCACTGTTGCTGCCAATCTCGCTTTGGGTCTGAGTATGTTGGGGGCCAAAGTGGGCCTTGTAGATGCCGACCTCTACGGGCCTTCAATGCCGACGATGTTCGGTTTGCAGGGGCAGCGGCCAAAGATACAATCCATCTATAACCAACCCAAAATGGTACCGCTGGAATCTAACGGGATATTCCTGATTTCCATCGGTTTTATCATCGAACCCGAGCAGGCAGTGGTGCTGCGTGGGCCCCGTCTGGCTGGTATCATCAAACAATTTTTCAACGATACGATATGGCCGCCACTGGACTATCTCATCGTTGACCTGCCGCCGGGTACCGGAGATATCCAGCTCACCCTGGTACAGACGGTTCCGGTCACCGGGGCAGTGATCGTTACCACGCCGCAGGAAGTGGCCGTCGTGGATGCCATAAAGGCGATGAATATGTTCCTCCTGCCCTCCGTCAATGTGCCGATCCTTGGGGTGGTGGAGAATATGGCCTGGTTTACCCCCCGCGAATTACCCGATAACCGCTATTATATCTTTGGACAGGGCGGGGGTAAAAAGCTTGCACAGATGAGCAATAGTATGGTCCTTGGGCAGATTCCCCTGGTGCAGGGCATCCGGGAGTCAGGGGACGAGGGCCTGCCCGCAGTTTTGGGAAATGGGGACGCCCAGGTAAAAGAAGCCTTTTTGAATGTCGCGCAGAATACCCTGCGGCAGGTCGCCCTGCGCAATGAATTCATGGAGCCGACAAAAGTAATCCAAACCAAAAATTAACCTTATGCCCTTAACGGATAAGCACCGGCTCTTACAGCGCATTGACCAGGCATTGAACGATGTTCGGCCCCACCTTGCGGTAGATGGCGGCGACGTGGAAGTCGTAGATATCACAGAGGAGCTGATCGTACAGATTAAATGGCTCGGGAACTGTCAAAGCTGCAATATGTCGATTATGACGATGCGCGCCGGGATCGAACAGGCCATAAAGATCAAGGTACCGGAAGTAGAAGGGGTGGTTGCCATCAATGGACTGGTTTAATCGGTGTTATGTTGCGGGAAGTACTCATCTCCAATATCTTTGCAAAGTCTTCTTTCCTATGCGTGGGCCTGGACACTGACC
>Ga0315901_10011243_pt1 | contig 10087 bp, 7 predicted proteins | sample LakEriMetagenome_10_FD_203761 | JGI IMG/M metagenome (GOLD analysis project Ga0315901, IMG submission 203761) | Freshwater fungal communities from buoy surface, Lake Erie, Ohio, United States - Buoy 2 MA116 | ecosystem: Environmental > Aquatic > Freshwater > Lake | place: USA: Lake Erie, Ohio... | reverse complement strand
ATGATCAGTTAACCGAGATTGAATCATATGGATTGATTTCAATAAGAAATCGCCACTATGACTCAGATGCCCTTGCGGTTGCAAAAGCTGTGGCCGAGATTTCAACCTTTGGAATTGGTGCACGTCACTTGCGAGCTTTCAAAACTGCAGCAGATCGCGAGATTGGTTTAGTTGAACAGGTAACCACACCATTACTTAGGCAAAAAGGTTCTGAAGCCAAAGCACGTGCTGAAGAGGTAGAACGCGAATTAGCATCTTTATCTATTCGCTTGCATGCCGCATTGGTACGCGCCGGCTTACACCGCGCAAAGTAATTTACTTTTAATCTAATGAGTATTTATCATCCAGTTGAGGTAATGGGCGTTAGAGTAGAAATGCCATCAAACCAGCCAATTGTTCTACTAAAGGAACTAGATGGAGTTCGGTATTTGCCAATCTGGCTTGGGGCAGTGGAGGCAACTGCTATCGCCTTTGCGCAACAAGATGTAAAACCACCCAGGCCATTGACTCACGATTTATTTAAAGATGTGCTTGAGCAGCTAGGTGCAACCTTAAGCACTGTGTATCTAACTGAGCTTAAGGATGGGATTTTTTATGCTCAGCTCAACTTTAAGGATGGACCTAATGTTTCAGCCAGGCCAAGTGATGCTATCGCCCTTGCTTTAAGAGTTGGTGCTCCTATCCTTGCCAGCGAGCAGCTGCTAACTGATGCTGGTATTGAGATACCAGATCAGGCCGAAGATGAGGTGGAGCGGTTTAAAGAGTTCTTGGATCAGATTAATCCAGAAGATTTCCTCGGATAAGTCCAACCCTAAACCTGGGCTTGAATTGCCTCGTGTCGCACCCAAAAGCCGATAGCTACCTCTTCTACAATTAAGCCTTCCCCATAGAATTGAGTCCCCATGAACACCTCATCAGATATCGGCTATCGAGGCGCAACTGCTTGTGTGGCCGCTGGAATTTCTTATCGCCAATTAGATTACTGGGCAAGAACTGGATTGGTTGAACCAGGTGTTCGTGGCGCTGCTGGATCTGGTTCGCAACGACTATACAGTTTCCGAGACATTTTGGTTTTAAAGATTGTTAAGCGCTTATTGGATACTGGGGTTTCATTGCAAAATATCCGCACCGCAGTGGAGCATCTACGTTCTCGCGGTGTCTCTGATTTGGAATCAATAACTTTAATGAGTGATGGTGCCTCCATTTATGAATGTACGAGCCCTGATGAGATTGTGGACTTACTTCAAGGTGGTCAAGGAGTGTTTGGTATTGCCATTGGCAAGGTTTGGAGTGAGGTAGAAGGTTCATTGTCTAATTTACAAGGTGAGAGTTTAGAGGATGGCTCCCTCGTAGTTAGTGGGCAAAGTAACGATGAGTTAGCCCAACGCCGAAAGCTTAAAGGAGCTTAAAACAACTAAAATCTTCCCCTAACAGTAAACGGGTTTGGGGGAGTGATGGATCATCGATCTAATTTTGTTGATCGTCATATAGGACCCAACCATTACCAAGTTCAAACCATGCTTTTGGAGTTGGGTTTTAAAGATTTAGAATCCTTTATAAAATCTGTTGTTCCATCAAACATTCATATAAAAGGTGAGATCGAGAAGGCGTTGCCAGAGGCGCTATCTGAGATAGATGCCTTAGGTGAAATAAAAAAAATAGCGGCGCAAAATCAAGTCAAGAAAAACTTTATTGGAACTGGATATTACGGAACAATAACTCCGCCCGTAATTTTAAGGAATGTTTTAGAAAATCCAGGTTGGTACACTGCATACACGCCCTACCAACCAGAAATAAGCCAAGGACGTTTAGAAGCAATCTTTGCCTTTCAAACTGCAGTAACAGATTTAACTGGCTTGGCAATTGCAAATGCTTCGATGTTAGATGAGGCTACCGCAGCAGCTGAGGCAATGACCTTAGCTAGGAGAGTATGGCAGGGCAGTGATAGCGCGGCTTTGGCAATCGATTCAAATCTTCACCCTCATGTTAAAGCAGTAATCCACACTAGAGCCCAACCATTGAAAATTAAGATTATCGAAACCGATTTTTCTTTTGATTTGAATGAAGAGATTTTTGCTGGATTGATTGCCTACCCAAATTCAACTGGTGAGGTGAAAAATATAGAAACAGTCGTAAAGCAGATTCAAAGTAAGAATGCCCTTGCAATTGTGGATTGTGATCTTTTGGCTCTGACCTTGTTCAAATCGCCTGGTGAGTATGGCGCCGATATTGCTGTTGGTTCAGCTCAAAGATTTGGCGTGCCAGTGGGGTTTGGTGGTCCGCATGCAGGATTCATGGCGGTAAGAAATGGTTTAGAAAGATCCTTACCTGGTCGTTTAGTTGGTCAATCTGTCGATACCCATGGAAATCTAGCCTTTAGATTAGCTCTGCAAACTCGTGAACAACATATTCGGCGAGATAAAGCTACCTCAAATATTTGTACTGCCCAGGTTTTGTTGGCGGTAATTTCTGCTTTCTATGCCATGTGGCATGGACCAGCAGGTTTACAAGCTATTGCTTCAAGAATTCAGCAATTGGCATATGACTTTAGGGCATCACTTAAAAACTCTGGTTTTGCAGTAGGCGATTTTGAAATTTTCGATACTGTTTTAGTGCCAACTGACAAGGCTAGATCAATCTTTGAAGCCGCAGACAAGTCTGGATACAACCTACGCTTTATAGATGATCAACATCTTGCAGTAAGTTTTGATGAACAAAGCACAAATGAAGATTTAAACGTTATTGCCCAGCTTTTCCAGGCATCACCCGTAGTTCAAGGTAAGGTGGCGCTGAAGCTAAGTAGAGGTAGTGATTTTCTTAGCCATCCTATTTTCAACACCTATCATTCAGAGACCTCGATGTTGCGATACATCAGGGCGCTTTCTGACCGAGATCTAGCATTAGATAGAACAATGATTCCTCTTGGTTCTTGCACCATGAAATTAAATGCCACCTCAGAGATGATTCCAATTACCTGGCCAGAGTTCAACTCAATCCACCCATTTGCACCAGTTTCGCAGTCGCAGGGATATACCAAGTTAATCGATTCATTGAGCCAGTGGCTTACTTCGGTTACTGGTTATGACGCAGTTTCCCTACAACCTAATGCTGGATCGCAAGGGGAGTTTGCTGGATTGTTAGCTATTAGAAATTATCTTGATAGTAAATCAGAGCAGGATAGGGATATTTGTCTCATACCATCAAGTGCTCATGGCACAAATGCAGCTAGTGCGGTAATGGCAGGAATGAAGGTAATTGTCATTGCATGTGATGAGGATGGCAATGTCTCAATTGCTGATTTGAAATCAAAAATTGCACAATATGAGAATCAATTAGCAGCATTGATGGTTACCTACCCTTCAACACATGGAGTATTTGAATCTGCAATTTCAGAGATATGCGAATTAGTACATAATGCAGGTGGCCAGGTTTATGTGGATGGTGCAAATCTAAATGCTTTAGTAGGTGTGGCAAAGCCTGGGAAGTTCGGGGCAGATGTCTCACATTTAAACCTTCATAAAACTTTTTGCATTCCGCATGGTGGTGGGGGACCAGGAGTTGGACCAGTTATTGCACGTTCACATCTAGCACCATTCCTACCGAACCATCCAGCCAATCCATCTGCAGGTCCAGCATCTGGACCAGGACCAGTCTCTAGTGCACCATTTGGTTCAGCCTCAATTTTGCCAATCTCTTGGATGTATATCAGGATGATGGGTGGGTCAGGATTAACTAGAGCAACTGAGGTTGCGATTTTGTCTGCAAATTACTTAGCTAAAAAGCTAGATCCGTCTTTTCCAGTTTTATACCGAGGTCAAAACGGACACATTGCACATGAATGCATTATTGATATTAGAGAGATTACTAAATCAACAGGTGTAACTGTGGATGACATTGCAAAAAGGCTTATGGATCATGGATTTCATTCACCAACGGTTAGTTTCCCTGTTGCCGGAACCATGATGATTGAACCTACAGAATCTGAGGATGTTCGAGAGTTGGATAGATTTTTAGCGGCTATGGAGAGCATTCGCAGTGAGATTGCCGAGATCGAATCTGGCAAGATAACAATCGAGGATTCACCTCTTCGACATGCACCACACACAATTGGAGATTTAGTCCGCGATGATTGGGATCGCAAGTACTCTCGTCAGATCGCTGCATTTCCGAAGGGTGAGGGATTTGGTATTGGCAGATCTGGAAAATACTTGCCAACGGTAGGACGCATAGATGGGGTTTATGGGGACAGAAATTTGGTGTGTAGCTGCCTGCCAATCGAGGAGTTGGCCTCAAACTAGATTTACTTTACATAATTTAGATTATCGGCGTTTAAACCTACGCCGCAACGCCCAGATTGTCACCATCGACCAGGCTTCCCAGATAATTGCAAGACTCATCTTCGAATAGCCATTTTCTCGCTCAACAAATGTAATCGGTACCTCCTTGATGCCAAACCCAGATTCGATGGCTTTCAGTGCCATCTCTATTTGAAAGCCATAACCACGAGTTTCGATCAGTGAGAAATCCAACTGAGATAAGAACTCCCTAGGTAAAACACGAAAGCCTGATGTTAAGTCCTTGTACGGCAGATTTAATGCTATCGAGGCATATCCAGTGCCTAGTAAAGATATCCATTTGCGCCTTTTTGGCCAGTTAACGACTGATCCTCCCGGTATCCACCGAGTCCCTATCACAAGATCGGTTTTAGAGGCTGCAGAAAGTAAATCAATTAACTGCTCGGGTTGATGGCTCAAATCAGCATCCATTTCAACAAAAAAATCGTACTTTCCTAGCAAACCCTGCTTAAAACCAGCTAAATATGCTGGACCTAAACCTGATTTAGATTGCCGACTTAAAATCTTTGTGCCCGTTAATTGAAGATTTGCTGCAATCTCAGCCGTTTTGTCAGGAGAATTATCATCAACGATCAGTACCTCTATTGAGTATCTGTCGGATACGTTTCGTCTTGCTGCATCTACTCTTCTAAGTAGTAATTCAATACTCTCAGATTCATTGTATGTAGGGATTACGATTAAGACCGAGGTCATTGCCTCCCCCATCGTCTAACAATCAACAGTATAAACAAGGCGATTATAGCCAATGGTTCAACCATCCAGCCAAATCTTTGAGCATATGTAGCTCCATTAGATATCTCCATCTTACCGATGAGGGTTCCAGCAGTGAATTTATCTAACTTGCTCTCGACCTCACCTTTGTGATTTATAAAAGAGGTAATACCTGTAGTTGAAACATAAGCGATATGTCTAGAGGATTCAGCGGCTCTTACCTTTGCAATAGTCAACTGTTGATCTAATTGCGCGGTATCGCCAAAGGTTGCATTATTTGTCTGAATTAACAAGAAATTTTGATTGTTTTCTATAACAAACCTATCATCTAATAATTCATAGCAGATTAAACTTCTAAATTTGTAATCATCAACTTGAAACACAACAGGATTGGACCCAGCATCAAAATCATTAACTTGATCAGCGTGTGGTGACACCTTTACAGCTAGCTCTCGAAGTGGAAGGTATTCGCCGAAAGGGGTGAGATAACGTTTTGTATAAACTTGAGTAAAACTTGGAGCAAATAGCATTGATTGGTTGCGTGGGTTTGGTGAATTGGTGACTACACCAACCAAGATAGGAGTACTTAAATTCTCGGATAAGTCGGTAATACTCTCCATTAAATCTTTGTTTTTGAAAACATCTACATCTACAGCATTTTCTGGCCAAACAATCAAATCAACCTGATTCTCAGTTACTGATTTTTGGGTTTGATTTACATGACGGTTAAAGACCTCTTTTGGCTTATCATTAAAATCTAAACCAAGATTAACTACGCCACCCTGAATTAATGCAATCTTTATAGACCCGTTTAAATCCACTGGGTTGGGTATAAAATGTACGAGGGAGATTGTTAATGTTGTAATAATCAATGATCTGAGATTACGAATAGTTGATATCCATGCAAGTGTTCCGGTAACTGCGGCGACACCCAACAGTGGGTAGATTCCCCTAAATAATGAATCAGTTTGGGTAAATCCTAAACGTGTCCAACCAAAACCGGTGAAAGGAACTGTCCGCAACGTCAGTTCTACCAATATGTATGAACAAACGAATGCAGCTGAATTAAGCCGCTTGTTTTTACCTACAAAAAACGATGGGATTAAGAAAAACAGGGCTTGCATAAAGCAAAGCATGAGCCATGGCAGATTACCCACGTAAATCCCGGTCCATACTTGAGTTGGTAGCAAGATACCTAAACCAAAAAAATAGGAAACTCTTAGTCGCTGTTTTAAGGTTTGACGAGAGATGAATTGATACCAAATTCCCAAGCTGATGATTGCTAAAGGCGTAATTGCAAACGGCTCAAATGCAAAAGATCCAAGAAATCCTGCGAATAGGCCAATGAAAGTATTTATCATGACCACCCGAAGGCGCTAATTATGCGATCAATGCTTGCGCCAAGTCCATACTGCTCCTTTAATCGCATAAGGTCTGGCATTGAAGCCGGAGATTTTGGCAAAATGATCTGCATCTTTGGAATAGTTACATCTGTAGCACATTTAACCAACTTAGGAGCAATCAATGCGTAATCTAAACTCTCTATCAATTTCTTTCGATGGTTAGCAGTAAGCCGCTCATCCCCAGTCTTTGCTGCCTCTATAACCTCCGGTAATGACTGGAAGTTATTTGCGATATACGCTGCGCCCTTCTCTCCAATTCCTCTAATGCCAGGTAAACCATCCGAAGAATCCCCTCGTATCATGGCAAAAAGTGAGTATCTATCGCCTGGAATTTCATACTTGCGGGCAATCCAATCTAGATCTACTAAGTCATGATTGGAAACCCCCTTAGCTAAATAAACGATCTTGACATCCCGTTGATCATCTACCAATTGAAATAAATCGCGATCGCCAGTAACTATTCGTGTAGGTCCAGATTGCTCGACACTTAGAGTTGCTATCAAATCATCGGCTTCATAATCATCAACACCGAGAAGAGGAAGTCCAAGTGCATCTAGAACCTCAAGTAAAACCGGAATTTGGGGAGAGAGCGTATCTGGCTCATCTTCCTCACCCTCTTCATCCAATCGATTCAACTTGTAGTCAGGAAACAACTCCACTCGCCAAGAGGGACGCCAATCCCCCTCTAAGCAGGCAACTAAGCGATCAGGTTGATATTTAACAACCAAGCGAGATGTCATGTCTAGAAAACCTCGAATGGCGTTGACTGGCATTCCCGTTGGTGAAACAAGAGTGTCTGGCATGCCAAAGTAGGCGCGATACCAAAGTGATGCACTATCTAAGAGCATTAAAGTCATACTGCAGCACCTGCATAAGCTACAACTCCACGATCAATTTGTTTGAGAGATTGATCGATAATTTGTTGAAGATCAGGAGCTGCAGAACGTAGTTGACGCAGTAAATCAATTATCTGCTTGATGGCCCGTACAAAATCACCAACTGTTAAATCACTACCCTTAAGGATTGAGGTTAAAGAATGACCACTCGCCCATTTTTGAGATGCCCAACAAAAACCAAAATCAGGTGCCCGCAATGGCTCTAAATTCATGTCACTCTCAGCATCGTGGATCTTCGCATAGATCTTTGATACCTCGGCCAACGCCATTTGTACATCACCTCGAGGTATCTTTGCTCCTTCATCGCTACGAGATTCGTATATGCAGGCTGAGATCACTGAAACTAGATCTGAAGGTGATAATTTACTAAAAACACCAGCTTGAATAGATTCAGCAATAAGTAGATCAGTTTCACCATAAATCTTGGCCAATAATCGGCCTGAATCGGTGATGAGATCATTTTTTATATATCCAAACCTGTCCAAAATTATTTTAATTCGATCAAACCTTTTGGCGATCACATTAGTTCTTGAATCTATTCGCTCCGATAAACCATCTATTTCTCGCTGTAGTCGTTGAGCTCGCTCAGTCAGACGCGAGTGATTTTCTCTATCAGGACAAGCATGTGAAGGATGCTGTTTTAATCTTTTTCGAATGTGTCCGATTTCTTCCTCAATCTCATGGCGCTTTCGTTTACTTTTACGCCCATCGGTCTCAAGTTTTTTTATCTCGCCTCTCATGGCAGCGTACTCTAAGAAATTTCCTAAATGGCACTCCACTTGTTTGAAAAGTTCATCTTTTGCAGTCTCATTCTTTCGAATTTGTTTCGCCAAACCAACCACAGCTTTATCGGCTTGAAATTGAGCTAACGAGGATTCCAAAGAAGTTCTAGCCCGACTTGAACCGAATTGTGAAATCAGGTTAATACTCATGTTATACGTCGGTTTAAACGAACTCTTCAAGGGATAGGTTCTAGTCGACGCTAATCCCCCGACAGAAGTTGAATCCAGATCATTGTTCCAAATAATCACCGCATTACCTTCTATATCTATACCCCGTCGACCGGCTCTTCCAGTTAGCTGTGTGTATTCACCCGGTGATATTGCAACATGTCCTTCCCCGTTCCACTTACTTAATTTTTCTAACACCACTGTTCTGGCAGGCATGTTTATACCCAGAGCAAGAGTTTCAGTAGCAAAAACTGCTTTAACAAAACCTTTTTGGAATAACTCTTCTACGGTGACCTTAAAAGCAGGTAAAAGTCCAGCATGATGAGCAGCAATACCCCGCTCTAATGCATCGGCCCATTCATAATAACCAAGTACAACTAAATCATCCTCTGCAAGATTTTTCATATTCCTGGCAATCGTCGCTCTGATCTCTTTGCGTTCCTCACTATTAGTTAACCGAATACCAGCAGCTAAACATTGCCTAACGGCTGCATCACAATTATTCCTAGAAAAAATAAATGTAATTGCTGGTAGCAGACCCTCTCGATCCAATTTTTCCACTATCTCTGATCTCATTAATGGTTTGGGACCTTTTGGTTTATCGCGCCAATTACCTCGCACTTGTCGATAAGTGTCCCTCTCTAATCGGGTCAACTCTGGATTCAGTTTTTGATTATCACCAAACAAATCTAATAAACGATTACCAAAAAGCACATGTTGATAAAGAGGAACAGGGCGAATCTCACTGACAATCACTTCCGTATCACCCCTTACTGTCTGAAGCCATTCGCCGAATTCTTCTGCATTTGAGACTGTTGCTGACAGGGAAATTACCTGAACCGCCTCTGATAAATGAATCAGGATCTCTTCCCAGACCGCACCTCGAAATTTGTCAGCTAAGTAATGCACCTCATCCATGACCACGTATTTAAGATCAGAAATCGTTGAGGAATTAGAGTAGATCATGTTTCGTAAAACCTCTGTTGTCATGACTACGATCTGAGCTTCAGAATTAATTGAGATATCACCAGTGAGCAAGCCAATTTTGCTCTCTCCATATTTTGCGCTTAACTCCTGGAATTTCTGATTACTTAGCGCTTTTATTGGCGTCGTATAAAAACACTTTCCACCAGAGTTAATCACTAAATCCACTGCAAATTCGCCAACAATAGTTTTTCCCGCTCCAGTAGGAGCTGCAACCAAAACGCCTTTGCCGCTTTCTAAAGCTTGGCATGCCTCTATTTGAAAATCATCTAGTTCAAATGGAAAACTCTCAGAAAACCTCTTTGTTTTCGGAAATCTATTTCTTGCTTTGCTTAGGGCGTAACTTTCAGCCGGAGAGAGGCTCATTTCATAAGCCAAGTGCTTAATGCATTTGGTACATTTGAAATCGAAATAGGCAAATCAGACACAAACTCGCCGTCGGCATATGCAAATGTTTTTGCGTTTATATGTACCTTCTTTGCCCGAAGAATTTCAATTCTTGGATGCGGGATATGTTTACCAATAAAAACTTTTGGAAAAATAGTTAGAAGTAATATCCTAGAAACAGGTTTTACTATGAAGATATCAAATAACCCATCGGAGTTCGAGGCATCAGGGCAAATCCGCATGCCACCACCATAAGTTTGACCATTGGCAACGGATAAAAGCATGGCTGAAATTGTAAATTGATTTCCATCCAAATCCACTTCATATTGAACTGGCTTAAATCGTGCAAGAGTAAGTAAAGTACCAATTGTGTATTTAAATCGGCCTTTTGGCCATCTGAG
>Ga0315901_10011239_pt1 | contig 10088 bp, 10 predicted proteins | sample LakEriMetagenome_10_FD_203761 | JGI IMG/M metagenome (GOLD analysis project Ga0315901, IMG submission 203761) | Freshwater fungal communities from buoy surface, Lake Erie, Ohio, United States - Buoy 2 MA116 | ecosystem: Environmental > Aquatic > Freshwater > Lake | place: USA: Lake Erie, Ohio... | reverse complement strand
GCTGAAGCTGCTCCTGCTACAGAAGCTGCTCCTGCTGCTCCTGCTAAGTAATTTGAATTCAATTACTCAAGAAAATGCCGGGTACTCCGGCATTTTTTTTGTTTAAAACAGTTTGGTTTTCAGGTAAAGCACACTTAACTTTGCCATCCTTTAAAAAATATCGTCATGCCACAAAGAACATTTCAGCCTTCGGTAAGAAAAAGAAGAAACAAGCACGGATTCCGCGAGCGTATGGCTAGCGAGTCGGGTCGTAAAGTATTGGCTTCACGCAGGGCAAAAGGCCGTAAAAGGCTAACCGTATCGGACGAAAAACGCCATAAAAAATAAGGCGTTTAGCTAATTGACTTACCGTATGTATACTCTCAGCAAATCAGAAAGGCTGTGTAGCGATACATTAATTAAAAAATTATTTGAAAAAGGAAACCGTAGTTTATCTCGGTTTCCTTTTCGTTTTACTTGGCTTGAGACGGATCATCCGGGAGAAGCATCGGTTCAGGTGCTATTTTTAGTTTCAAAACGTAATTTCCCCAATTCGGTTAACCGAAATAAAATAAAAAGGTACCTCAGGGAATTGTACAGGTTAAATAAACCCGCACTTTACAACAGATTAAACAACCGGAAAATCATTTTGAGCATTTCCTATACCGGGAAATCCATATTGAAATTCAGCGAACTTAATGGAGCATTTGAAAATCTAATGAATGAATTTTATGGCATCGTTTAAGACATGGATAAATGCACCATTTATAACGCTGATAAAATTATACCAGTATCTTATTTCGCCATTGCTCCCCAATGCTTGCCGTTATACACCAACTTGCTCACAGTACAGCATTGAAGCTATTACGAAATATGGCCCGCTTAAGGGTATGTGGCTTGGCCTGAAGCGCATTTCACGCTGTCACCCCTGGGGTGGTAGCGGCTACGATCCGGTAAAATAAGAGCATACATCACTACGTTATTAAAATTCGTACCTTGTGCACAATTATGAAAGTTCAACTACGCACGTTCGTTAAAAAATACAGATTGCTGCTTACTGCAGGGGTTACCGCAACACTGCTATCATTTACGGCAGCTCAATCCAACTTCTTCGAAATTTCAAAGAACCTGGAAATTTTTGCTGCAGTATTCAGGGAAGTAAATACCTACTACGTAGATGATATAGATGCCGGTAAGCTGACCAAAAAAGCAATAGATGAGATGCTTAAGACACTTGATCCGTATACGAATTACATATCCGAATCGGAAGCTGAAGATTTTCGTTTTCAAATGACAGGTCAGTACGGAGGCATAGGTGCACAGATATCACAAAAAGGAGAGTATATAGTTATTACCGATCCGTATGAGGGATTTCCTGCTCAGAAAGAAGATCTGCGAGCCGGTGACCTTATCGTAGAGATAGAAGGGAAGTCGACACGCTCTAAAAACTCGTCAGACATAAGTAAAATGCTGAAAGGTCAAGCGGGAACAAAAGTTAAACTAAAGATAAAACGTGAAGGTGCCGGGGAAATGGAAAAAGTACTCACACGTGAAGAGATAAAGGTGAAAAATGTACCTTACTTCGGTATGGTAGATAAGACCACAGGATATATTCGGCTACAATCATTTACCAATGATGCAGGTAAAGAAGTACGTGATGCTGTTCTAGAACTGAAGAAACTACAAGCAGAAAATATTATTCTGGATGTAAGAGGAAACCCCGGAGGTTTGCTACATGAAGCGGTAAATATTGTAAATGTATTTGTGCCACAAGGACAAGAGGTAGTAAGTACAAAAGGCAAGGTAAAAGAGTGGGAGAAATCTTATAAAACACTGAATCAGGCAACTGACTTAACTATACCCGTTGTTGTACTTACAAGCCGCACATCAGCCAGTGCGTCCGAAATTGTTTCGGGCACACTTCAAGACCTAGACAGGGCTGTAGTTATAGGACAGAAAACATTTGGAAAAGGATTGGTGCAAAGCACACGACCACTTACCTACAATGCCCAGCTAAAAGTAACGACCGCAAAGTACTATACGCCTTCAGGGCGGTGTATACAAGCCCTCGATTATTCGCAGCGAAATGAAGACGGAAGTGTAGGCTCAGTCCCCGATTCACTGAAAAAAGAGTTTAAAACACGAAACGGACGAAAAGTATTTGACGGTGGCGGTGTAGACCCTGATATAGGTGTTGAACAAAAACCATATTCAAAAATTACACAAAGTTTGCTTAGTAAACAATTGCTATTTGACTATGCCACATACTACCGCAACCGTCATGAAAGTATTCCTGCTGCACGTGACTTTAAAATTACAGATGAGATTTTTGCTGACTTCAAGGCATACTTAAAAGATAAGGATTACGACTACACCACTCAAAGTGAACAGGCCCTTGAGGAATTAAAGAAAAAGGCAGAACAAGAAAAATACTACGATGCCATTAAAGAGCAGTACGATAAACTAAAGGCCACACTGGCGCACGATAAACAAGCCGATTTGGATAAAAACCGAAGCGAGTTGTGCGAGCTGCTTCAGGAGGAAATTGCACGCAGGTATTATTTTCAGAAGGCACGATACGAATCTACATTCAGTATTGACGAAGATATTCAAGAAGCGTTAAAGATTGTTAAAGACAAAAAACGGTATGCTGAAATCTTAAATCTTAAAAACTAAGCACTCCCATGTTGCACTGGCCTGATTACACAATGCTTTTCATACTGGGTGGTGCCGGTTCCTTTTTATCTGGCTACCTGGGTGTAGGCGGAGGCATTATTTACGTTCCCATACTTGATTACTTTTTGAGTAAACTGGGTTACAGAGATGAGGAACTGGTAAAGGCCATTCTTGCTAATTCTTTATTTACAATAGTATTTTCAGGTGTTATTGCCAGCTACAAACAGTACCGGCTTAAAAATTTTTATCCAAAAGAAATTCTGCTTACTGCCATTCCGGGAATGATAAGCGTTTTAGCCATGACCTGGTTAATAACACAGGGCGACTGGTACAATAAATCCGCATTTAACATTGTGTTCGCATGTATACTTGGTGCAATTGTAATGCGCATGTTGGTGTCAAAAAATCACGAATCGAATAAATTAAACGTGCCCGCATACAGTTATGCTGCAACGGGTTTTACAACAGGACTTATAACTGCGCTGTCCGGTTTGGGAGGAGGCGTGCTTATGACCCCGATGATCAGCGAAGTACTAAAACAACCTTTAAAAAAGGCAGGTTCTATTTCAAATGGCGTAATACCTCTATTAGCTATAACTGTGGGGATTTATAACCTTAGCCATACACATATTCATAAAATACACACGCTTCAACTGGGAGCCATTGTTTTTCCATTGGTTGTTCCAATGATTATTGCCTCCTTTATGTTTGCTCCGATGGGTGTTCGTGCATCCCACTATGCTCGGCAATCTTTGGTTAAAACTATTTTTACACTATTGGTAAGTGTTATCCTAATAAAATTACTGTATGAAATTATTCAATCGCATTAGTATAGTATTCCTCTTTATCACTGAAGTGATATGGGCTCAGTCACCTGCTGACTACACCGGAATAAAACACGAATTAAGTAAGCATATACGTGTATTGTCTCATGACTCGTTGCAAGGCAGACTAGCCGGTTCAATAAACGAGCAAAAAGCTGCAGCTTACATTATACAGGAATTTGAAAAGGCAGGACTAAAGCCGGCAGGTACGGAAGGCTTCAAACAGCCTTTCCCGTTTAAACGCATTCAATTTTCGCACAGAACAAGCGGTGAGTATTTTTTACTTACATCTAAACAGCATACACTATCATTTGCTCAAACGAGTCCGAATGAGTGGCATGAATTGGTTTACCCGTTGCAGTATTCAGGGCAATCTTCGTTTTCAATGAAATGGCAAACTGAGTGGGCAGGGTATGGTATAAAGGATGAGCAGAAAGATAAAAATGACTATGTACGGTACGCATTGAAAAATGCAAAAGGCAAGGTGTGGGTGATGTGGTATAATTTACCTGACGGAAATAATCCGCATAGCAAATATGCCGAGCGGTGGAGTGCTTCAGCACGGGTTGACTCCGCTATAGCACATGGTGCCACCGGAGTTATCTTTATTGCTAAGTCAGGTGAAGATGCCCCGGACTACCGCTCATTTGCCAATCCTGAACGATGCCGTTCGGTTCCTGTATGGCTCATGAAACATATTTCTGACAGCTCGCAATTTAGAAACGCTGTTTTACAATCTGATATCACCTATCACGAGCTATCATCGAAAGCACACAACGTTATTGCCAGCATAAACAATCAGGCTGATAAAACCATCGTGATTGGTGCGCACTATGATCATTTGGGGTTTGATGAATACGGTCACTCTACGTTCAAGACACCTGTCGGTAGGCCTAAAGAAATTCATAACGGTGCAGACGATAATGCCAGTGGCACATCGGGGCTTATTGTGCTGGGTAAAATGCTGCAGCAGAAAAAATATAACCTCTTCAACTACCTGTTCATTGCATTCAGTGGCGAAGAAGATGGACTGCTGGGTTCAAACTTCTACACACGAAACCCCACTACAGATTTTAAGCACATGCTGGCTATGATAAATATGGATATGATAGGACGACTAGATTCAACAAAATATTCATTAGGAATAAATGGAACAGGCACTGCCAAAGAGTGGGATCAGCTACTTTCTAAAATTTCAATTGACTCCCTAAAATATAAATATACTGCAAGCGGCACGGGTGCTAGCGATCACACTTCATTTTACAATATGAATATTCCGGTATTGCATTATTTCACCGGCACTCACTCCGATTATCATAAACCCAGCGATGACGAAGAAAAAATAAATTATGACGGTGCTGCAAAAACCATCACACATATCGCGAAGTTAATTGAGCTCCTTCATGAAAAACCCGAACTGACCTTCCAAAAAACTGCTGCTGACAGCACAACGCGTGTGTCGTTTAAGGTTACTTTAGGCATCATGCCCGATTATATGTACGAAGGCAAAGGTGTAAGGGTAGATGGAGTTACTGAAGGCAAGCCGGCCGCTGTTGCAGGTATTGTACGCGATGATATAATCATGAGTATCGGTGATTACAAAACTACGGGTATGCAAGAATACATGGTAGCCTTAAGCAAGTTCAAAAAAGGCGATGAAACACAGGTAACGATTATGCGTAAAAATACGCAACTCACGGTAAAGGTTTTATTTTAAGTTATGTATCGGAATAACAACTGCACCCTCATGCACTAGGTATTGCCGGCCCGTGTGTATATCTGTGCAGCAATACCGCTTCTTCATCTTTTCGCCCTTCATTAATACAATACGTGATTTTTTAGTCAGCTTGAATGCAACACCTTCAGGCATATCCTGCAGCATTCGTACATCTCGTTTATCGTATTTCAATAATGCACGGGTAAGCTCGACATCACCGCTGTGAGTGTAAGTCGGACGTTTCATGTGTTGGATTAAAGGAGCAGCTACATCAGTCGGAAAAAAGCCGGCCATAACTATAGTGCGCATATGTGCCTTGAATTCAGATTTCCATTCCGCACCATGCGGAGCGTGCTTTTGTCCATATTTTACATATGCCGTATGATGTGCTAGTTCATGTATAAAAGTAATGAGGAAATCATACGGGCTTAGGTTATGATTAATCGAAATGCGGTTCCCCTTACCCAAGTGTGGGCTGTAGTCGCCCAGCCTATCTTTGCGTTCAATTTCAATGTGCAAATGCAGGTTATGCAACATGATGAGTTCGCTGCAGTATTCAACTGCCACCGGGGGCAGATACTTTTTGAGTACATGCATAAGCTGCAGCTTATGTCTCTGTTTCTGTTCGTTTATCTGACCGAGTAAAATAGATATGTAATGTTGCATGAATTAAATCCATACAAATGAAAACAATGTAGGTATAAAATGTATATTGCTTTTACTAATGAAGTGTTCGTTATGGAAAATAGGCCTGCATCCGAACAGATTCCCGTTATAATTAACAAAGAAAAAATTCCGGCTTACGAATTTGTAAGTTTTGATGCGTTGGAGGATGGTGGTTCGCGAAACCAACGAAGAGTAGATTTGGAAAAGGCCATGCTGCTAGGCAACAGTGCTCAAGCCAAAATTGATATTGTGTTTCTAACCACCGAGGGATTGTTATGTGTACAAACAACGGTGTGGGCTGCAACCGATGATGCTATTATGTTAAAAGGTGGTATAAGTATACCCGTGCATTGCATAAAAGAAATACGCTTTTTATAAGTGATTGAGATGAAAACAAAAATGGCCCGCATGCGGACCATTTTTGTGTAATCAATATAAAAACATGGCAACTTACAAAACCGAGCTGCGCAGGTTTTCCGAATTTAAAACTGGAGAACCGAGCTTGTCGGTTGTTGATCAACTTTGGAAGTATGATTTTCAACCACAGGGTTCTCTTTCAATTCCTGTTTTTTTGAAACGTTTGTATTCGTTTTTGGCGATGCCGTTTCAGTAAAACCAAGGACTTCAAATTTATGCTCTTTTGCAAACATACCCAAAGCAACAGCTTGTTTTATTCCATTGATTGTCAAATCAATGCAAAATTCATCGGCTGAAATTCCTTTGGGGTTGACTGTGAACGAAATACGGTTATCCAGGCAATAATCGAATACGGTATTCGTGTGTTTACGTTTGGTTACAAGTGTTAATTTTTCTTCTGCCATACTATTTAACTGTTTGATTGTTAGTATTTAAACTAAAATGAATTGTTCTGTGAAGATACTACATGCACTATCAAACAGCTATAGATGAGTCAAAACTTATTGTTCACCCATATTCACACATTAACCACATAAATTATACGTGTTGTGGAAGTTATGTGAATATATGAGTATTTATTCACATAATTCGTAATAACTTACTGAAAATTAATAGATTAACTTAACGGAGTAAGGTTAAATTTCCTTGCTTGGTATACGCTGAGCCATCCCAACCGGTATAATGAATAATGTATATATAGGCGTCATCGGGCTGTTTAACTCCCTCTTCGTCAACACCTTTCCATTGAACGTTTTTATCCAGTGTTCTAAACACCAGTTGACCCCAACGGTTGTATATTCTTAATTCATAGTCTTTAACAAACACATCCCGTATGCCGACCTCATCATTCGAGCCATCGTTATTTGGAGTAAATGCATTAGGCACATAAAGCAGCGGAGCCTGAATAAGTTCGATGGTGTTCGAGCGGCTTTCGGCATCGTAAAACGTACCTGCCTGACCTGACCCTGTAGTGTGCTCTTCATGAGCCACTATAGTGTACTTGAAAATGCCTGATTTGGTGTTCAGGTTATCATCTGTGTATTTTAATAACGCTGGACTTCCCAAAGCTATTATGTTGTTATCTGTCAGGTGGTCGCTGCGTAGCACATCGTACTGACGTGTACCGTTTAACCAGTAAGAGTAGGGCATCCATTCCAGTTTATGGGTGAATGGGTTCGAATTTCCTTTGAGTACAATGGAGCAACTAAACGGTCCGGTATTGCTTTCATTTTGGCATGTATCGCGTGTTACGATGTAGTAGCAATAACTTTCCTGCTGAACATCTACGTCCTCATCAACGAATACTGTATCTGTTGCTTTGAATAAATCAGCCAATTCAATCCATGAAGAAGTGTTAGTGCGGGTGGTTTTGTACAATCGGTATCGGGCAAAATCCTGATCCTTATTGGCTGGCCAAATCACTTTCAGCTTCTTGTTTTCTTCTACACTAACTGTGATGAGTGGCTGTGCGCGTGGTATTTCCTCCAGATTATCAAATGTTGTAGACGTGTCTGACGTATTGCCTGTTACATCGCATAAATTAGCCGCACGCATGAAGTATTTGTAATTGATATTGCGGTTGTCGGGTGCATTTGCATCACGGTATGTTCGTTGGTTTATATCACTTACCGAATCTATAAGTTGAAAGGGCCCATCGTTGATGGCGCGGTATACATAATGTTGTTTAAAATATGGATTGGTGCTGCTTGTATCTCCGTAATCGAATTCTATTTCATTGTTCTTTAAATGGAAACACAATATATCAATAGGACTTACAACTGGCATAGGTGTAACATTGATAATGAATGTTCCTTTTACTTTACGTGGCATCGGACAGCCATTATCAGTAGCCTCTACTGTGAATGTGGCCGACTTTCCAGCCAATGCACAATTGGTTTGCCAGCAAACACGGGTTACTACATTTTTTGAGCCTGCCTTAACAGTATCCGTAATTTCGGGTTTGATGGACAGCGTTGAATCTTTGAGGGCGCTGGAAGATACTTTAACGTATAGGGAATCTTGCGGATCTGAAACATCTACATCCAAACATATTTTCTGGTTAACCTCTACATTTTGTATTGTACTTATAAATTCGCCCTGAAGTCCTTTGTAAAGCAATACAGGTGTAACATTGGTTAAGCATGCACTTACATTAAACTGTAATTCGAGACGTACTTCCCCAATTTTTGTCCCGAATCTGAATTCCTCCACTTTAAAGGCAGCCACATACACACCTGCCCTGTTCGGATTCATGAGTATATTGCCATTGTCGCGGTTAATTTCTAATCCGGGGTTACCTGTAAGTTGATTTGTTTCGCTGTAAGTGGGCAGCCACTGAATTCCATAATACGGACCTGGGTCGGGATTATTGGTAATAGGTGTATTTTTATCGAGCGTTCCGTTTAGTGGGGTTACCAAAGAATAAACCAGTACGTCTCCATCAACATCTGTGAAATTGAAGTTGTAATTAAAATCGTTATTGGTACACATGTACGTAAACGGATTATTGCTGAATGTAGGGCTGCTGTTTCGCAGGCTAAATGCTGGTACTTCGCAGTACAACGCAATGGCAGCATCGCCCGGTTGGACAATATTTTCAATAATACCGTTTCGGCAACAACGCATGTAAACGAAATAATACCCATCGGTGCTGTTGTATACAGTTGGGTTGAAGGTTACATTCAGTTCGTAAAAGCCCAACTCGGTACATGCATTGGGCGCAGGTGCACAATTGGGACCTGAAGATTGCAATTGGGTAACCTGAACACTATTCAATGAAAAATTTTGTACCCGCTGATTGGTTCTTTTGTTAAACATGCCTATAGTAGCCGGCCTGTCGAACGTAGCGTTGGGGTTACCATTAATACAATCACGCAGCACTTTCATTTGCAGCTTGTAATTATTTCCGCTGACGTATACAAGGGAAATGCTGCCGCCTACAATGTGGGTGGCAAACGCATAGCTACTCCATAATAGGACTAAAACGAAGATGAATCCGCTTCTGAACACAATTCAAAGGTAGCAGAATATATGTGGTATGGAAATTTGTAAGAATATCTTTACTCAAAGGCAAAAAAAATCCCGGGACTGGGGTACCCGGGAGTTTACTTTTTTTGGCCTGGAGGCTTGTTATTTGGCGTAATTAACAGCCCGTTTTTCGCGAATAACAGTAATTTTTATCTGGCCTGGATAGGTCATTTCCTTTTGAATACGCTGTGACAAATCAACCGAGAGCAAATCGGCCTGATCATCTGTTACCTTATCGCTTTCAACGATAACCCTAAGTTCGCGACCTGCTTGAATGGCATATGCTTTTTCCACTCCATTGTAACTTAGCGCTGTATTTTCTAGGTCTTTCAAACGTTTCATGTAATTCTCGCTGTCCTCTCTGCGGGCACCCGGTCTTGCTCCTGAAATAGCATCGCAGGCTTGAATGATAGGCGAAATAATCGCAGTCATTTCAACCTCATCGTGGTGGGCACCAATAGCATTAACCACATCTGGATGTTCTTTGTATTTTTCGGCCAGTTTCATCCCCAACAATGCGTGAGGAGTTTCCGGATCGTCATCGGGAACTTTTCCTATATCGTGGAGTAATCCGGCTCGTTTAGCCAGTTTCACATTCAGGCCCAATTCAGCTGCCATCGTAGCACATAGGTGAGCTACTTCACGAGAGTGCTGAAGTAAATTTTGACCATAGCTAGAACGGTAGCGCATGCGCCCAACCATTCGAATAAGTTCGGGGTGCAAACCGTGAATTCCCAAGTCAATACACGTACGCTCTCCTATTTCAATCACCTCCTCTTCCA
>Ga0315901_10011236_pt1 | contig 10088 bp, 7 predicted proteins | sample LakEriMetagenome_10_FD_203761 | JGI IMG/M metagenome (GOLD analysis project Ga0315901, IMG submission 203761) | Freshwater fungal communities from buoy surface, Lake Erie, Ohio, United States - Buoy 2 MA116 | ecosystem: Environmental > Aquatic > Freshwater > Lake | place: USA: Lake Erie, Ohio... | reverse complement strand
TCCGACCTGACCCATGCCCAGGCCGATGCCCACTGGCGTGACATCCATGCGCCCCTGGCGCTGCGCATCCACATCGGGATGTGGGACTACACCCAGTGCAGCGTCGTGGAACGCTTCTCGGGCGAGGACTACGACGGCATCGCACTGTGCGGGTTCGGGTCCGAGGACGACCTCCGCCTGCGGTTCTTCGACGGCCCCGAGGGCCAACAGGCCATCCGCGACGACGTGGCGTCCTTCGCCGACACGACCCGGTCGCCGCGCCGGGTGCTGTGCCAGGAGTGGACCTTCCGCTGAGCGGGCGATCCTCGCTCACCCACCCGACGACCAGGAGTTCCCCATGAGCGATGTCGATCCCGAGGCGACGCAGCGCGTCCACGAGTTGATGCCCTACACCCGCCTGCTCGGGGTCGAGGTCGTCCGCTTCGATGCCGACGAGGTCCGGGCCCGGGTGGCCTGGGCCCCCGAACGTTGCACCAGCAACGGCCTGTTGCACGGCGGGGTGCTCATGGGCCTCGCCGACGCCATGGGTGGGATGGTGGCCTTCGCCAACCTGCCGGCCGACGCGACCGGCACCACGACGGTCAACTCGGCGACGAACTTCCTGCGAGGCGTGTCGGCCGGCCATCTGCACGGCGTCGGCCGGGCACTGCACAAGGGCCGGACGACGGTCGTGGTCGACACCGAGCTGTTCGACGACGCCGGACGGCTCGTCGGCCGGGTCACCCAGACCCAGCTCGTCCTGCGCTGACAGCGACGGACACACCCGCGCCTGACCGCGCCTGAACGCGTCTGACCATCCGGTCATGAATGACCGGGCGCCACAGAATTGCCTGATCAGGCAACGCCGGCTGCCCGATCGTCGCTATCGCGACGAAACGGGGCGACCGTCCCCGACGGGTTTGCATCGGCACCGACCGCTACCGCATAAGGTCTATTCAGTTCGGGACCAAGGTCCCGGTTGGGTGGGACCTTGGTCCTGACCAGACACAGTCGGGCGTCGAGCGGGAGTGGCGAACGTTGGAGGGACCGATCGGGTCGAAACTCGTCCGGGCGGCGGTGGCGCTCGCCATGGTCATCCCCATCCTGGTCACGGCCGGGACGGCACGGCCTGCAGGGGCCCAGGTGACCACGCCGGCCCCGGTCGAGAAGCTCGACCCGCACGTCGCCGGGCGCGTCCTGGTCGGGTTCCGGCCCGGCACCAGGGCGGCGGACAAGGCCGCGGCGCGGTCCGCCGTCGGCGCGGTACGCACCGAACCGTTGTCGCGTCTCGCCGTCGACAGCGAGCTGGTCACCCTGGCCGCCGGGCGCACCGTGCCCGCGGCGCTGGCCACGCTGCGGGCCAACCCCAACGTCCGCTTCGCCGAGCCGGATTATCGGCGCGCCCACACCGTGGCGTCGAACGACCCGTACTACACCGGTTCGAACCTGTGGGGCATGTACGGCGACACCACCTCGCCGGCCAACGCCTGGGGCAGTCAGGCGGGCGAGGCCTGGGCATCGGGCTTCATCGGCTCGTCGCAGGTCTACGTCGGCGTCATCGACGAGGGCATCAACGTCAGCCATCCCGACCTCGCGGCGAACATCTGGTCCAACCCCTTCGACCGGGTCGACGGCATCGACAACGACGGCAACGGCTTCGTCGACGACACGTGGGGCTGGGACTTCAACGCCAACGACCGGACCGTCGACGACGGCGCGGCCGACGACCACGGCACGCACGTCGCCGGCACCATCGGCGCGGTGGGCGGCAACGGCGTCGGTGTGGCCGGGGTCAACTGGAACGTCACGCTCATCTCGGCCAAGTTCCTCGGCGCGAGCGGCGGCACCACGAGCAACGCCGTGCGGGCGGTCGACTACATCACCGACCTGAAGGTGCGCCACGGCATCAACATCGTGGTCACCAGCAACTCGTGGGGCGGTGGCGGCAGCAGCCAGGCCCTGCTCGACGCCATCAACCGGGGCGGCGACGCGGGCATCCTGTTCGTGGCAGCCGCCGGCAACTCGACGTCGAACAACGACTCGACCGCCACGTTCCCGGCCAACTACGCGTGCACGACCCGGGCCGACGGCACGCCCCGTGGCTGGGACTGCGTCGTGAGCGTCGCCGCCATCACCAACACCGGTGCCCTCGCCGGCTTCTCGAACTACGGCGCCACCACGACCGATCTCGGGGCTCCCGGGGCGAACGTCAACTCGACCGTGCCGGGCGGGTACGCCTCCTACAACGGCACGTCGATGGCCACCCCGCACGTCTCGGGCGCCGTGGCGCTCTGTGCCGCCATCAACCCGGCGCTGACCGCGTCGCAACGGCGAACGGCCCTGTTCAACTCGGTGGCGGCAACCCCGTCGCTGGCGGGCAAGACGTCGACGAACGGGCGCCTCGACGTCGGGGCGATGACCGCACAGTGCCAGGGCCCGGGCGCACCGGTGACCGGCGCACCGACGAACCTGACGGCGGCGCCGTCGGCGACCTCGGCGCGGCTGTCGTGGAACGACGGCACGACCGGCGAGTTCTTCCACGAGGTGCAACGGGGTGACGGCACGTGCACGTCGTTCGCGACCGTCGTCACCGTCGGGTCGAATGCCACCGGCGCCGTCGTCGACGGCCTCACGCCGCGCACGGCGTACTGCTTCCGGGTCCGGGCCGGGAACACCTACAACGGCGGTTCGTACACGGCGTGGACCACCGGGGTCAGGGTGACGACCCCCGATCCTCCTCCCCCGCCCGCACCGTACGCGTGCGCCGCCACGACCTACGCCTGGGTCGACGGCGGCGGCAGCGGCAGCACCCGGCGGTCACTCGCCGACGACGCCAGCGTCAGCGTGTCGATCGGGTTCCCGTTCACCTGGTACGGCACCTCGTACACCAGCGTCCACGTCGGCTCGAACGGCGTGATCGCCTTCGGCGACCCGGTCACGTCCTACGCCAACACGACGCTGCCGACGGCGGCCTCGCCGCCGTGCTGTGGGACGACCTGAACCCCGCCGCGGGAGGGCAGATCCTCACCCGCACCATCGGCACCAGTCCGAACCGGCAGTTCGTGGCGGTCTGGAGCGCCGTTCCCCACTTCAACGCCGGCGGGACCGCGACGTTCGAGGTCGTCCTCGACGAGAGCACGCAGGCCCTCACCTTCCAGTACCAGGACGTCGTGTTCGGCAACGCCGCCTACGACCGCGGGGCGTCGGCCACGGTCGGCACCGAGAGCCAGACCGGCGAGTACGGCACCCAGGTCTCGTTCAACACGGCCTCGGTCAGCGACCTCAGCGCCGTGCGATGCACGACCCAGGCGACGGCGCCACCGGTGGTCACCACGACCTCCGTACCGGCCGGCACGGTCGGGCAGCTCTACGGCGCCACCCTCTCGGCCAGCGGCGGATCGTTCCCGCTCACCTGGTCGGTGGCCTCCGGTTCGTTGCCCGCCGGACTGAGCCTGTCGAACAACGGTGTGCTGTCGGGGACCCCGACCGCTGCCGGGAGCTCGACGTTCACGGTGCGGGTCACCGACGGCGGGGGCCGTTTCGACGACCAGGCACTGACGCTCGTGGTCAACCCGACGGTGACGGTCACCACGCCGTCGTTGCCGCCCGCCGACGCCGGCGCCACGTACAACGCATCGCTGAGCGCCACCGGCGGGCAGAGCCCGTACCGGTGGGCCGTCGCGTCGGGCACCCTGCCCGACGGGTTGGTCCTGTCCTCGACGGGGACGATCAGCGGGACGTCGACCGCCGTGGGCAGTGCGAGCGTGACCATCCGAGCCCTCGACGCCAACGACGTCGCCGGTGACCGGAAGTTCTCGCTGACGGTCAACGACGCCGTGCGGGTGACGACCACGGCGCTGCCCGAGGGGACCGTCGGGGTCGCCTACGGCTCGACCCTCGCCGCAGCAGGCGGCCAGGCCCCGTACGAATGGTCGGTCACCGCCGGAAACCTGCCCGCGGGCGTGTCGCTGTCGCCGGCCGGCGAGCTGTCCGGCACGCCGACCACCGCCGGGTCGACGTCGGTGACCGTACGAGCCACCGACAGCACGGGGTCCTTCGCCGAGCAGAGCTTCACCGTCGCCGTGTTCGCCCCGGTGACGATCACCACCGCATCGCTCGCCGACGCGATCGAGGCCAACGCGTACAGCGTCACCCTCGCGGCGGCGGGTGGATCGGGCTCGTTCACGTGGTCGCTCGCCGCCGGATCGCTGCCCGCCGGGATGACCCTGTGGGCGACCGGCGTGCTGTCCGGCACGCCGACCACCACCGGGAGCTCGACGTTCACCGTGCGGGTGGCCGATGCGACGGACCCGAGCCGGACCGCGACGGCCGACCTGAACCTGGTCGTCGGCCCGGCCACCGCCCAGGTCGTCAAGGTCACGTCGATCGACGTTCGCACGACCACCGGTGCCGGCGGCACCGCGGCGACGGCGACGGCGACCGTGATCGACCCGGCCAGCGGACGGGCGGTCGGCTCGATCCTGCTCGCCGGCAGCTGGACGGTGGCCGGCACGGCGATCGACGACCCGGCGACCGCCGTCACCGACACGGCCGGGGTCGCGACGATCGCGTCGCCGACCTACCCCGGCGTCGTCGCCGGGATGACCATGTCGTTCTGCCTCAGCACGGCGGCCCCGGCCGACTACCTGCTCGACCCGGCCAGTGACCTGTGCGGGCACCGCCTGGTGGCTGCGCCGTTGACCGTCACGACCGCGATGCTCGCCAACGCCCGACGCAGCGTCGCCTACAGCACGACGTTGGTCGCCGCCGGCGGTGCACCGAACTACTCGTGGTGGCTCGCGGCCGGCTCGGCGTTGCCGCCGGGGCTCACGCTGTCCCCGGCCGGGGCGCTGTCGGGAGTCCCGACGGCTTCCGGCTCGTTCACCTTCACCGTCGTGGTCCGTGATACCGGCGACCCTGCGCTCACCGCGACCCGTGCCCTGAGCCTCACCGTCGACATACCGGTCCGTCTGGTGTCGGTGGTCGTCTCGACGAGCACCTCGTCGAAGGGCGTGCTCGGGTCCGCCGTCGTCACCGTCGCCGACGACCTCGGCAACCGGGTGGCCTCGGTCAACGTCGACGGCATCTGGACCATCAGCGGCCGCACGTACCCTGCAGCGGCGAAGACCGGTGGGACCGGCTCGGTGACGATCAGGTCGCCGACGATCATCGGTGGCACCGGGTTCCAGTACTGCGTGACCTCGTTGACGCGACCGGGCTACCTGTCCGACGGGTCGATGCTGTGCGCCACACCGGGCGCCCGGGCGGTGTTGGGCCTGCCGCGATGACCCGGTGACCCGGTGACCCCTCGTCTTCCCCCGGGCCGTCGTAGGGTGCGGGTGTGACGAGCTCGACCCGTGTCCCGTCCGGCTGTGACGTGGCGATCGTGGGCGCAGGCGTCGTCGGTCTCGCCGCTGCGTGGCGCCTGGCCGAGGCCGGCGTGCGGGTGTGCGTGCTCGACGCCGTCGGGGTCGGTGGCTCGGCGTCGAGCCGCAACGCCGGCCTGATCGACGCACCGGGCTGGGGATCCCGGCCCGACCTCGACACGCTGCTGAAGATGGGCAGCCTGGCGCTCTACGAGCGACTGACCGAGGACGGCTTCGACCTCGAGTTCGAGCGGGGCGGGCGGCTGTGCGTCGCGCTCGACGAGTCCGAGGTCGACCCGGCCCGCGAGCTCGCCGACCGCACGCCCGACGCCGTGCTGCTCGACGGTGACGAGGCCCGCCGCGTCGAACCGGCGCTCGGCCCTGCGGTGCGGGTGGCGGTGTGGACGCCGGGCTCGGCCCACGCCGATCCGGTGGCGGCGTGTGCGGCCCTGGCTGCGACGGCCCATCACGCCGGGGCGACGATCATCGCCCCGGCCCGGGTCGTCGGTCTCGACGGCCGCGCCGAGGGCGGTGCCCGGTTGACCCTCGCCGACGGCTCGGGCCTCGACGCCGAGGCGGTGCTGGTCACCGCCGGGGCGTGGACGGCGTCGGTGATCGACTCGCTCGACCCGGGCCTCGACGTACCGGTGACCGGGGTGGTCGGCCAGATGTGGGCCACCGCCCCCTGCCCGGCCGGCACGGTGCGCACCACGATCACGGCGATGGAATCGACGATCGCCTGGTCCGACGGCGGTCCGGCACTGACCCACGACACCGGCGGGGTGCGCCGGACCCGGCACCTGTACGGCCGGCAACGACGTAACGGCGAGATCGTCTTCGGCGGCGACCGGGTGCCGATCGGTCGCCACGCGGTCGGCGGCCGGGCACCGGACGACGATCCGGCCGTCGACGACGCCGGGATCACGGTCAACCACGCCCACGCCGCCTCGGTGCTGCCGGTGCTGGCCGGTCTGCCGCCGGTGCGCACTTGGTCGGGGATCATGCCGTTCACGCCCGACGGGGTGCCGGTCATCGGGGCGGTCGGTGGGGTGCCCGGCCTGTTCGTGGCCGGTGGTCTGGCGTCGTCGGGGTTCAACCGGGGGCCGATGACCGGCTGGCTGGTGGCGGATCTGATGCTCGGCCGAGCGGTGCCGCCCGAGGTCGCCCGGGCTCGCCCGGACCGCTTCGCCGGGAACCGGGGACCCGCCCGGGACGGGGACGTCTAGGACGGCCGGGCCGGGACCGGGATGTGATCGAGGGACGTCCCCGTCGGCCGTGACCGACACCGTTCACCGACGAGACGCAGCAGCACGATCGGGTCGACCAGAACGGTCGGATCGATGGCCGTCGCCTCGCGGAGCAGGGGCAGCAGGTCGCGGGCCGGGCGCAGGCCCGGCAGGCGGCGCCGGATCACGGCCTGCAGCAGCCCGTGACGGGTGCGGGTCTCCTCGAGCAGGAGACGGAACCGGAGCCGGCGCGAGATCCGGGCGTGGTTCTCGTGCCGGAACAGGCTGTAGACCTTCTGATAGGCCCGCACGGTGCCGAACGTCGGCTGGAAGAAGCCGTGCTCGTCGATGGCGAGGAACTGGTTCTCGCTGCTGTAGCCCTCGGTCACCCGGAGGCAGGCCGTCGGCGTCGGGTCGTAGACGATCGTGCCCTCGAGAGCGACCCGCATCCAGAACATCACGTCGGTGGCCGGTTCGTCGGCCTCGCGGAAGTCGAGATGGGCGACCTTGCTGCGCCGCATCAACGCCGTCGCGACCCAGACCCGCGGCGCCTTGTGCACCAGGCGGGGCAGGAACACCTCCGCCGTCTCCTCGACCACACCGGCGTGGTCGACGTCGGTGAGCGGCAAGGGGTGACGGCCGCCGTCACCGGTCCACAGTTCGTAGGCGGTGTGGGCCGCAGCGGCCGAGGGATGTGCGTCGAGCATCGCGACGGTGCGCTCGAGGTGGTCGGGGAACATCACGTCGTCGTCGAAGAGCATCGCCACGTACGGCGCCGTGCCCGCGGTCAGGATCTGCGTGACGTTGTCGGGATGGCCGAGATTGCGTTCGTTGCGGACGTAGCGGACACGCGGGTCGTCGTAGGACGCCATGACCTCGGCGGTGTCGTCGGTCGAGCCGTCGTCGAAGACGAACACCTCGATGTCACGCAGGGTCTGGGCGAGCACGCTGTCGAGCGCCTCCCGCAACAACGCCGACCGGTTCCACGTCGGGATGCCGACCGTCACCCTGGGGCTCGGTTCCACCTGCCGTCCTCCGTCCTCGCCGCCGGGGTGCCGCTTGCCCGCGATCGGCCGCAGGAGTGTAGGGACCGCCCGGGCCGGAACCGGTCGGACGGCCGTCTAGCGTGCGGGTCATGCGCATCACCCTCAACGGGACGTCGGCGATCGGTCCGGCCGATCTCCCGGCACTGATCGACCACGCCCGCACCGCTGCGGCCGACGGGTTCGACACCTGGTGGCTGGCGCAGACCGGTCTGGTCGAAACCCTCACCGTGTTCGCCGTGATCGGCCGGGAGGTGCCCTGCATCACCCTGGGCACGGCGGTGGTCCCGACCTTCACCCGTCATCCGACGGCGCTCGCCGGCCAGGCGTTGAGCACCGCCGCCCTCATCGGCGACCCGTCGCGACTGGTGCTGGGGATCGGTCTGTCGCACAAGCCTGCGGTCGAGGACCGCTACGGCCTGGTGTTCGAACGGCCGGTGCGGCACCTGCTCGACTACCTCGACATCCTGCAGCCGATGCTGGAGACCGGCCGGGTCGACCACCACGGGACGGTGTGGAGCACGACCATGGAGGCGAACCGTCCGTGCGCGACCGCCCCGTCGGTCATGGTCGCCGCCCTCGGGCCGCAGTTGTTGCGCATCGCCGGGCGCCGCACCGACGGCACGCTGCTGTGGATGGTGGGACCGCGCACGGTCGCCGAGCACATCGCCCCGGTGATCAATGCCGCCGCGGCGGAGGCGGGCCGGCCGGCTCCGCGCATCGTCGCCAGCCTGCCCGTCTGCGTCACCGACGACGTCACCGGCGCCCGGGCCGCTGCCGCGGCGGCGTTCGCCAACTACGGGCAGTTGCCGTCGTACCGGGCGATGCTCGACCGGGAGGGTGTGGCCGGCCCGGCCGAGGCGGCGCTGATCGGCAACGCCGCCGAGGTCGAGGACCGCCTCGGCGCGATCGCCGACGCCGGGGCGACCGAGTTCTCGGCGGTCGAGTTCACCCGCAACCCCGACGAGGCAGCGGCGACGCGGGCCCTGCTGGTCCGCCTGAACCGGCGCTGAACGCATCCGGTGGCGTATCGGGGTCGGCCCGGGACCGGACGGAAACGATGATCGCCGCCTCCGCGGCGGACGGAACGGCCTCGACGCCGGAGCGACTGCTCGAGGTCGCGATCCGTGCGATCGAGACGGGCGGCGAGCGGTCGGTGAACGTGCGCCGGGTCGCCGGTGCCTGCGGCGTCACCTCACCGATCGTCTACAAGGCGTACGGCAGCCGCGAGGGGTTGGTCGTCGCCGCGCAGGCGGAACGGTTCCGCCGCTCGATCGCCGACAACGTGGCGTTGTTCTCGCGGGCGATCGACGCCGCAGGCACCGTCGAGGAGTTGCGGGCGGTGATGGTGCGCCTGGTCGCTGCGGCGAGCGACCCGTCGCGGATCGGCTCCCGACAGGTGCAGTACGAGGTGCTCGGCGCTGCGGTGCACCGTGCGGATCTGCGCAAGGCGGTCGACGAGGCGATGCGCTCGTTGATCGACCAGGCCACCGCTGCGCTCGAGCGGGCGCGACAGCGTGGCCTCGTGCGGGCCGACGTCGCGCTGCCCGAGCTGGTCTGGTGGTTCGTCGGACAGATCCAGGGACGGCGCTTGGTGGAGCAGTCCGAGGCCGTCGTCGATCACGAGGCATGGGTGCGCACGGCGACCGAGGCGCTGCTCGCCGTGCTCTTCGGCGGCTGACATACCGCAAGGAAGGTTGACGTGGTCAACCTCGGCTGCGAGGCTCGGGCGATGCACGTGCTCGTCCTCGGCGCCGGGTTCGGCGGCCTCGAACTGACCACCCGCCTGCTCGACGAGCTGGGCGACTCGGTGTCGGTCACGCTGATCGACCGCAACGACCACTTCGTGTTCGGCTTCTCCAAGCTCGACGTGATGTTCGGGCGGACCACGGCCGATGCCGTGCGCCACCACTACCGCGAGGTCACCCGACCCGGGGTGCGCTTCGTGCAGACGACGATCCGCTCGATCGACCCGGTCGCCAAGTCGGTCGCCACCGACGCCGGCACGTTCGAGGGCGACGTCGTGGTCGTGGCGCTGGGCGCCGACTACGACCTTGCCGCCACGCCCGGTCTCGCCGAGGCGGGCCACGAGTTCTACACCGTCGCCGGTGCGTTCGGCTGTCGCGACGTGCTCGGAGGGTTCCCCGGTGGGCGGGTCGTCGTCGGTGTGTGCGGCACCCCGTTCAAGTGCCCACCGGCCCCGAGCGAGACGGCCCTGCTCGTCCACGACCACCTCGTCGCCCGGGGCCTGCGCGACACCTCGTCGGTCGCACTGGTGATGCCGCTGCCCGCCCCGATCCCGCCGTCGCCCGATGCGTCCAAGGCATTGCTCGCCGCCTTCGCCGAACGGGACATCGAATGGCACCCGAGCCGGGCCATCTCGCACCTCGACCCGCAACGGCGGGTGGCGGTCGACGCCGAGGGCGGCGAGATCGCCTTCGACCTGTTCCTCGGGGTGCCCAAGCACGTGGCGC
>Ga0315901_10011230_pt1 | contig 10089 bp, 7 predicted proteins | sample LakEriMetagenome_10_FD_203761 | JGI IMG/M metagenome (GOLD analysis project Ga0315901, IMG submission 203761) | Freshwater fungal communities from buoy surface, Lake Erie, Ohio, United States - Buoy 2 MA116 | ecosystem: Environmental > Aquatic > Freshwater > Lake | place: USA: Lake Erie, Ohio... | reverse complement strand
AGTTTTCAACATTGATTGTGCCATCGCTATTGATTATGTTCTGAGCTAGATTTGGATTGCCAAAATCTTGGTACTGATATGCCAATGCCAACATTCCAGCTACTACGTCTCGAGTGTCTCCTACTCGTATAGCTTTACTTCTTATTAGCTCGATATATTTTTCTTCTATATAATTTTTTTGAATTAAATCTTGTATATAAGTTGCTGACAAAAATACATCATTGCTATCTATACCATCTTTGCCTGTCCATGCGCCGTTGGCCTGTAAATAACCGGCATTGGTCAGAAGAGTTTGTGAAGCTTGATACTTGCCAAGTTTTAATGGATTAACAAAAAATCTTACAGTACCTGTAACTGTGTTATTACTAGCTAAAATAATTTGATTATTTGAAGCACTGGCGGTACCTGTGCCAGTACCTGCTGTGTTAGCAATAAACACATTACCAATTACATTTTGACCTCCAACTGCACCAAAGTCTGTATCGCCTACACTGGTTACAGTATATGTACATCCCACAACAAAATTACCAGCAACTATATTGCCACCAACAGATTTGCCTACTATCAATGTGTTATTGCCAAAACTTCCGTTGCTACCTACAGTTAAATTTGCCACTGATCCAATCTTGATATTTGTGTTATCTAGATTAGATATGGTCACTTGAGTTTGCCCGGCTGTAACGTTACCAACAAACACACCCTGTTGAGGATTTCCAACTGTGACTAATGTTGAATTTGAATTACTTTCTAGTTCTCCAAGTTGAACCAATAAGCACTTGATATCAAATCTACTTAACGTAGGTATTCCGGATTGAAATTGGCTAAGATTAATACCCACAGGAGCATTAACGTTAGCCAACAGTGCTCTAGGAGCCGGACTAACCACTGAATAATTTGCTGCTAGTTCTATACCTACATTGCTCATGTGGTTGATCCTGGAGTTTGAGGTGATGGCTCTACTACTGTGCCATCATTTTTCTTTAATTGACCTGATTGTCTTGTCCAAGGTTCATGCGTTGGTGCATAAGGTGATAAACTCTCAAATGTTTCATCTGACGGTTCCCATAATTTTTTATCAGTGTTGTAACTAACATTTGCTTGTTTATAGAATTCCAAAGGTTGATTTGTAAGAGGTAACTCAGGGTCATATGTGTTTAGATAAATGTTTCTTCCTTTCAACACAATGTCTCCAGAAGTTTTCCATCCTCCGGTAACCGCTTCCATCAATAGTGTAGTACCACTTTTAAGTCCAATATTACCTGCATTCATTGATATATTTTTGTCAGCTGAAAGTTGATAACTTTGTGTTTCATTAATAAATTGCTTGGCTGCAAAAATTTTCAGTTCATTACCACTGTGAATGTTTATGTTGTTGTCGGCATGAAAATTAATATCTTGTTGCGCACGTATGCTCACATTACTATTACTAAAAATATTGACACTACCATCAGGTGTTAATTCTACCCAACTGGTTCCAAGACTATTGCTGATATACATGATATTTTCAGTATCATGCATTAATATCTGATGACCTCCGCTGCTTCGTAATCTTGTGAGCCTACTTTTTCCAAAAATATCGCCATCGTCCATCACAAGCGAATGACCACCTTTTCTATTTGGAAACTGCTGAACTGTAGCAACTGTTAATTTGTCTTCCTTTAATAAAGTTTCAAGATTAGGAAACTCTGCGGTATCGGGGATGCTGCGCCCAGGGCTACTTAAACCAATTACTTGACTGGGGGTTTCCCTTTGACTGCTACTAGTTACTGTACCGCGTATAGGATCTTTGTCTAAACCTTGCTCTAGCACTATGTTGGCTTGATAGGTATGAACTACCTTGGGCAGTTCAAAAAACTTAGGGTCTGTGTCACTCTTTTGATTTTGTGCCACCAATTCTGAAGTTGGCAAATAGCTGTCACTTGAGATTCTACCTGCACCAAATAAGGGATCTTCGTTAATCTTTGTAGTACCAATATTTTCGCCATCGGGTCTAGCAATAGCAGGAACCATACCTGTAGTGGGAAGATTAGGAACGCATGCGAACCAAAAACCTTGATTGGGATCGCCCATGACAAATGTAATCAACACATGATTACCAATATCAGGTGGCACTGCCCAAAAGCCGTAAGTCTGTTGTGATATGTTGAAATTTTTTGTATCATCGCCGTTTAGTCCCAGCGTACTTCCAAAGAAAGGACTGGCATATCTTACTATAAACCATTTGTCTGCATCATTTTCATCACCACCAATGGCCGGTACCCAAACTGCCAAACGACCTGCTCTGGCAGGATCAGCATTATTTTTAATAATACCTATGAAAGGACCGGGATCAAATTTGACGCCAGATACTGCATTATAATAACCCGAGGTGCCTGCCCAATCAGGAATTCTTCCTTGACTTGATTTATTTTGTGCCATTATTGATTAGCTCCAGGATACACAGGAGTAGGGTTGGATACAAAATCTTCACCCCTGGTATTAGTTTGATAAAGTTTACCGCGCCACTCAAATACACCACCCGGCCGATTACCGAAGTCTCTCCTTGCTTGAGCAAATGCTTGATCAAATGTAAGTGGAGTATTTGGACTGCCTACGTCACTAGGCTGATTGGCTACAATTGGCGGTGGCTCAATAGGAGCCGCTGCAGAAATAGGCGGATTTGATGGTATAACTGGTCTGGCAAAAATATCAAGTTTTGCTTCGGCATCGCCACTTGCGGAAGGGTTATTTATAATTCTATTGCTATTACCAGCAGGCGCAGCCGGTGGATCAAGTGCGTCGGGTATTCTAACTATATCCAATGTTTGTGTAAATTGACCGCGACTGAATTCACTATTAACAGTTAAAACTTTATAAATTCCAGAAAACGTTCCATTGGTCGTACGTCCATTCATTAGAATGTCCTGTTTATTGACTATACCAATGCTATCATTAATATCAACTGCATTTTTTACGTTCAATTCTATATACACTTGTTCCGCATCAAACAGAATTTGGCCGTTTTGGCCTATTGGCTTCTTTGAAATATTACTGATTCTATTAGAAATAAAGTCGGCATATTCATCAGGACTACCAGGATTATAGAAAATATCGTCTTGTTTAATAAACGCAGGATCCCCTATAATTTGAAGTTTAATATTTAATGCATCGCCGCGCTGTCTGGTATAAATGCTGGTTTTTAAATCTGCTGTAACTTGATCATCAGGATCAGTAGCTTTGGATGTGGCCAATGACTGTCTATTTGATCCAGCAAATGCTTTACTAACCGGTGGGTTATTAGTAGCTTTACCAGTTTGTTGATATGTATCTTTTCTTTTGTCTATATCCTCAAAATCTGTGTCGGCATGAGTGGCCACACGTTCAACCTGCTCGCCTTTTGTAGTAATTAATGTATAAAAGGATGTGTCAAAATCAATATCTAATTTAATAATGTCTTGATTAAGACCAGTATAAAGATAATTGTATTTTCTAACAACATTATCTTTTACGTTACTAGAATTTATTTGTACGAAATTTGGGTGATATGTGTTAGCTGTCTCATAAGGCAGTATTGAATACAATACGGTTTTACTATAGTTATTGGTACTTGCATCAAAATCGTTTAACACCACAGTTGGAAGTATTTTAAACCAATTCAACGTACCCGACGAAGCTTGTGTTTCCGATCTATTAGTATTCCCATTATATTCATTGGCAGCATTGGTTTGATTTTGCTGCGTGCCACGATTTTTTAATTGTTTTTTGATATATTCACTTCTACCTATTACCATATCAATTACATCAATAATACTAGTGCCTTCTCTCAATGTAAAATTTTGTTTCTTTTTAAAACCAGTGCTATCAGGTTTATTAACCGCAGTATCAGTAGATTGCATTCCTACATCGGTAGTAGAGCTGTCAAATTCATTTACGATTAATGCTTTTGCTATTTTATCGTCTGGAATATTAAAGGCAATTTTAACAGGAATTTGATCAGCTAATTTTTTTTGTTTAACTAAACTTTCCATGTAAGTGTTATATGCTGCTGCTAGATTTTTTACGCTATAAATGATACCTTGCTTTAAAGCACGTCTTTCATTAGCAATTTGTTCTTCTGTTGGTTTTCTATTCACCCAAAAATATGTGTCAGGCCTGTTTGATGTAATTTTTTGTATTTCAGATTCAATTCGTTCTTCATCAGCCTTGACTTGATCTGAGAACAGTTTAACCGTTTCTTCATTGTTTTCGCCACTGAAAAATTCTCCCACAGTGCTAGCAACAACATTAATTGGTACTGGCAAAGAAGCAGTTGTAATTTCAAACGCAGTATGATTGTATGGAATAGCTCTGACTGCATAGGTAGTCCCGCTGCCAGTGGGTTTGATTTTCATTTCTATCAATTTGATTGCTATTTTTTTAGTTACAATGACATTACTTGATGTTGGTCCCTCTAATTCTGCTGACTGTGATGGTTCTTGTAACAAATCTACTTGTAACAAATACGGTTGCGACATGTAGTTAGTGGCAGCATCCTCTGATGTTTCGCAAGCACTTAACAATCTATCAAGCAAACTTAATCCATAAGGTTCAGTAATAGTGAAACCTATCCCGACAGCGTTAGATGCTTTTGTTTTAGCATTTAATCCAACTACTGTATCTATTGATAAATTATCAATGAAAAAATCTGTTTGAAAATCAGGATGTCTGGTGGTGACATTATAATTTGCCGATCCGGTTCTAGTTTCTTGTGCTACTAAATCTCCCATAGTGGTATTGAACCCGCCACCACTACTGATAAGAGAATACTTTGGTACAAAAGTTTTTGGACTAGCACACAGTTGATTGTAATCCTTTGAAGTTAGAAAAAATAAAGTTATTCTATAAGTGTAACTAGCAACCTTGTGTAGAATATTTTCACGTTCAATATCTTCATACAACACTTCATTAGGTAAATTGCCTGAAACGTTTGCACCTGTTACTGAATTATTTTGATTGGTAACTGCGCCTTCGACGAAGTCGGATTCTGAAGCCATCTATCAAACTCCTAAATCTTGTTTGAGAGTATCTAATTTAGGAATGTAAATTCTTGTACCTGCTATGAAGTCTCTTAACGGATCTACTAACACATTAGGATTCCGTTGTGCAAACACCCACCATAAAGAACTAGTGCCATATAAATCTGCTGCCAGTAAGTCCGGTCTATATTCATAAACACTATCAATTTCATAAAGAACATCATCGGTTCTTTTAGTAAAAGGCCTAGGTGTCATTACATCTAAAAATTTACCAAATGTTTTTGTTTGATAGTATGGGCTAGTAATACTGTATTGTGCAGCCATTATAGGAATCCTCCGGTTAATGCACTGTTTTTGCCTACTATGAGCTCACCTCGAGCAAATTTATCAAAACTCCATGAAAAAGCTTGCGATCTGCTGACCACAGGTTGCAAAGTCAAATTAAATGTACTGGCAGTAGGCACTCGATTAAACGCTGTATTAATTGTTTGGGAAACTATTTCACTACCTGCATTGGTTCCGCTTATTACTGGCAATGTAATACCAGGGCCTCGTGCGCCATTGGAAAGCAATGCTCCCGGTGCAGTTGTACTCTGTATATTAGTACTTACTGATTGTGGAGTATTTACTTCTAAATAATCAACATCATTAGGCATGGTATGACTAAAGCTTGTAACTACACAAGCCACATGTGGTAAATAATGTTGTCCATAACCGTCAAGATAAACTATAGGGGGCGGACTACCTGGGTAGCTAGCACTAGAACCATAAAACATTTTTGTAGCCGCTCTAAAAAAATATAAACCTGCCAAGAAGTACCGTGCTTCATCTATGTTTTGTACAGTAAAATCACCGCTTATGTTTATGGCCGAAACAGCACTAGATTCATAAAAATATTGTGCATAATTGCTGTGTGTAAGAGGAACGGTTTGATAGTTTGCACTGTGTGTGATAGTAACATTTGGCACATAGGGAAAAATAAAACCATCAGTTTGTTTTAAAGGTGCAACTAAACCAGCAGTATTACCAGATGCATTAGGATCCCAATATAAAATTTTACTAGAAGGACTTACACTGATACGCACTCTCCAATCGTTGCCCGAGTCGGTACCGGCACCAAACTGTACAGAAGGCTCCTGTGAGTTAGCTTTGACACTGCCTGGCAAAAAACCTGCTTTGAGCAATCTGCTGTCTTTGGGATCTATACTGCCAGGCAAAGTAATTTGGTTACCGTTCTGCGGTAAAAAATTATTAAAAATTCCAGCTCCAGCATTAGCCAAACGCTTACCAGCTTCGGCTATGTTTTCCTGTACTGTGCCAACACTTCCAAAACCACCACGGGCAAAACCACCACCATTTACTACTGCCATAATTAAATTCCTCTTGCTTTTTTATTATTTATTTGCTAAATTAACAGCGTATTTTAAGGAAAATGATGAAACACAACTATCTTAATAATCGTGATATTTTGAAAGAAATACACAAAAGTAAAATGACTTACTGTAGTTTTGCTTCGCCCGATGACGCATATTATGACATAATTTTGCCTGGTGTAGATAAAATTAACAAGAAAAATACTGCCGAAGGACGAAAGTTAAGAGCAGAAAGACTCACTCGTGTAGCACACGAAGCAGCTCAAACACAAGCTGGTACAAAATTAAAATTGGATGATTTTGCTGTCAAACCCAGTAAAATTCCAGTCACAGACATAGTGTTCCGTGTAATGACTTGGGAACACATACCAATGGATGCTCCTAAGCCAAAAAAATCAAAACCTCAATTGGTTATTGAAGATATAGAAGATTTATCTACCGAATACGATGTTCAAATTGAAGATGTTGCACCTAGCAAATATATCAAAGTAAATTTTCCGCCTTTTCAACACTATAAAATTGATGAAGCAGGCATACCCTATTGTGTGGGCAAAAGTCATTGGCAAGGTGACTTGATCAAAGGTAACTTTAGTAGAGATCACGGTACTATGACACGCACACTGGCACACATGTTCATGAAGTTGTGCGAACGCTATGCCACACGTAGCAACTGGCGTGGTTACACATACAACGACGAAATGCGTAGTCAAGCACTATTACAATTATCACAGATAGGACTACAATTTGACGAATCAAAATCGCAGAACCCGTTTGCTTATTACACTGCTGCTATTACTAATAGTTTTACTAGGGTTCTAAATATTGAGAAGCGTAATCAGAACTTGAGAGATGATATTCTTGAAATGAATGGACTTACTCCAAGTTACACTAGACAGGGCATGGGCTCATGGGGCGGAGGCGCTCCGTCCGGTGATTTCAATGACGAATAAACTACACAATTTACATCATCAAATTCCGACTATTGCTCCAAAAAATTTTTGTATATCACCGTTTCAAAGTATAAGACAAAATGCATTTGGGCGTAATAGCCCTTGTGCTTTTGGTGCAGGCGAGTGGCATCATGGGCATCTCACCCCAGAAGAACGCTGGCAGAGTGATGAGTTAAACATCTTACGACAACAGTTTATCAATAACGAAAAACCAGAGGCTTGCAAACGTTGTTGGGACGAGGAGGCCGCAGGCAAACAAAGTTTGCGACAAAGACAGTATCAATATTTTCCCAATGATTACAATGAGTTCATTCTAAGCGGGCAATGGATGCAAGGCCCAAAAACCGCAGTTTTTAAAACCAGTAATGTTTGTAATTTGGCCTGCAGAAGTTGTGCCGGATGGGATAGTAACACCTTTCTTAATGAAGGGAAACATTACATTGAAACTTACAACACACAAGCAATGGTCAATGACCAATTAAAAAATCATAATAGATTTTTACCATTGTATCCTCCAAAACATTTAGATTTTTCACAATATTATAACATTGCTGAAAATTTAGAAAAAATTGATTTTTTTGGAGGTGAGCCTTTTTTAAATACCACCCAGCTTGACCTATTAGAATATCTCTCTGTTAGTGGTCTCAGCAAAAAAATTACTCTTTACTACAGTACCAATTGCACTTATCGTCCTACCGCAAGACTGCAAAAAGCGTGGAACAAATTTAAACGTGTAGAAATTGCAATGAGTATAGACGGTTTAAAAAATCAGTACGAGTACATGCGCTGGCCTGGAAAATGGAACGAAGTAGAAAAAAATATTCAGTTTCTATTAAATCTGAATCTTGATTGTGAATTATATCTAATGGCCACACCTACTGTCAGTATATTAAATGTTTGGGTAATAGACAGTCTAATCAATTGGCTCAATGAAAATATTGGTTTTACCTATGTAAATATGGTAACCAATCCAGATTATCTAGCTCTACATATTGCGCCGGACCAAGTTAAAGAACAGGTATTATCATACGTGCAAAATGAAGAGGTAGGTGGTTATATGCAACTGCAATCCCATAATCCAATGGCATGGAAACAGTTCATCATATGGACCAAACGACAGGATCTGTACAGAAAGCAAAGTTTTTCCGAAACTTTTCCTGAGTATTATAATGTTGTGAAACCTTGGTGGGATAGTATAGTTGATTTATCAGAGAATAATTTTTACAGTATTTGACTTTTCATCATTAATAAATTAAAATATCTAAATGGCTAATTTATTCCGACGAGCAGCAGTCTGCACAGATATACACTTTGGATTGAAAAGTAACAGTCAAACACACAATGATGATTGTTTAAACTTTATCAAATGGTTTACAGCCAAAGCAAAGGAGGAGGGATGTGAAACAGCGTTTTTTCTTGGAGATTGGCATAACAATCGTGCTAGTATCAACATTGTCACTCTTAACTATAGTCTCCGTGCTTTGGAACATCTCAACGACAACTTCGATCGTGTGTATTTTATTCCTGGCAATCATGACTTATATTATAGGGACAAGCGTGATGTCCAAAGTGTTGAATGGGCTAAACACTTACCGAATGTCATCATTTGTAATGATTGGCTACACAGCGGTGATGTTATTGTGGCCCCTTGGTTAGTAGGCGAGGACTACAAACGCATACCCAAATTGAGTGCCAAGTACATGTTTGGGCATTTTGAACTGCCCACATTTTACATGAATGCCATGGTACAGATGCCCGATCACGGCGATGTCCGTCGTGAAGACTTTACCGGCATCGAACATGTATTCACCGGGCACTTTCACAAACGTCAAACACAAAAGAACATAACTTATATTGGTAATTGCTTCCCACATAACTACGCAGACAATCACGACGACGAACGCGGCATGATGATATTAGAGTGGGGCAAGGAACCAGAATACCATGCATGGCCCGATCAACCTAGATATCGTGTTTATCAACTTAGTGATGTATTAACAAACACAGAAAAGTTATTAAGTCCTGGCATGCATGTGCGTGTGAATCTTGACGTAGATATCAGTTACGAAGAAGCAACTTTTATCAAAGAAACATTTGTCAATACTTACAATCTCAGAGAGATAACTCTAATACCGCAAAAAACAGTGAGCGAAGATATCAATTACGATATCACCGGTAATATCATGTTTGAAAGTGTAGATACTATTGTTACAAATCAACTTACTAATATTCAAAGCGAACAGTTTAATAAAACACTATTGCTTGACATTTATAGAAATCTTTAATGAATGATATAAAACGCAATGATATCGAAGCACTAGCCAAACTTGGCTTACAATTTGATCAACCATGGATGGTAGTTGATCATTTTGAAAAAATTGTTGCAGAATATTTTGGATCATCATACGCAGTTGCAGTTGATTGTTGCACTCACGGAATAGAATTACTGCTAAGATTATTGCCACGTGTAAAAAGCAAAGTAAAACTACCAGCTCACACATACATGAGTGTTCCAATGACCTTGGAAATTTTGGGACTTGAATATCAATTAACCGATGAACAATGGTATGAAAATTACACCCTAGATCCGTACCCAATTGTGGATGCTGCTACTCAGTGGAGGGAACAATCATATCAAGCGGGCACTTATATGGTTATTAGTTTTCAATATCAAAAACACCTAGCAATAGGTCGCGGCGGTATGATTTTGTTGGATGATCATGATCATTATAATAAACTTCAACACATGGTAAGAGATGGGCGAGATAGAAC
>Ga0315901_10011228_pt1 | contig 10090 bp, 19 predicted proteins | sample LakEriMetagenome_10_FD_203761 | JGI IMG/M metagenome (GOLD analysis project Ga0315901, IMG submission 203761) | Freshwater fungal communities from buoy surface, Lake Erie, Ohio, United States - Buoy 2 MA116 | ecosystem: Environmental > Aquatic > Freshwater > Lake | place: USA: Lake Erie, Ohio... | reverse complement strand
AGACAAATAATTATCCGTTAAAATATCCATTTGTTTTTTAAGTGAAATATATTTATCAGTTAACTCAAAATTTATGTCCTCTTCAACATTTGCAAGTTTCTCACAGACTTCAATTAACTCTTTTTCTATTTCAGATATTCTAATTAACCTATTGATTTGAACTTTTGGAATATTTTCCATGTACATTTTAGTTTCCATACTTTGCTGTTTTTTGTTTATAAAATTCGTTGATTAGGTCCAGTAAATCATCACTACATTCGCCTGATTTAAAAGCCTTGTGAATAGTTACAAGGCTGAATTTCTTTCCTTTTTTATCGGCAAACCTTTTTAATTTAGTTTGGTCTCCGAATGAGTAGTACTCATCTATTGTGTCTTTAATGTGTTTGGGGATTTTCATATTGTTTTATATAGTTTGTTTAATTCGTTATCAAGACTTGCTATAAAATCAAGCTCGTACTGATTCATTGATTGCTTTATTATGTGGCTGCCTATCCTATCGCATTTATCATTTAAGAAAGTTAAAGCAAATGTGGTGTAGTCCTTATTAATAAACATTTCCAAATACCATAAGCCTAAATTAGCCTTAGTATTATTAGCTGCATTATACTCATCTAATTTATCGTAAATGTAGCTTTCCCAGTAGTTTAGTTCATCATTTAACATGGCAATTCAGTTTTAGCAAGTGTTAATACATTAAAAAATTCTTCACGATCAATTTGCTCATAGGCACATGGAAATTGCATTGTATAGCTAACCATTTGAATTGAAACTTCATCTTTGTGATACAAAACAGTTGTAGTTCTGTTTTCTTCAATCATGTAATAATAATACTTGTCTTTTGTAAATAAAGGTAAGTTTACTTCTACTTCAACTTTTTCCTTGCGTTCAATTGTTACTTTCATGTTCTTTGATTTTTAAATTGTGCGTTGAAGATGCGCACCCCCTTTTTTTATTTATTTAATTTTCTGATTCATTCCAAAAATTATCTCTAATTATCATTAATTCTTTTATCCATTTTATCCATTCTAAATCTTCCACATCTTCAATAGTTTTTCCAGTATATTTTGTAAATGAACTCATTATTCCATTAGCTATTAATTGATTTGTTATTTGGATATTTAATTTTCTTCCATTTTCTCTTGCTATTATTTGTTTTGCGCTTTTCATATTCTTTGTTTTTAATTATAAAGCAAATATAAAGCAATTTTTAATATAAACAACCAAAAAAAGCAACTATTTTTTACAATAATTGCTAACTACTTGAAAATCAATAGTAAAATTTTACTTAATCAATTTGTCGATTTGTGTTTGTTTTTGAGCTGATCCTTGAGAACTACCAAAATAATAAGAAACAACTTGAGTACATACAGCACTAAGAACACCTAAAACGTAAATGATAATATCTTTTTCAGCTCCTACTTGCTTAAACATTAAAATATAAAATAAAACAAAGGTTAAAGCAATAACTGATAATGCTAAAATAGGTGTAACTATTTTATTTAATAAAGGTGCTTTTTCTGCTGTTGCTATTTGAATTTCACGATTTCTTGCAGAATCCATTTCCTTTTGATAAACTTCTAATTGCTTTGTAGCTTCTTGCTCCATTACTTCTAAATGGCTATTTAAAACCTTTTGCAGTTCTAAATTAGCAGCATCTTTCTCTTCTTTCGTTTGAACAAATTTGTCAACTACATTGGCAACGCTTTCAACTACTTGCCCAGCTCCACCTGAAAAAATTTTATTTAGAAAGTTTGGCATAAAAAAATTTTATTATATTTGCATACGTTCTTTTCATAAAACTAATATTCTTTGAACAACGAAGCCCTTAGTAATGAGGGCTTTTTTGATTTAAATAATTTCTAAAGTGTGTTTTTCATCTTTGTGCAATAGCAAAAGATTAACCAAATCATTTTCAGCCTTTGTGCTATCAAATATAGCATTTTCGCCTTTCTGATAGCCTACTAAAATACAGCCGAGCGAATGATCCGCCGAGTTCCCTCTGTGCATAAGAACCCCGTCAAAACCTTTTATATTAAGAATACGAGGTAACATACGTTTAAATTTAGGACTAAGGTTAACTATCAACTCATAATTACCCGAAGGAATTGCAGTAACTCCAAAAATCTTTTTAGCTTGAATTAAAAGTAAACTATCTGTTTGTTTAAGTCCTCTATCTTTATCTTCTAAGGTATAACAAAAAAACTTCTCGTTAACAAAAAGTCTTCCAATTGTACTTACTTCGGTCTTTATTTCTCTAACTACTTTTAGTTTCATCTTCTATCTTTTTTGGTAAAATAGCTTCATTTGGTCTTGTATAGAATTGCTCGTATCTATCACGTTCTAAACAATTAAAAAGCTTTTGTTCTAAGTTAGCTACTCTATTATGTGTGTGCCATAGCCATAAAACTAATACAGCTGTTGCACCATATTTCTTTATAAGCTCTAAAGTTTCTTTCATGGTATTGGTGGTGTTGGTGGTGGTGTGTAAGGACTTAATGGAATATCTAATAAATAAGCATATTGTGTTTGAGCAACATCAATTTCATCTTGTTGACTTAAAAATAAAAAGTAAACTCCGTTAATATCTTGAACGAAATTAAAAAAAGTGTCAGCATCGATAAATACTCCTTGTAGTTCATTTGCTTGTTGGTTTGTTACTATTCTTCCTTCCATTATACTTGCCTCCCTAAAGTTGTGTTGTAATTTTGAACCGCAGTATATAAGTTAGCTGCTTCGGTATCTGTTAAGCCATCACCTATTGATACAAATGATAATTCACGATTTGAAAAATCAGTACCTATTCCAACATTATTTTTATAACCTCCTAAAAAAAACGTTTGATTTGTTTGATTTGATGAACTATTTGTGTTTGTAGATAATAAACTACCATTAAAATATAGTTTTAAAGATGTTGCTGATGTTCTTGAACCAATTTGAAAACCTAATGTGTTTGTTGTTGCGTTTGTAGCTTGATTTGCTGAATTATTAATGCCATAAGTAACTACTTTACCTACAGTACTATAATAAGCAGAACTTGCATTGAAATTAGTACCGTCAAATGCTCCTATTTCTATTCTATGATTTGTATCAGTAGCTTGTGTTCTTGTGTAAGTTGATGTATGTATAGATGTTCCACCTAATACTGTTCCATTTAAAAAAGTTTCTGCATATGCTTGTGAAGGTTTCATACCTGTAGATGAATGTGTCCATCCAGTTGTATAAGTTAATCTATATGCTGCATTTGTGTCTAAAGGATTTTTTAAATTCCATTTATGAGAACTTGCAGTTCCACCAACAATTGGATATATAGCCTTCATTTTTGTCCAAATGTTAGCACTCTTTAAATCTAATACAAGTTGATTAACTGCACTTTGTTGAGTAGCATTAGTTATTCCTGCTGCTGTTATAAAAGCTTGAGCATCTGCATCAGTTGCTGCACCCCCTAATGGCACATATCTTTTAGTTGTTATTGCTAAATTAGTTCCAATCATATTCAGACTTTAAAACTCCATTTTCTAAGGTACAAACTTTTTGCCCTCTTAAATACTTATTTGCTATGCTGTTAAATGTTTCAATGCTTTCACTCCAATTATAAAGTACCACTAAAAAATACTTTTGATAATCTTCACAATTAATTATTTCACCGTATTGGCTTAATTCTATTTTTAATTGATCCATTAATAATTAATTTTTATATTAGGTCTTGTTGATGAATTTCTTGTGCCAAATCCTGTTGGATAACTTGCGTCATTTTGTTTATACCAACTTAAAAATTGTGCGCTTGTTGAATGGCATTCAGCCCAACCATAGCCACTTTGCCAACTTCCATCTTTATTAATCCAAATAATTAAAAGATTATCAATCCCATTATAACAAAAGTTACTGTCAAAATTTATATTATTATACCCTGAAGTAACCGACCAATTGAAATTCTTAACAGCTTGCAAGTCTTTAATTCCTGCTATTCCACTAACATCACCATTTGTGTTTGTTATTTGAACATTAGTTCCAAATTGAGAATCTGTTATGTGTGCAATTCTAATTGTTTGGTTATTATAAATATATCCTGCTGAATAACCTGCCATGTGTATCTGTAATCCTGTTATATTTTTTTGACTACCTAACTCACTTTGTTTTAAAATAAACATTGTATGTGAATAGTTATAAAGACCATAAGCAGGATAATCACTTACATTAGATGTGCCTTCTGTTGTAACCCAATTAAGATTTCTAACAGAACAACATCTAACGTAGTTCTTAACAGATAATGGATGTAAAGGTATCACTCCGAATAAGCAATGATAGTTCCGCTTGTTAAAGTAAGATTAGTAAATACAGCATCACCAGGAGCGTAAATAATAGCCCCTTGCTTTAATGTTTTACCACTTAAACCAATTGATGTTAAATAGTTTGTTGTAGTATCGGGTGCAAAGCCACCTGTTAAAGTTGCTACTACTGTATCAGCTTGAACAATAAAACAGTAATATTTTTTGCCTGTTCTCGCTACTGTGTTATCAATATATTCACAGCCACCGTTAGCTGTTAGTCTTAATGCGTTTGCCATGTTGTTTATTTTTTAAAGTACCAAATTTTATTCTACTTGTAAAGGTTCATCACCTTGGTAATAAATATATTCTATACCATTACAAATTGCTGATGTAACAGTTGCTTTTTCTTCAATCGTTAAAGTCCTTTCAGGCTCTATAAATTCGCCATTATTTATTGCTTTAATTATTATCATCTTACTAATGTTAAATATGAATCATTTATTGTAATAGTATCTGTTCCTACAGTTAACTGTCCGCTTAAAATAATGTATTTATTAGTTGCAAAATTTATACTTAACGTTGAAAAATTACCACTTGTAAAAGAGCTTTGAACATCTGAAGCAATTGATGATGTTGTTATTACGTTTTGTGAACTTACACTATTTTTAAATACAATATTTCTAACAAATAAAGTAGATGTTGTTGTAAATGTGTAAGTAGCTATTAAGGTTGCTCCTGTTAAAGTTAATGAATCATTTGCATAAACCTTTAATGTTTTACTTCCACTAATACCAGTTGGTAAAGCCCTAACATTAATAATTATTCTATCATTCGCTTCAATTGTGCCAGCAGTAATTAACGATGAATCTAAAATAGTTTCTGTAGTTGTTCCTGTTAAAGAAACGTTAACATTATTTTTGTCTAAAGTATAATAAGGGGTATAGCCTAAAACAGTTGTAATGCTTTTATTCTCATAACGAGTTGTAGTTGAGTTCCAAAAAATACCGTCATTGTTTGAAGGACTTGGCAAGTAGCAATCATGGAGCTCCCCGATTTCCCACCCGTTTTGCACCTTACAATAGATTTTACCTTGGTTTGCATGAGCATAAACAACATAGCCAACAACAACTAAATGATTTGGAGCAATAGGCTGTACCTTTGTAAGATTTCCAGGTGTTGATGAACTAAGATAAAGCACATCCCCATCATTCCAAGTTTCACCTTGTAAATCACCTGTAGTATCTATCCCTGTTATCTCACCAATTACTACTATTCTGCCGCTTTGATTATTATCTATATTTTCATAAACAACTCCAATTGTATCTGTAGAATTACCGTTGCTATCTGCTAATGCATAATCAACTGCTAACCTTTGCCCTTGTGCGTCTTGTACTTTTAGAACTTTGTAGCCTGTAGCTAAAAGATTATCTCCTGTTTTATTTACTACAGTTAAATAAAGATTTTCAGGATAACCTGCTCCTCCTTCGGGTACGTAATCTAAATTTAACCATGTATCAACTCCATTGCCTATCTTATAACGTGGTTGGTCTGTGCCTGAATAAAGTACATCTGTACTTAATGCCATTTCACCTGCTAATAAAATAGGATTGTTTGAAGTCCAATTTGCTGATGTATCTCTTCGTAATTGTATCTGTGCTGTTATTGTACTCATGCTTGTATTATGCTATTTGTATAAGTTGTATTTGAAGCTCCACCATCTATTGCACTAACTTGTATTACTGTGTAAGTCTCACCGCCTTTTAAAGTCGTTATAACAGTTCCATTTTGATTTACAATAGTAACTAGGTTTGATGTTCCTGAGTTCGTTATAGTTGAATCAAATGGTATTTGACATCTATCATAAGTGAAAGGTACTTTTAGATTAACATCAAAGTAATAACCTGCATCTTCATCATCAAATCTAGGTTCACTAAAAGGATTTAAAGTAATATTATCACTTACTAACTTCCAACCATAAATAGTTGAGTTAAGCTGTGCAATAATATCTAAACAAATTTGCTGAATATCACTGAATAATTCTAGTTCGTTTTGTTTGCCTTTAATCAATCTATCCATTACATAGATACGCAAAACATGAGTATAGGCATTACCTTGTAATATAGGTGGTTCATAATCAACCCACATTGCAGGATATTCAGTTATTCCGCTAGTTGCAAATTCAATCACACTACCATTACCAAAAGAATTAATTTGATAATGTGCGTTAGCAATGTTATTTAGATTTTTTATTACTTGGTTTAACGTTATCATTCAAAAATTTTTTTAATATTTCAATTTTATTAAAGAGTTTATATCCACTCTTTTTAGTAACGTTTTCTTTTTTCAAATTTTTCTTCATAGCTAAATATTGAACGATTACGACCTAAATAAATACTTTCCTCATATGAATACCCTTGTGGATAAATAGTATCAAAACCATCGCCAGGATTATCATATAATGGGTATTGGTCTGAATACTCAAATAAGTAATCAATTAATCTTTTTGTATGGTATTGTGCTTTATCAGTAACTAAATTCATAAAAGAATTTAACTCATTAAAATCAACACCTGTGCTATTGTCGCTGTTCTTTTTTACAATGTTCTTATTTGTTACCTTATAAGTTAAAAATGGAGCAGCCTCAACCATTACCCACCATTTAAGAGCAGGAATAATATAGTTGTCTAATAAGGTTGTATTTAATGCTGATAATGTATTTGTACTTACTTGGCTAATTATTTCATCGTATAAACCTGAACCTATATAATTTCTAATATGAATTTTTTGAGCTTCTTCAATAGAAATTCTTAAGTATTTTTCATCTACATTAGGATCAACAAATGTGTAGTCCTTAATGTAAGTTGCTGTTAATAATAATACTGTTGCCATTATTTTTTAATTTTTACAACGTTAGCACTCCAAATATGTCTGCAAAACGGTGTTCTTGTTTGACCACCTTTGCGAGTCCACCAACCACCACGATAATTCCAAACATCATATCCAACTATCTTACTAATCTGTTCTATTTGCGCTCTAGAATACATTTTATTTGCATCTAATAGCTTAACACAGAACTCACGAGAATTTCGTTTGTCAGGCTTAACTCCTGCTCTCCATTCGTAGGTGTACATTATCTTATAGTCTTCGGTATCTGTACCTATTTTGTTTGATGTTCTAATAGCTTCGGTTGTTGGTACTCTAATATCTTTTTTTTGTCCGCCTGTGTTTGTTTCTTTAACTTTAATTAGTTCTTCTTTAACCATGTCATTGATTAAGTCTGCAACTCTATCTTCTTTTATTCTTAAAGTATCTGCAATTGTCTTATTATCCATTAATGGGTCTTTATCTAATAGCCCAACAATGTCTCTTTTAATTTGTTTGCTTAATGGAGAAACATCGACTGCAAACTCAAAGCGATTATCCTCGTTCATAAAGGTTTGCTCTATAACCTCATAATTTTCTCTATCGTCTCCAAACATTTTAAAGATTTCAATTACTTCATCAATTTCACTTTGAGAAGTAAAAGAATGATCGCATACATGGTCGCATACATGGTCGTCAAATCTATGTATAGCACTTGAAATAATTGGCTTAACTTCTTCTTCTAATGGAGGTAATCCATACATTTCACGAACCTCATTTTTAGTCATTACCTTAATTTTTTCTTCAATAGGTAACTGCTCTTCAATAGGGTCTAATTCTTTTAAGTAAATACGATTTGAAAAACCTTTTAACTTAAGTAAGTAGTTAAAGTCTTTTTCAATTTCTTTTTGATTAGGAATGATGTAAGTGTTTTTATACAACTCATAACTATCATTTATTTGGTCTTTCGTTCCTAACTCTCCTGCTGTTTTAATACCTACTAGCATAGGATTTGGAATGTGATGCCCAATAATTAATTCTTGAATTACTTGGTCGTTTAACTCAGTTAATTGAGCATCTACATTTTGAGGTGTTAAATGTTCAATTGTTGGAGCTGAATCTTTATTGCCACTAAATGTAATTAGTAAACTATTTGCTCTATCTGTGCCTGTAAATTTTTCTTTTAGTCTTGCTTCGATTTCTTCTTTTTCTTCTTCTGTTGGTCTACCATTTGAGAAGTTAAGAATTGTTCCTGCATTAAAACCACTTTTAATTGCATTTAAACGATAATTAGACAATTCAACATCTACTTCTGCATACACAGCCGAAGCCACATAATCAGGCAATGGATAAGCATCTAAGTCAGGTCTGTATTCTTTTGAAACAAATATTTGTCTGCCTGTTGGTTTATCAGGATCAAACAATGGGATGTATTCTAAATCGGTTTCTTCGGGACTTTGCTTTTGTTTAGACCAGTCTTTTGAATACCAATAGCCATCAGCATCTTTTGCCTTTCTTAAATTGTTATAAGGAAAATGTAATAACTCAAAGTTGTTACCTGCTTTATTCCAAATAACTTCTAAATAATAACCTCCAAACAATTTTTTATCTAAAACACATTTTTTTACTATGTCTTTTAAAGTATCAAAATTAGTATTCTCTTTGTTTAAAAAGTCATTAGCTATTGCTATGTCTTGTATTGATAAATCAGTAGAATCAAAACCAACACCAGCACCACAAATATAAAGAACCTTGCCATTAATAAAAGCATTATGTTTAGAACTACGATTGAATAAATAAAGTAAGTAACCAGGATAGTTATTATAGTAACCGCCTTCTTTATCTGCTCCATAAATTATCCATTCTTTTGATTTTTCTTCTTTAAACACAGGTGTTTTGTGTGCCTGTAGTTTAAGGTTTATTACATCATAAATATTATTCTCCATAAGTTATAATCGTTTTGTTTTGATTATCATAAGCATTAACAACGGGCAATGTACTTTCTACTTTAACCATTCCTATTTCAAGTAAGCCTTCAGCATTTGCAACGTTTAAATTACTTGAACTTGTTTGTTGATAAATAGCATATTCATAAAATCCAGTTTCAGGCAAAGATACAATTCCACTTGTTAAATTAACAGTTCCAGTTGTTTCAGTTATTAAAAATTTATTGTAACGAGTTGGAAAGCCACTAACATCACTTGCAATAAAGTTAACTGTACTCATTAACACCTGATGTTTAAATGAAAATAAATAGTAAGGATTATTTAAAGTAACTTTTTCTGTTAATGTAAATACTAAGAAATTGTTTTGTCCTTTATTTATTATTTGCATAACTTAAAAAGTACCATAAAAACGAAAGGTTGCATCTCTGCAACCTCTCGAATCAAATCAAACGAACAGGAAAATTATATAATGCCTGAAATAACTCCTGAATTTACTTTGTTTGCAGGTAAAGGCTCTTTGCCTGTTAAAGTAATTGAGTAGCCATTTTTATCACCCATTGCTTTGCCAGTTGATGAAGTTCCTGCTGTTAAGTGCATTGCTCTTGTTTCACCTGCTAAGTGATAAACATCATCTGCATCTTGAACAATAACCATCAATCTGTTTTGTGTTAGTAAACGAACAATGTTTCTATTTTTAGCAGTCATTTTATAAACTGAAAAAACTAAACTTTGCTCATAAAAAGTTGTACCATTTTCAATTGATACAGTTGCATTTTCATCAAATTGTGCATCTTCTAACTCAACCTCAACAGTCCAGAATTTTTTTCCTGCTACCATTGTGATTCCACTAACTTGACCTGATGAACTTGTAATCGTTGAAACATTGGCAAACTCTGTAAGATATATTTTCTTTACACCGCCCGCACCTTGGCGACAGTCTAGTGTTAATCCTTCAATAATATTACAAGGCATGTTTTAAAATTTTAAAAGGGAGCTTTTACACTCCCTTGGTTAA
>Ga0315901_10011225_pt1 | contig 10091 bp, 5 predicted proteins | sample LakEriMetagenome_10_FD_203761 | JGI IMG/M metagenome (GOLD analysis project Ga0315901, IMG submission 203761) | Freshwater fungal communities from buoy surface, Lake Erie, Ohio, United States - Buoy 2 MA116 | ecosystem: Environmental > Aquatic > Freshwater > Lake | place: USA: Lake Erie, Ohio... | reverse complement strand
AAAGCCTACCTCGAGGCCCGCAAAATCGGTCGCGCCTCCGACGGTGCGATCGCTGGGCAATTGGCATCCAACCTCGATCTCGGCCGCAGCTTTGACTACATCGCCGAGGAAGAGCGACAGATCGAAGCGCTGACTACCGAGCAAGTGCGGGCCGCATGGCAACGCACCATCGATCCCAAGCGCCTGGTGATCATCCGGGCAGGCGATTTCAAGTAGCGCGGCATCAAGCGATTCGATCGATCGCCAAAGGCCGTCCTTCGGGACGGCCTTTTTATTTGGCTTCAAAGCGCAATCGCCATTGCGACTCCGCCTTGGGATAGGTCGCGAATACCAGATCTCGCAATTGATCGGCTGCAGCAGCATCGTTGGACCAACGCAACGTTTGTGCCGTGCGGGCGCGGGCTTCCAGCCAAGGCTCGCTGCCGGCCGGGAATCCGCTGGCCATCAGTCGATACTGGGGAATGGCCTCCTGACGTTGCGCTTCGATCGCTTGCATCACCCGGGCACTTCGGTACAACCACCACGCTGAGCTCGTGTCCATCTCTCGCTCCTTTTCCAGTTGCTTGAGAACCGCGGTCCAGTTTCCATCTCCACCCGAAGCGAGGATTTCATAGAATCGTATCGCGCGCTGCAAATCGCTCGCCAGGGCAGGACCTAAGGGATAGGCAGACTCGCCTCTTCGTTCTTCTTGAAGCAGTCGCACGAGAGCATGAAGTCGCAGATACTCTTGATTGGCGGGAGGGATAGGGCGAGAGAGGATTGCGAGGACTCGCGACTCGCACGCAAACCACAGAACCCCCAATCGCGCGAGGGGATCGTCGTTCCAAGGGGACATCGCATTGCTCAGCGCCTCTTGCATACGATCTGCATCGGTAGTCAAAGTCGCTTCGGTAGGGCTCGAAGCCAAACGGGCCAGGCTCCCCAGCCACGTCGTCGAATCCCCCTGCACATCCTGGATGGTCCACCGAAGATCCGATTCGGTGGAAGCGATCCAGCCACGAAGTCGATCGCGATCCACTTCGCTATAAGTCTCTGCGAGAGTTGTCCGAAGTGCGGACAAGGGGGCGAAACGAACGTCGAGCGGTTCGCGAATCGGTTCGAGCCACGCCTCGTTTCGCAGGCATAGACCGAGGAGAAAACGTCCGATCGCGGACGCCGATTGCTTGGTCGCGCGGCAACGAGCATCCCACAAATCGAGAACCGGCGCCAGGTTGTCCCGGGCCAAGGAATCCCGCTCGAACCAATCGACCGCCTGTCTCGCCGAATCGCTTTGCGGCCATTGCAAAGCCGTGCTTCTCAATCGCTCGCGATAGAGAGTCGATTGTTCCGGGATCTGGGGGGTGCCCGGATTTGCGGCTGGACGGATCAACCATGCTCCCATGAGCGAAGCCGCCGCAGCTTTGGGTTGGCTGGAATACTTCGAAGCTGTTTCAAAAAACGCGTTCGCGGCTTCCTCGCGATGGCCTTGGCTGTCGTGGGCCGCAGCGACCTGCATCCCGAACGAGAAGGCTTCGTCCTCGGCTTGCAATTGCGCGGCGGCGAACTCCGCTTGTTTTAATTTTTCGATCGCCTCATCCCAGCGCTTGGCGGCGAGCAGTTGGCGAACCTCGATTCGCAGAATCTCAAGCGATGGATTTTTGGTTGGGATCTTGGCTGTCCCGTTGCTGGAAACAATCAAGGCGTCTACGCGTTGTTCCCAGTACGAACCGAACTTCTTTCCCACAATTCGTTTCCAATCCAGCGCCTTCTCCGCTGCCTGATCGCCCCCCCACTGAAGGTCGGCCGAAAATTGTTCGAGAGCCAGCTCAGGAGAAGCCAACGATCCGCCACCGCGCGTAATCCATGCATTGAATTCATCGACCTGGTTTTTGAATCGAGCCGCCCGCGCACCGACGACCGCCAAGGCACCCTCGTATTGAATCGTGGTGGCGAACGTATCTTTCTCGGCAAGCAAACTCTCCCACAACGTGTTCGCACTCGTAATCGCATCGTCGTAGTTTCCGAGTTGAATCTGGCCGCGGATCCTCGCGATCGCCAACGATGGACGATGGACCCAATCCGCTGGCAGTTTGCTCATCGCCTGATCCAGGGATCGAAGCATTTCGTTCGCCGCTACGGATCGATCCTCGCTCCCCGCTGGATAGCACTGCGTTCGCTGGTAAAGAAGGTCCGCCTGCAGCAAAGCCAATCGACCCTGCAAATCCAGCCGCTGTTCGTTGGGAATCGCTTTGCCGGTACCGGTTGGCAACTTGCGAACCTCCTGTTGCAGTTCCTCGACCGTATCGAGCGATGTGCGAATCGAACCGATGATCCACAGCTTCAACGGCTCGCGCGTTGGTGCAGCGAGATAGCTGGCCAGCCCGCGCTGTTGGATCCACCAACGACACCAGATCGCTTTCCATCGAATCCAAAGCTCTCGCGGGGTCCCGCGGGCGCTCGCCAAGAAGGAATCCAGCTTGGATACGATGGCGTCGAGGTTCTTGGGATCGCTTGAGAAATCGAAAGCATCCAGATCGACTGCGGCTTGGGAATGCATCGCCAGCATCATCCATTGCGCATGCGCGTCGGAATCCGGCGTGTGGAGTTGCGCACGGCTTTCGCTCACCTTGAGGGCCAAGCCCGGGAGACCGTCGGAGATCAGAGTTTCGACCCAGCGTATGTCGGGGGCCTGGGCAAAACCTGGGTTGCCATAAATCGTCAACGGCGAGGACTGCCCCCTAGACGATGCTGCGGCGAAGCTAGCAATGATCGCAACGAAACAAATCACGCGAAGACTGCAGAAATACCGTGCAATGAACACTGTTGCCGTAGCCTCTCGGACGACTCGGCGGCTTCCGATAAAATTGCAATGCATCTTGTGGAAAGCCTCATTGTGCGTCACGATAAACCCGAGTTCTTTGGCCTTTTTGGACACGCTCCATGAATTCTACAACCTTTGCCGGCGATTTTCGAACCCGCACGATTGGAGGGGAATCGACTCCATCCGGCAATCCAGAGTTGGTCGCTCGGTACGAATTCTTGCTCAATGACCGCCGATTGCAATGGACCGCCTACCATCGTTTGGAGCGAATGCTGGGAAGTGGTGGGCAGGGTGTCGTCTTTTATTCCACCCGTTTCGGAGCCGACGGATTTGCATTGCCTGTGGCGATGAAGGTGTTTTCTCCGGAGCGGTATGGAACGCTAGCCGCGTACGATGAGGCCATGGCTCGCATCGGTGCAGTGGCTGCCGAAGTCGCGAGGATTCAGCACGATGGCGTGCTGGATGTTCATGATTTTATCGACCGGAATCGGATCCGCATTTTGATCATGGAGTGGATCGACGGATACGATCTTCGCGAGTTATTGCGATTGGAACGCCTTGCGATGCTGCGATCCAAGCTGACCGTGCGTCGTTGGGAATACATCAATAACGTCGTGATCACGGCGGGACCGGTGCATGCGCGGTTCAAAGCGGGAGTCGCCGTTGCTATCGTGCGGGATTGCCTGGCAGCGTTGGCGGCCATGCATCGCGAGAACATCGTCCACGGCGACATCAAGCCGTCGAACATCATGGTCAAGCGGACGGGTCATGCGAAATTGATCGATATTGGTTCCGCGTTTTCGATGGGGCATCAACCTCCGCTCTTCACCGTAACACCGGTATACGCCGCGCCGGAGGTCCTGGAAAACGCGCCGGTTTCGCCCCGCTCGGATCTGGCCTCCATCGGTTATGTGCTCATCGAATTGCTATCTGGCCGGCCATGCTTCAGTGAGACGGAATCCTACCGCGAATTGCTCGAGCAAAAGCGAACGCTCTCCAATCGCCTGCATGACATCTTGCCTCCCGAAGTCTCTTGCAATGATTTGCTGATGAACTTTTGCCGCGGGCTGATTTCGCCGGATCCATCTCGTCGATTCCCGAGCGCGGAAGCGGCCGAGTTGCTGCACGAGGGGGCCGCGTCGTTTCATCGCCAGTTGGTCCTAAGCGATCTGGCGACGGAATACGACCACGACATCCGCGTTTGGATCGAGGAATTGCGAAGGTTGGATACCGAGCCTCGGCCGAAGTGAGTCCGATTCGATGCGCATCGAGACCGAGACAACCATTTGCGCGATTGCCACGGGAGACGAGGGAGCGCCGCGGGGTATCCTCCGAATAACGGGTCCCGACACCATCCCTCTTCTGCAAAAGCTATTTGCCTCGGCCTCGGAGGTTTTTACCAACAAGCGTTCGGCGCGCATCTTCAACGCGTCGTTGACGTTGCCTCACCTGGGCGATCTCCCAGTGTCGATCTTTTGCTGGCCCACGCATCGGAGTTACACCGGACAACCGTCTGCTGAATTGCATATGCTCGGTGCTCCCATCCTCGTGCGCGAGGTCGAAGGTGCCTTGATCGCGCACGGCGCGCGGCTCGCCCAACCTGGCGAGTTCACGCTGCGCGCGTATTTGGCGGGACGAATGGACCTGACCCAGTGCGAAGCGGTACTCGGGCTGATCCACGCCAAGGGAGAACGAGCCATGCGCGTTGCACTGCAGCAGTTGGCGGGAGGATTATCGCAACCTTTGCAACTCCTTCGTCGCGACTTGATCCACTTGCTCGCCGATATCGAAGCAGGACTCGATTTCGTCGATGAAGATATCGAGTTTGTGTCCAAAGCGGAAATTGCATCCAGACTTGGAAATGCAAGAAATCAATTGGGCGATTTGCAGTCGCAACTGACCCGGCGCGCCGGGCAACAGGTGGTACCTCGCGTCGTGCTCGCTGGTTTACCCAACGCCGGGAAAAGCACTCTGCTGAATGCCTTGAGCCGCGAGGAGATCGCCATCGCCAGCGAGACTCCCGGAACGACTCGCGACTACCTTCGCTCCCGACAGGTGCGAGGCGACCTGGTATTCGATCTGGTCGATACCGCTGGCGTGGATGATATCCTTCCCCAAGGCGAATCAGATCCTGGCAATCTCCATGGAAGCGATCCGGATCGGCAAGCGCAGCGTGAGACCATCTCGCAACTGCACGACGCCGAACTCATTCTTTATTGCAGCGCTGCGGACACGCAAGGGACCGATCGCGACCGGGCATGTTTCCATGTGGTGTTGGACCATGCTCCGTGCGACGTATGGCGAGTGATCACCAAATCCGACCTGCGGACCTCCGTGGGGCTGACGGATGAGTCGGCCGGTACACATGTTGTCAGCGCACATGTTGTCAGCGCACATATCGTCAGCGCGAAGAGAGGAATGGGACTCGAGGAATTGCTCGAAGCGGTCGCCTCTTACTTATCTCGTCGCCGCGAAATCGATCAGGATGTGGTCCCGATGACCAGCCAGCGATGTCGCGAGTCGGTCGAAAGGGCGAGACAGTGCATCGAGGATGCGTTGACCGCAGTCGTATCGGGATCCGGAGATGAGGTCATCGCCGGGGAGTTGCGGATGGCGCTCGATGAACTCGGTCAAGTCGCGGGAACGGTTGTGAACAACGACATTCTCGACGCGCTCTTTAGCCGATTCTGCATCGGCAAGTGAGCGATTCTCAGGGAAACTCTGTTCGCCTGTGACTTCGACTCGAATTTGCCACTTCGTCATTGCTACTTTGTCATGGCCGCGTCGAGATTGAGAATGACCCGCGCGGCCAGCGTCCACGCTGCCGCATCCTGGGGAGTCGTTCCTTCCGGCAAGGCAGCCATTTTCCCTGGGTCCCCAGTGACGATTTCGCGTGGGTTGAGCCATCCGTCCGCCAATCGCTTGCGTTGCAATGCCAGAAACTCCAGCATCGCGTCTTGCTCCTGGGGAGTTGGCCATCGGGAGGTGGCCAATCGATACGCCCTCTCCAAGCGTTTGGCATCTTCCTGCGGCGCTTCGCGGAGAACACGAAGAGCCATGCCCTGTGCGGATTCCATAAAGATCGTTTCGTTGAGCGCTGTCAGCGCCGCAAGGGAAGTGTTCGATCGCATTCGACGTGCGCACGGCAGATCGCCGTTGGGCGCATCAAACGCACCCAGAACCGGGTCGGGCATCGATCGTTTGCGGAACATGTACATGGCTCGACGATACCTTTCGGGTGGCTGGGCCGCCTGCCAGTAGCTGGGGTACGAATAGTTGTAATCGAGCACGTTTTGGGGAACGGGTGGGATAACGCTCGGTCCGCCCACCTGATGATGCAGCAACCCCGCGACACTCAGCGCAATATCGCGAATGGATTCGGCATCGCATCGGAACCGAGGTCCTCGCGTCAACCAGCGGTTTTTAGGGTCCAGTTCCAGCAATTCGGGAGTCGCTCTCGCGCTGCGTTGGTACGCTTCGGTGAGCAGGATGGATTTGAGAAGTTTCTTCTGGCTCCACCCCTTGTCCATCAACTCGATCGCCATTGCATCGAGAACCGAGAGATATTCGGGGCTCGGAGCACGGGTTCCGAAATCCTCCGATGTTTCTACCAATCCTTCGCCGAAAACATTTTGCCAGATGCGGTTTGCAGCGACCCGCGCGGCGAGAGGAGAATCGCGATCCACCAGCCATCGGGCGAAACGCAAACGCGCTGGGTCCTCTTGGCTTTTCGGGGTGTGAAAGCTCGTCAGCATCGTGGGTCTCGCCGGTTCGAGCGGTTGATCCCAATTTCCCCGCTGCAGCAGGAATGTCGAGCGTGACTTCTCGGGTTCCCGCTCTGCGAGATGCAAGACACTCGTTTTGGCGTTCGGGAAACGTTTCCAATGCGATTCGATGGCGTCGCGCTGCGGCGCCGCATCCTCGCGCGTTGCCAACCATGCATGAAATTCCCTGTCGCTGATCGTTTCACTCGCAGCGTTGCGGTTCATGTCCAAGATAGCGTCATGATCGATCGCAGGTGCCGTTGGCTGAGGCGCGTCGGTCACGCTGATCCGACAGCATCCGACGTTGTCCCCTTGCCGCCAAACCACCTTCAGTTTGCAGTCTCGCACCCCTTCCAGGGGCGACTCCAGTTGAACCACCGCGACAGACGATTGGTTGCGGCGCCCCAAACCTCTGTCGGCTTTCCATACATTCTCATCCTTACCATCGATCAGATAGGCTACGGGACCAGACACATTTTTCCCGTCTGCAGACTTTTCTTCGGCATTGGAAAAATCCGCGCTCGCCGCGCTGAGCTTGATCTTTTCCCACGCATCATTCCCGGGTCGCTGGACCAGGAGTTCGAGTTCCCGCATATCCCAGTTCCCGGTCCCACCTCGACCGGGGCCACGAAATGGAAGCTCGCCGTGCGTGAGGATCTCGAATCGAAGGCCTGTAATGCGATCCAAGGTAGCCGGTGCGATCATGAAAATGTCGCCGCTCCAATGGCCGACCATCAGAATCGAGTCGTCAGGTTCCTGGACCGGGTGATTGAGTCCGCTGACGGCCTCGAGCAGTTCAGCGCGCAACGGTTGCCATTTCGGTTGGGCGGCGAGCACCGATGCTCGCCACGCCCGGAGATCGTCCTGCCATGAGGGATGCGATTGGCGATACACCTCGGCTTCCTTGGCAATCGAATCGCGGACGTCGCGAATGGTGGCCTGCTGTTCGGTCGTGTAGACCCAGGATTTGGCCTCATAACTATTGTTCAAAAACGAGAAGAGCCCGTAGTACTCTTCGTGGGTGATCGGATCAAATTTGTGGGAATGGCATTGAGCGCATTGGATCGACAACCCGAGGACCGCTTTCCCAACGCAATCCATCCGATCGAACATTTCGACCATTCGGAATTGCTCTGCAACGATCGCCCCCTCTTCGTTGATCATGCTATTTCGGAGGAAGCCGGTTGCGATGACCTGCTCCTGTGTCGCGTCGGGCAAAAGATCGCCCGCGATTTGTTCGATGACGAATTGATCGTAGGGCATGTCGCGGTTGATCGCATCGATCACCCAATCGCGCCACGCCCATTGATCTCGCCGTAGATCCTTTTCGTATCCGTTGGTGTCGGAATAGCGAGCGACATCGAGCCACGGCCGAGCCCATTTTTCGCCGTAGCGCACATCCCCGAGCAAGCGGTCGATGGTCGCTTCGAGACCCTCAACCGCGAAGGCATCGATTTGCTCGGGAGTGGGTGGGACGCCGATGACATCGAGATACACACGTCGGCACAGTTCCCAGTTTTCGGCGGGACCATTGGGTTTCCAACCTTTGCGGTGAAGCGTATCTGCGATGAGCCAATCGACCGCGTTGCGAAACGTCTGACCACCGATGGGCTTGTCGAGATCGACCCTCGAGGCCTGCGGCGGCACAAACGCCCAGTGCTGGGTGTAGTCAGCTCCAGCATCGATCCATTGTTTTAGCAGATCCCGCTGCTGATCGGAGAGCGGTTTCTTCAACGAGGGTGGAGGCATCACTTCGTCGGGATCGCTGGAAAGGATGCGGCGAACCAACTCGCTGCCCGATGCATTCCCAGGAACGATTGCCGCATGGCCGGATTCTCCGCCTCGCAACGCATGGTCGCGCACGTCCAGTCTCAATCCTCCTTCTCGGGTCGATTCGTCCACCCCATGACACTGAGAGCAATGCTCGGCCAGGATAGGTTGAATCTGGGTCCGAAAATCGGGGGATTCCCCGGCTTTCGAGTGGAGCAGGGAAGCCAACATGAACAACAGCGCGAGGCTATGCGTGCGAATGGAAAACATGGTGAGCAAACTGGGGCGGGGGATAGTGAGGGGTTCTGAGGAACTCCTCCATTATCCCTCGAAGTGATCCACCGAGAAGCATACTCTGGCAAACTCTTTGGATTCCAGGGAAGGAGAACTTCCCCAAACCCAATGCGCTGCGAGCCGTGGGCCATGCCACTGTCGGTACCCTAGATAACTGGTGGTCAGCCGCGGATTGACCTCGATCGCGGACCATCTCCCGTTCGGCTCGATCAGGAAATCGATGCCGACCCAGCCCCGGGGCACTCCCGGGAGGGCGTTCAGTACGTCGGTCGCGAATCGCTGCAAGTCCTGGAGGTTGATGCCGGGAATCGGTCCATGACCACCGCTATATCCCCACTCCGAGAGGCCATCCTCTGCGATCGTTTGGAACCGTTGCTCAAAGGCCCCCAGAACGCAGATTTCGTTTCCTACCAGCGCCGCGAGGCTTGCGGCGAGACCGGGGACCCAAGGTTGCACAACCCATGCATCCCCAGGAACACCGAGTTGTCGGCCTCTCTCCGCATGCTCTGCGACGCTTCGGGAATTCTCGAACCGTCGCTGGCCAACGCAACCGGCGCTGTCCCGGCGTTTGAGAACCCATCCATCAGGACTCGATTCAGACGAAGCGACCTCGGAAAATTCGGACAAAAGAAACGTCTTTGGATGACGCACTCCCGCCGCTTGCCAAGCCTGGCAAGTTTGCCACTGATCGCAGGCAGTCTCCAGGAAATGTCGGTCGCTCACCAGGACTTTCATCCCCGAGTCTCGCAATCTGGACACGATGCGAGCCAATGCACCGTCCAGTTCCGGCGCGATGACGATCGCCGCATCGCACCCCTGGACGGCATCGATCCAGAGGGAGGCGACATCGTCGATCGATCGGCGGGGTTCGAAGGGAATCGGAGACCAATGCCACTGCGGACCTGTCCACGAGCGCCAGCGTCCCCAATCGGCAATCGATGGCTCGAGAGGGCAAAGGACGGAGATCCCCGAATCGATCAGATCGCGGGCCAGCGAGCAGAGCATCGCATGGCCTTCGCTGAGCAGGGACTCGAGTGCCTGAGGTTCCCCGTCGTCGTTCTGGGTTCGCAGGATACCGCTGCCACAGATGTATTCGAGAAGTGCGACCTTCAACCCAACCTCGAACTAGTAATCGTCCCGTCGAAGATCGAGATTTTCGTACGCATAAGTTTTCGCGAACCACATTCTCCACGCAGGAATATCGTAGCCAAAGTTCTGATCGGTCAATCGAGACAGCGTCGCCAAGACATCCTTGTGTTTATTGAGCCTTTGTTCTGGTTTGGGAGCACCGGCGTTGAAACCGACGTTGCCATCGCGACCGACTCCTGCGTTGAGCGCTCCGGGAGGCCCGGCAGGAACCACCAAATCGGTCGAAACCAACGAGCCGATCAGCATGCTGATGAAGCGTTCGTCTGCGAAAGGAGCCATGCAGTAGGCCGCGCGATCCCGCGTCTTTTTGCTCT
>Ga0315901_10011219_pt1 | contig 10094 bp, 8 predicted proteins | sample LakEriMetagenome_10_FD_203761 | JGI IMG/M metagenome (GOLD analysis project Ga0315901, IMG submission 203761) | Freshwater fungal communities from buoy surface, Lake Erie, Ohio, United States - Buoy 2 MA116 | ecosystem: Environmental > Aquatic > Freshwater > Lake | place: USA: Lake Erie, Ohio... | reverse complement strand
CGTAGAACGGAAGGACCGCCGTGATGCGCGAGGCGCTGGCACGCCGCAACGCATCGATCATGATGAACATCTCCATCAGGTGCTGGTTGGCGGGCGGGCTGGTGGACTGGATGACGAAGACATCCGTCCCGCGGACGTTTTCATCGATCTTGACGAAGGTCTCGCCATTCGGGAACGGCTTGACGGTCGAGCGCCCGAGGGGAATCCCGATCGCGTCGCAGATGGCCTTGGCCAGGCTGGGGTTGGAGTTGCCGGAGAAGACTTTCACGAGGATGGGTGACAACAATCCGGACGGCCCCTCGGATGACGGGCCGTCCGGCCTCCGGAGGCTCACGGAGGCTCAGCGCCCATCGCAAGCCCATTTTCCGGGATCGGCCAGGAACATCCCGGGGCGAACCCGCGCCGGACCGCCCTCCACCGGTCAGGATTGCCTGCGGAGCAGGTGGTCCGAGATGGCCTCGAGCGCGACGGCCCTGCCCCGGAACGGCTTGAGGGCCGCCTCGGCCTTGGCGGTGAGCTCCGCGGCGATGGCCCGCGATTTCTCAAGGCCGACGATCGCCGGGTAGGTGGCCTTGCCAGCCTTCACGTCCTTGCCGGCGGTCTTGCCCAACTGCTCGGAGGTCTGGGTGACGTCGAGGATGTCGTCGATCACCTGGAAGGCGAGGCCGACATGGTAACCGAAGTCGGTGAGGGCCTCGAGCTGTGCGGGGGTGCCGTTGGCGCTCATGCCGCCAAGACGGACCGAACAGGCCAGCAGGGCGCTGGTCTTGCGCTCGTGGATGTATCGCAGTTGCGCCCGGGAGATCTTGCGTCCCTCGCCTTCGAGGTCGGCCACCTGCCCCGCGATGAGCTGCAGCGAACCCGACGCACGGGCGATCTCCAGCACCATTTCCCGGGGGCCGTAGCGCTTGGTCCCCGGGGCGGATGCGGCGATCTCGAAGGCCTGGGTCAGCAGGGCGTCACCGGCCAGGATGGCGATGCCCTCGCCGAAGACCTTGTGGTTGGTGGGCTTGCCCCGGCGCATGTCGTCATTGTCCATGCCGGGCAGATCGTCATGGATGAGCGAGTAGGTGTGGATGCACTCGACGGCACAGGCCAGCGGCATCGCCGCCTCCGGACTGCCGCCACAGGCCTCGGCGGCCGCCAGCACCAGGGCCGGACGCATGCGTTTTCCGCCGGCGAACAGGGAGTAGCGCATGGCCTTGTGGATCGTCGCCGGTTTGGCAACGGCCTTCGGCAGCAGTCGGTCGAGGGCCCGATCCACGTCGCGGGTTCGCGCGGTGAGCCAGGAAGCGAGGTCGAATCGGGACATCGGACTGTTGGTAACGCGGCCACGACCGGCCTTTCAAGGCGGTATTGGCCGGGATTGCGGCGGCCGGCCAGACCGGGCGGATCGTCCCCCAAAGGCCCCGGCGTGGATCCATCCAGCAGAACCCACGATCCGGGGTGCGGACCAGCAAAGGCGATTTGACGAGCCGGGACGCCGCCGCGAATCTTCGCCGGTCCCCATGCCGATCCCTCCCGCCCTGCCCCATCCCACCGTCCGGTTCTGGGAACTTCTGTCGACCCGGGAAGTCCCGGACCTCGGACCAGGTCCCAGGGAGGGCATCCTCCCGGAAACGCTGGTCGAACTGCGGTCGCTGGAAGCAACGCGGCATCTCGGGTTGCCCGAGCGTGATCTCGAGTTGATCACGGCGCTGGCGCTGCTCTACCACGATCACCACGACGGCGCGCACAACCGGGTCCAGGACCGGACGGATGCCGACGGATGCCTGCTGCATGCGATCCTCCACCGGCGCGAGCCCGACCACTGGAACGCGGCCTATTGGTTCCGCCGCGTGTCCGGGCATCCGATCTACCGGTCCCTCACCCCAGGGGCGATCCAGGCGGCGCAGGACGCCGAAGCCCGCGTGGTCCTCGGCAACCTGACCCTGTCGGGCGACCTCGATCCGCTGGCCTTCGTGCAGGAGTGCCGGCGGGTGGCCGAGCGGCCATGCGCACGATCCGAAGCCTACCTGCGGAAGGTCCAACACCTCGAGTTCGCGGCGTTGGTCGAGCACCTGCTGGCCTGACGGGATTTCCCGAGCCCGCCAGATGTCCCGGCCCGGGAAACGGTCTCCGTCCCTCGAGAGAGGCCTCAGGGGGTCGCGGCGGCGAAGGGCGCTGACATCGTCGTCCGAAGGCCGGTCCCCCTGGGGATGGCCAAGGGTGACGGGGGCGGGTAGCGTCCCCGCCCCGGAATCATGATGTCCTTGAGCGATGTGTTGTCGGCCGTGCTGCCCGTGTTCTGCCTTGCGGTGGTCGGCGTCTGGCTCCGGAGGGTGCGGTGGTTGACCGAGGAGGCCGATACCCCGCTGCTCCGGTTGGTCGTCAATGTCCTGACACCCTGCCTGATCTTCGACAAGGTGCTCGGGAACCAGGCCCTGCAGCGACCGGAGAACCTGTTGATGCCCCCGCTGGTCGGCTTCGGAGGCATCGTGCTGGGAATCGGGCTGTGCTGGGTCGTCCGCGGCCGCGTGGGACTCCGCACCGAGGCCGAGCAGCGTACCTTCGCCCTGGTCTCCGGCCTGCAGAATTACGGATACGTGCCCTTCCCGCTGGTCCTGGTGCTGTTCGCCGGGCATCCCGACACCCCGGGGGTGCTCTTCGTCCACAACCTCGGCGTGGACATCGCCATGTGGACGCTGGGGCTGATGACGCTCGGCCACGCCACCGGCCCCGGGGAATGGCGCAAACTGGTCAATGCGCCGCTGGTCGCCATCCTGCTGTCGCTGCTGCTCAACGCCCTTGGGGCCGGCCGATGGATCCCGCGCCCGCTGACGATCACCGCCTCGATGCTCGGGGCGTGCGCCTTTCCCCTCGGGATCATGATGGCCGGTGCCATGGTGGCTGACCAGGTCCGGCAGTTGCACCCCTCGCGGGCGGCCGGTGCGATCGCCTGGTCGGCGTTGTTCCGCCTCGGCGTGATCCCGGCGGTGATGCTGGGGTTGGCCCGCGTGCTTCCCTGCTCGGTGGAACTCAAGCGGGTGCTCGTGGTGCAGGCGGCCATGCCCGCGGGTGTCTTCCCCATCGTGCTGTCGCGCCTCTACGGTGGTGATCCGGCCACGGCCGTCCGGATCGTGGCCGGCACCACGCTGTTGAGCCTCGTGACGATCCCCCTGTGGATCCGCTGGGGACTGTCTTGGCTGGACCTGAACCCCTGACCCCCACCCGGCTCAGCCGGTCGACCCCGAGGTTCGTGATGGGGAGGGCGCTTGCAGGTTGCGGTCCCGGGCGCAGGACACCAGCCTCTTGGCCATCGATGTACGGATTCTCCGAGCTCCCGAACGGTCTGCGCGTGGTGACGGCCGCGATGCCCCACCTGGCCAGCGTCTCGGTGGGAGTCTGGGTGGACACCGGGGGGCGGCACGAGGCGGCCCACGAGAACGGGGCGGCCCACTTCATCGAGCACATGCTCTTCAAGGGGACGCGCCGCCGGTCGGCCGCGCGGATCTCCCAGGACATCGAGGGCATCGGCGGCTACCTCAACGCCTTCACCGACGAGGAGCACACCTGCTTCTACAGCCGCGCGGTGGCCTCGCGCCTGCCGGAGCTGATCGACGTGCTGCTCGACATGTTCCTCGACTCGCGCTTCCTGCCGGGCGAGATCGAGCGCGAGCGCGACGTGATCCTCGAGGAACAGGCCATGTACCGGGACCAGCCGGCCGAGCTCGTCCACGACCTGCTGAACCGGGTCCAGTTCCCCCGGCACCCGCTCGGTCGACCGGTCATCGGGACGGCGCGTTCGGTCCGGGGGCTCGGTCGGCGGGAACTTCTGGGCTTCCTGGACCGGCGGTACGTGGCCGGTGCCACGGTCATCGCCGCCGCAGGCAACCTGACCCACGAGGCCGTGCTCGAGGAACTCCGTCGCTGGACGCCCCGGTTCCGGCCCGGACCGCAGCCGCCGCGGCCGTCGGCCCCGCCCGAGCCGTCCGCGCCCCGGTGGCTGCTGCACTCCCGGAAGACCGAGCAGACGCAGCTGGCCCTGGGGTTCCGGACCACCCACCGGCGCGACGAACGACGTTTCGCCCTGCGCCTGCTCAATGTGGTCCTGGGCGAGAACATGAGTTCCCGGCTTTTCCAGGGGATCCGCGAGCGCCACGGGCTGGCCTACAGCATCCAAAGCACCGGCACGGCCTGGAGCGATTGCGGCGACCTCGTGATCTCGGCGGGCCTGGACGACACGAATCTGGAGCGGGCGCTCGGGCTGGTGCTCCGCGAGGTGCGGCGGCTGGTGGAGCGGGCCCCGGGCAAGGCCGAGCTCGAGCGGGCCCGCGACTACGCCATCGGCCAGGGCGACCTCTCGCTCGAGGGTTCCGAGCCGATGATGATGTGGCTGGGCGAGCAGATCCTCGGCCACGGACGCGTCGTGCCGCCGGAGGAGACCCGCCGGCGGCTGGCGTCGGTGAGCCCGTCCGAGGTGCGCGCCGTGGCACGCGATTTCCTCCGGGCGTCGCGGCTGTCGCTGGCCTTGGTCAGCCCGCGGTCGTCGGACCGGGGGCTGGGGCGACTCCTGGATTCATGGACCACGGGCTGAGGCGCCGCCCGGGCCCCGACCGATCCTCCGGGCAGCCGGCGGACTACCGTTGCAGGCCGGGGCCGGTCAGGCTCACGCCCTCGCCCATCGCGCGCTCCAACCGGGCCCTGGCCACCGTGTAGTCGCGCAGGGCCTGGCTCTGCTGGGTGCGGGCCAGCTTGAGGGCGGTCTGTGCCGAGAGGACCTCCAACTGGGTGCTGCTGCCGGCCTGGGCCCGCGCCCCCACCAGGCGGACGGCCTCCTCGGCCTGTTCGATCACCCGTGCCTGGGAAACCAGCACCTCCCGGGACTCGACGAACTGCGAGAAGGCCGTGCGGACCTCGAGTTCGATGCGGCGGCGGACATCCTCGGTCTCGAGCCGGGCCCGTTCCTCACGGGCCCGCGCCACGCCGACCTTGGCCCGGGTCTGCCCGAAGTCGAAGAGCAGCCAGTTGGCCTGGACCCCCACGGTCCACCCGTCGAGGGTGCGGTCGAGGTCCCGGACGAAGTTGCGGTTCTGGACCCCGTAGCCGGCCGTCCCCGAGACCGAGGGCATCAGGTCGGACCTTGCCTGGAGCACATCTTCATGGCGCAGCTTCGTCGCGGCCTCGGCGGCCCGGATCTCGGGGCGGCGGACCCAGGCGGCATTCAACGCCGTTCCCACCGTGACCTCGAGCGGCTCGGCCCGGAGCGTGTCGGCGGTGCGCAGCGGCACGTCGACACCCGCATCGGCAGGCACGTCGCAACCCAGCAGCATCGCCAGGGTGTTCCGGGCGATGCGCTCCTGGTTGCGGGCCCGGATCAGGGGAGGCAGGGCGTTGGCCAGTTCGACCTCGGCGCGCAGCACGTTGAAACGGGGCACGGTGCCGGCCTCGAGGCTGCGGCGGGCCGTCTGCAGCTCCTCCTCGAGGAGCTTCCTGGAGGCTTCCTGGACGCCGATCTGCTCCACCGCCAGCAGCACGTCGCTGTAGGCGATGCGCACCTGCAGCAGGGTCTCGGCGACGAGGGCCTGGTACGACGCCAGTGCCGCCTCCCGCGTCAGTCGCGAGGAGCGGACCATCGACCGGTACTTGCCACCGGCGAAGAGCGGCTGGGTCACCACCAGGTTGGCATTCCAGCTCTGGTTGTTGAAGAAGGGCGTCGCGGGCTGGGCCGGGCCGAACTGGACCCGCTCGATGCGAGCCTCGTCCAGCTGCTGGTAGCTGCCCGTGGTGGCCAACCGGGGCAGCCGGGCGGTCCGCTGCTGGATCGACACCCCCTGTGATTCCTCCAGGTCCTGCCGTCCCTTGGCGAGGGTCACGTTGTGCGCCAGCGCGTGCTCGAGGGCCTGCTCGAGGGTGATCGGCGCCGCCGGAAGGGGCACTCCCGGCGACTTCCCGTCGGCTCCGAGGACGCGCAGGCAGAGGATCAGGCAGAACAGGATCGGCGGTCTCATGGAAGGTCAGCGGGCGGCGGGGGGTGGAGCGGACTCGGGAGTGGCGGATGGGGAGGATGAGGCCTCGGGTCGCTGGATGAACACATCGACCTGCTGGCCGACGTAGATGGGGAACGCGGGCCGCTCGAAGGCGTAGACCACCTGCAGGACCCGGGTGTCGACCCGCTCGAGGCTGTCGCCGGTGAGGCTGCGCTTGGGCACCACGTACGGCTCGATGCGGACGAACTGCAACGGCACCCGCAGCTCGGAATGTCCCTTGAGCGAGGCCACGGCCGGCTGGTCGGGCCGGATGAGCACGGCGTCCTGCTCGTCCACCTCGGCCCGCACCTGGAAGCGGTCGACGTCGCCCAGCAGCATCAACGGCTCGGCCGACTTCGCCGCGGCGAATTCGCCCTCGCGCAGGTTCACCTGCAGGAGACGGCCGTCCCTCGGGGAACGCACCGTCAGGATGTCGAGGTCGGTGCCGGCCTGGCGGACGGCCTCCGCGGCCGCCGAGACCGCCGCGGCCGTGGCCAGGGCCCGGGCCCGCGCGGTGGCCAGCGAGAACTCCCGGCGCTTGACCTCGTCCTCGGTGGCGACGCGGTCGCGGCCCAGCTGCGCGAAGCGCATCAACTGGTCCGCCAGGTCGGCGATCTGCGCCTCGTCCACACCGGCCTGCGCCCGCAGGGAAGCCACCTGCGCCTCGAGGAAGCGGATGCGCGCCCGGGCCTCGCGGTCGTCGAGCTGGAAGAGCGGGTCCCCAGCCTTCACCGCGTCGCCGACCTTCACGAAGACCCGGCTCACGAGGCCCTCCCTCGGCGCGGCGACCTTCACGTTCTCGCGCGAGGCCTCGATGAGGCCGGTCGACGCCACCGTCCGCGCGTACGGGGACCTGGGCGGCGCCGAGACGGGGCCGGGGTTCGCGGGCTGGGTGCCCTGCCCTTTCACGAGGAAGAGCACGGCGCCGACACCGCACAGCGCCAGCCAGAAGGAGATGCGTTGGAAGAGGATCATGGGGCGGTCATGGGAGTCGTTCAGGAACGCTGGGCAGCCTGGATGAAGGAACCGAGCGACGGGCCGGAGTGCACGGCCGTCACGCGGCCGTCCTCCATCTCGCTGATGCGGTCGGCGTATCCATAGATCCGGGGATCGTGGGTGACAATGAGGACGCAGCGTCCCGGGGCCCGGGCGGCCCCGCTGAGCAGGTCCATGATCTGGTGGCCGGTGACCGAGTCGAGGGCGCTGGTGGGCTCGTCGCAGATCACCAGGCGCGGCTCGTGGACCAGCGCCCGGGCGATGGCCACGCGCTGCTGCTGGCCCCCGGAGAGCTGGGTGGGTCGCTGCTTCTCGCGCCCGGCCAGGCCGACCTGTCCCAGGCGCTCGGCGGCCCGGGCCTCGGCCTCGCGGCGCGGCGCCCCCTGGAGCAGCAGGGGCACGCTCACGTTCTCGAGGAGCGACAGCGTCGGGATGAGGTTGAACTGCTGGAAGATGAAGCCGATGTGCCGGCACCGGAACCGGGTCACCTCGGCGGGCTTCAGGGCGGTGAGGGTCGACCCGAGCACCTCCACCTGCCCGGCATCACACCCGAGGGTCCCGGCCAGCACGCTCAGCAAGGTCGTCTTGCCGCATCCGGACGGACCCACGATCAGGTGGAGTTCGCCCTCGAGGGCATTGAAATCGGCCCCCTTGAGCGCGAGCGTCCGGGCATCTCCCGAACCGAAGGCCTTGACGACGCCCCGGGCCACGATGGCCGGCAAGGGCAGTTTCTGGGAATTGGTCGGCTGGTGGGACACCGGGGGAGATTTCGAGGAGGGGCCTGGGACTCTGGATCGTCGGGTTCAGGAACTCTGGGGTTCTGGAGGGGGGGCCTCGGGATCACCCGCGGAAGACGATGGCCGGTTCCAGACGGGCGACCCGACGGATGCCGAAGAGCGCGGCCAACGCGCAGATGAGCACCACCCCGCCCATCGCCTGGAACAGGAAGGGCACCTCGAGCTTGAAGGGCGGCTGTCCCCCCTTGGCCACGGTCAGCCCGAAGAGGGCCGTCAGGCCGATGCCGATGCCGAAGCCGATCAATCCCACCGTGAGCGACTGCACCAGCAGCATGCCCGCCAGCAGGCCGTTGCCGGCCCCCATGGCCTTGAGGGCGCCGAGATTGCGGAGGTTCTCGAGCACGAAGGAGTAGAAGGTCTGGCCGCTGATCGCCACCCCGACGACGAAGCCCAGGATGATCGTGGTCAGGAAGGAGATCGGGATGCCCGTGTTGGTCCAGACCCAGCGCAGGGTGGCCTTCTCGAACTGGGGCACGGTGAAGGCCCGCAGCCCCGTCGCGGCCGAGATCCGCCGGGCCACCTCGGCGGTGTCCTCGCCGGGCTTCGGCTCCGCCAGGATCATCGAGAGCATCTTGCGCTGGCGCGGCGCGTATTGAAGCGCCTGGTCGTAGCTGGCGAAGACGTAGGGATAGCCGAAGAAGTGGCGCTCGGTCTGGCAGATGCCCACGACCCGGGCCTCGCGGTCGTTGATCTCGAAGGTGTCGCCGACGCGCAGCGGTCGTCCGAGGCCGGCACCCAGCCGGTTGGTCTCGGCGGCGAGGGTGTCGATCACCACGCTGTTGGGCAGGCGCAACTGCTCGATGTCGCCCTCGAGCATCCGGGGCGGGCGGCCGTAGAGGGTGCCGGCGTGCAGGCCGATCATCTGGATCATCTTGTCGGCCCCGTCGGTGGTCCGGGCCTTGAGCACGCCCTGGAAGAGCGGCACCGCGAAGTCCACGCCATCGACCGAACGCACCCGGTTGACATCGGTGTCCCGCATGGCCTTGGTCTCGTTGACCTGGTCGACCCGCGATTCCACCACCCAGATCGAGGCCCGCATGTTCCGCATGTGGCTCGTGGTCCAGGACAGCAACCCCTGGAAGACGAAGTACTGCTGGGTCATCAGGAGGGATGAGAAGGCCAGGCCCCCGACCAGCATCCAGTACTTGGAGCGGTCGCCGAGGAGCATCTTCAGGGCGATCAGGAACATGGGGATCTCTTCGGGGTGCCCGGTTCCGATCCCGCCCCCCGGGTGGGACCATCGTCCGGGAGGGTCGGCACCGTCAAACGACGATTCCGAGGCGCCACCGGGGAGGGATCGAAGGCCCGAAGGTTTTCGAGGGCGGGCGGTTGCCCGGACCGGTCTCCGTCCCTACGTTGACGCCCGTCCATGATCGGAGACCTGTTTCACAAAGCCTACGTGGTGCTCGCGGTGCTGCTCTTCTTCGGCGCCTCGGTCTTCGTGCACGAATACGGCCACTTCTGGATGGCCCGCCTGCGCCGCATGGTGGTGCTGGGCTTCTCCATCGGCTTCGGGCCGAAGATCCTCGGGTGGAGGGATCGCCAGGGCGTCGAATGGGCCCTGCGATGGATCCCCGCCGGCGGCTTCGTGAAGCTGCCCCAGATGCTCACCTCCGAGGCCATCGAGGGGACCGCCGATCGGGCGATCGCCCCGGCCTCGCCCTGGTCCCGGATCTGGGTGGCGCTCGCCGGCCCGGTGATGAACCTGCTCTTCGCCCTGGCGATCGCGACCGTGATCTGGGCCGTCGGGCTCCCGGTGCCGGTCAATCCGCCGGTGATCGGGTACGTCGAGCCGGGCTCGGCGGAAGAGCGCCTGGGCATCCGCGAGGGCGACCGGATCGTCCGGGTCGACGGCCGGACGGTGAAGAACTGGCAGGAGGTGCAACGCTTCACGATCCTGGCCAGGTCCACCAACATCCCGGTCGGGATCACCCGCGGCGAGTCGGTGACCAACGTCGTCCTGACCGCCACCGTCAACCCGACCTTCGGCCTCAAGCTGCTCAACCTCGACCCCCGGGATCACCCGGCGGTGATGGGGCTCTCTCCGGGTGGCTCGGCCGAGGAGGCGGGCCTCCGGGTGGGGGACGAGTTCATCGCCTTCGGGGGAGTTCCCATCCTCGGGCAGGGCCAATTGGTCGACCTCATCCAGCAGCGCACCGGCAAACCCTCCGAGGTCGAGGTGCGTCGGGGAGACCAGCGCCTGAAGCTCACCGTGACGCCGAAGACCGACCCCGCCACGGGCAAGGGCCGCATCGGGGTGAGCATCGCCTCGAGCCGCGTCATCACCTACCAG
>Ga0315901_10011214_pt1 | contig 10100 bp, 5 predicted proteins | sample LakEriMetagenome_10_FD_203761 | JGI IMG/M metagenome (GOLD analysis project Ga0315901, IMG submission 203761) | Freshwater fungal communities from buoy surface, Lake Erie, Ohio, United States - Buoy 2 MA116 | ecosystem: Environmental > Aquatic > Freshwater > Lake | place: USA: Lake Erie, Ohio... | reverse complement strand
TCCAGGAAATACCCTCTGTACATAAGCCTTCCACAGAGATTGTTGTATGATCAATGAATGGATTGGGGAAAATATTTGCTGTGATGCATATTTGCTCATGGAAAACTTCCTTTACAGGAGTGGAAATGGAAGTTTTCTCTGTTTCTATAGAAATTTCAGATAAACCTGCACAGGTATGCCCATACGTTTCAAGAACGTTCAAGAGCACATATCTGGCATCCACATTAAAATCGGGACCAATAATTCCCTCATATTGCGGGATGCCTGGCGCTTTTGGAAGATCCACCCGCTTGAGAAAACTCCATGTTTTACCATCCAGTGAATAATCAATTTCCAGTTTGGAAATACCTGAATTCAATTGGTCCGGATAATTGAAATTCCATAATCTCGATTTGGTGAGCATACGGATTTGTCCCAGATCAATCATTAACCAATGTCCTTCCTTTCTGAACTTATTAGGATTGGTGGCGGGTTTGCAGGCATACCAGGCGGCGGTCCAATCAGTACTATGTTGAAGAGGAAAACATTGACTCCAGGAAAGATGAGTACTGAATAAAAAAGCGATAATATATAGATATTTCATAGTATTTACATTTTCATAAATCCAAGAGGAAGATTAGTGTTACTTAAGGAATAAAAATTCTTTATTCCAGGAAAAATAGTGGGTAGTTCATTTTTACTAACTCCAAACCAGAGTGCCAATTCAGCGAAGTATTCATCGGTAGAGGTGGTAGGAATGAACACCCCATTACCAATATCCAGATCGTCATTGAGTTTAAGATTCGGGTATTTTCCATACATTTTTTTACCGTTTAAAGAGCCCCCGATGACCATCGAAGTTCCCCCCCAGGCATGATCGGTACCATCTCCATTAGACGTCAGGGTACGCGCAAATTCACTGATGGTAAAAGTGGTGACCTGTTTTTCCAGTTTTAATTCCTTAATAGCCGCGTAGAAGGAACCAATAGCGCGGGATACCCTACCTAAGTCCCTCGTATGATAATCTAGCAAATAGTCATGATGATCAAAACCACCCATACTCACAAAGAAAACCTGCCGTTTCACACCCAGTAATTTACGTGCGGCAATGGTATTAGCTACCATTTTTAATTGTCTGGAAATATCATCATTTTCAAATGAGCTAGAAAAATATTCCCGACGATTGTATGCATCTCTGAATACTTCGCCAGCCTCTACAGATTTACGTATCTCGTCAATATAGGTCTGTTTGAAAGCATCCTGATAATTATAATACATTAGACTATCAATTGCCTGACTCCTGGAATCCCATTCACTCCCACGGTTAAATTGCCAAAAATGATCTGCACCATTATCCGTGTTCAAAGAATAGGGAACTGTTTCCATTCCTTGTTGAAAAAGATTGTTACCACTTAGGGAAAGGCTGATGGACAATTTCTGGTTAGTATTCATATCTTTGAGCAAGTCGGCCACACGTCCTCCCCAGCCTGTTCGTACTCGCTCATTTGGAATTCCCGTTTGCCATTGTTGTTCCTGGTCATTATGGGAAAATAATCCAACTGGAATATCCCTGGGAGAACCATTCAGATATTTTGCTTTATTCGTTGGTGCAACCAGCGTACCTATATTGTTAATAAAAACACACTCTCCTGAAGAGACCAGGTCCTCTAATTCAGGCATAGCAGGATGTAAACCATAAGGAATACCCCCAGTCAGAGATGGATCCAGGGCAATCAGATTTCTGGTAGGCAATGCCATATTTGACCGGGCGTCGGCATAAGCCTTATAAGCCGAAGGATCCATAGGAACCAACATATTATAACTATCATTACCCCCAGCAAGAAGAATACAAACCATGGCTTTGTAGTCATCTGTAGATTCCGAGTTGTCCAGGGCTGCTGCACCAATAGCCTTTAGATTGATAGCAGAGTTATAAAGCGTGAGGTAGCCCATGCCGGTGCATCCCCCTATTTTAAGGAAATTTCTTCTGTTCATTTTAATATATTGTATTCAGGTGACAATAAGAGGATTCCAATAGCATCTGCAATTCTTCTATATCCACTAATATTGCGATTAATATTAAATTTTATTAGTCTACGGGTCCTTTCAGTTAACTGACCCTTTGTAAATCTCTTATTAATTTGGTTTAATAAGGCTTCAGAGTCATTTGCATAAGGCATTAATTCAGATGAAATATCCATGTCATAATGTCCCTCTCGAAGCACTCTATGATAACCATACCAAAGCTGATCTGGATTATTAAAATTAGAAAAAGCCCAACGAAGAGAAGTAGTAGAATTATGCATCTGAAACTCAGGACCTAATAAATTACTACTTCGAAGTGCACCTAATGGTGAATAATTAGGCTGATAAAAATTAAAAACTGAGGGGGAACTTAGAATATTTTGTTGATAATAATAATCAGTATTACCTCCAGATGTGAAAATTTTATTCTCAGGTCCTGGTAATAATTTGTAGTTTCTAGATTTTTCCAAAAACCTTACAAGAGGTTCCTGTAATTTACCCTGGGTTAGTGACTGCAATGATTCGCAGGACCGGGCTTCTGGATGTAGCAGAATGGCCTTGATTACCGCAGCCATATCACCCCGAACACCTTTTCCGTTATCGTTGAAAGTTTCAGCTACTTTTTTGATGTAAGCCGGACTTGGATTACTGGTCACTAGTTTTTGGATGAGCTGCTTTCCAATGAAAGGACCTACATTCGGATGACGGAAGATATGATCCACCGCCATTTCTATGTCCTTCATCCCTTTTTGTCCTGAGGGAATAGTCCTATTTAGGAATGTTTTGGTACCAACCTCATGCCAGTCCTCAAACATGGCCATAGGAAAGGAAAAATCAGTATGCCAAAATTCAAAGCCAAAATTAACTGGTCGGTCATTTTTACTATACTGGCCAGCGCGACCAGCACTTAAACCGGTAAAAACTTTAGCCAACTCCTTGATATCCTTCTGAGAGTATGTCGGTATGGCATATCCTGAGGAATCGCGTTTCAAGCTACCATCAATGTTTAATTGATGGAGTCCAATGGTAAATAATTGCATGATTTCACGGGCATAGTTCTCATCTGGGTGGATATTTCGTTCTGGAATAGATTTTGAGTTATTAAAATGGCTTAAATAAATACCCATGCTTGGATGTAAAGTTATTCCCATCAGCAAATCTTTAAAATTTCCTGTTGTATGCTTAAGTAACAAATCATAATATGTAGCTAACCCATGTGCAGCTCCTGCAACATCAGATTTTATAGATAATTTTTGCTTTAAGTAATCTTTACTATTTAAGTTGTGGTCCCACCAAGACATGTGAAAGTATTCCCAGCCTGTAGTCACTGTATCTTCCCTATAATCATATCCAAGAGATTTTGCATATTCTCTTGTCTCTTTTCTCTTCTCTAACATCTTCTCCAACATATTCGGCGAAGGAACTTTGAATTGTTCATCAATCCATTTTTCAGGCGTCATTTTAACAAATTCCTTCATGTCGTTGAAGTTGACCCCCAGGGTAGCCTGTCGCATAAGGCGTCCCATATTGTACCAATTGTAATCCATGCCCGTTCCGTCCATAGCGGAATCATCTTTTAGGGTATCGGGCGTTTCCTTAAGCTTTGCCTGGTCACTGGCGATGATCTGATAGGGTTTTATGCCCCTGCCTCCGTAAGTGATGGTGCCTTGCGCGAACAAACCAATAGAAAGGAGATTAAAACAAATAAAAACATAGAATGACTGCTTCATATTTTATATCTCTATAAGTGGAACAATAGAATGTATGGTAAACTTTTCCAAAGGTATTTGGAACATTTTACAAATCATATACTCATAAATGAGTATTTTTCGACGTTTTACTTCGAAAATCTGCCTTTAAATGTTCTGGAGAATGGAACGATGATGCCGTTAGCTAGGCTTATTTTATTCGATTCTATAGTGACTATAAACTCTTTGTTTACAATAAAACTTTTATGAACTTGTATAAAGTTTTCATTTGTTACCTTTTCTAAAAACTCTTTTATGGTTTTTCTCTCGGTAATCTTTCTATTCTTAAAATGGTACGTTAGATTATGATCCATAGATTCGATAAATATAACCTCTGAAAGATTAATAACCGTTTTATCTTTCAGCACATAAGAATATTGTGAAAATCCCTCTTCCTTATTTGTAAGAAATACGTCATTTAGCCTTTTTTGGGACATAATTTGTTTTAACTGTTCCCTCAATTGAGTTTCATTTTCTGTGATTTGATTTCTTTCAGCTATTAGATTTTTTCTCTCTTTTTGAATTTTATTTAAATAAAAAATCATCCCAATAGACATAACAGCAACCTCTTGAAAATTAGCTATAAATATGGGGTTAAAGCGAAATAGCGATTTTTCTACCAGGCCAAATTCAGTTAATACATTAAAAATCAATACTAATATATTGCCAGAAAATGCACACAAAAATAAAATAGTCCTGTACTTTAATCTGGCCCATACCCAAAAAATAATTACAAGAGACCATATAACAGAAGCAATAAGATTTATATATAAAATACTTACTACAGGAATGGCGTACTTTTGTAAAGTGCCCATAAAAACTAGCCCTAAAAAGGTCAATATAACAAAAACAGAATTTATTACATTGCCATAGATACCAATTAATGGAAATGCCCTGTTCACATCAAAATAATACCGGGTAAAAGACACATAAGAAAACCCAAATAAGGGTAATATTAAAAATCTTAATGCATCATTTAACCAAATATTATTGGGATAAATAAAAGCAAATGAAAAACCAGAAGTTATAAAATTATAGCACAACACAACAAAAACAAATAAACTATAATATTTAAATAATTGATTATTAATTAATTTTGAAGCAATTGCACTTATAATAAAAAAGAAAACAAAAGAACCCATAAATGCATACCAAAGTAACATTTCTCTGGTACTATAGTATTCAAAGCTATCTTTTTCCCACAAATAAAGAGGAAAATTAGCGGATCCACCTTGTTTATCAATTTTTAATAAATATTCTCCGTTCTCAGCTCCAGCTGTTAATGGAAACAATAACTTAGGATGAATAATCGGACGATTTGTAAATGGAATCTTATCCCCAATTTCAGCAATTAATATTGTCTTTCCTTCCTTAATCAAATATAAAGCAGCGGAATCAATGTGAGGACTATTTAATTCAATGATATGACTTTGACTTTCATTAATTATATCTGATATGTTGAAAGTTACCCAGAAGTAATCTGTAGTTAGTCCGTGGGAAACCTTACTATTAATTTGCTTTATATTTTTTTTACGTATTGCCAGGAGAACCTCCTCCGAACTCATTTTGGCAGGAGTAACAAAAACGGATGTTTTATCATTTATATTGACGCCATACTGAAAATCTCCCTGTGCTAACAAGGATAAAAAACTAAAATTTAATAAAAGTAGAGATATAAAAAATTTCATTTTCACCTAAGTTAATCGAGACTATATACATCTAAAAACTCTATATATAAATACTAAGCTATCAAAAAATCAAATTGCAATATAACTATAGTTTTACGTTATTTTTATTTTTTTGAGGTATTTAAATATAAATTAAAAGGTACTAAAAGAAATAAAAACCCAATGATAAAGGCATGTTTCCATCTCTTTTTACCTTTAAATTCCAAAGGAAGCACCGGTGTATCTAACAGATGTATAAAGGATGATTTTCTTGATTGCTGATAAACAGCAACATCAAGAATTTCTTCATTTATTTTTAACTTTAATTGAGCCTCTTCTATGTTTTTTTTCAGCTTTTCCAAAAGGAACTGATCTTCAAAAAAAACCAGGTTTCTTGATTGATTTTTTTTTGCATACCATACCCTCTGAGCAGTTTTTATTTCATTGTTGATATTGACCCATTGACTGCGTAGCGTTATAATATATCTTTCAAGCTCCATAGATTTTTCACTTTCATAAAATTTCAGTAAACTTTCCAGCAGCTTTTCGGGAAAATAATAACAAAAAAGTGGTTGGTCATGATGCATTTCAATAAAGTACATAGAACCCATTTCTTCTAATTTACCAACGAGCAGATGACTTTTTTTTAATTTTTTGATAGTCATATTGGTCAGGCTATCTTTTGAGTTTGCTGACAAGGAAATCAAACTTTCCTTACCTATAAGAGATAACAGGTTCCTTCCCTTCAATGCAATAATTGGGCTAAGAAGTGCCTCTTTTATGATCTTATCCGATTGAAGAATAATTCGAAGATTATCGCCATTTAATAGTTTTGAGGAAGGGTTTCCGGTTGTATTCACCCCTGAATAATGCAAAAGATGCTCCTCCTCCGTATTAACCGCTGGTCTGTCAATAACAAAAGTAAGCCGGGATAAATATTGTACCTTTTTCAGAAAATGGGCATAGGAAAACCCTACAGCCCCACCGATGACAAAAAATAATAAAAATGTAAACTTATTTTTTAACATCTGATCATAACAACTCACTAATACATCTATCAAATACTCAATAGTAATGATTTTAGTAGGATTCAAGGATATATTTTTATCCTTTGTGGGGTCAGTAATTGTTTTCATCTATTCAGATATACCAGAAACAGAGAAAGAGCGGTGGATACTCCTAATATTCGATCTGTTATTTTACCCCAATCTATTTGGTTTCTTACCCGGTTATCTATCTTATTTTCTGCCGACACTTTAATAATATCTCCTGACATTACCTTTAATTGATTCTTTGACAAATCCTTTAAATTTGCAGATATCAATTCTCCAGTCAATCTTGAAATAGTAACCGTCCCATTCATTTTAGACGTAAGAATTGGGCCACCAAATTGATCCAAATACCATTTGACTCCATAATTACCTTTAAATACTATCGGAATAAATTGCATAGAAATATCCATTCCAAATTGTTTTAAATCAGGAACTTCTAAAAAAATTATATTATTTACTTCCTCTATATATACAGAATCGTTATGCTGCAAAATAGGGTCATACTTTATGTCATGGGGAAAATTAAGTGCTGATTGAAGATTAAATGGCTGTTCAAAGCGTCCCTTTATATTTCTTATCAGTTTTCCATGTAAAATCGTTGAATCTACGGTAAGGCCACCAGCATCCAATATCAAATCAGATAGAAAATAAGGTTGTTTGTCTGAGAAATGGTTCCCATACCGTTGTATATTTCCGGATAAGAAAACTGTTTTTGTGGCTGTAAGATTAGTTTTATTTCTTACCATTATCTTATCTCCTGGCATTAATTGGAAGGAACTCGTTTTATCTATAAATGAAAATGAATCAGATAATGGTATAATTATTTTGGTTAGTGTAGATAAACTATCCTTATTAATGATCCGAAAAACCTCAACACTACTTACATCGGCACCATCTGTTATTCCACCAGCAAGCCGGAACATATCCTGTAGTTTCAGGGAAGAGTCAAATGCAAACTCTTGTGGGAATTTCACGGCACCAAATAGACCAATTTGCGTTGGAAAATCCAGGTAAGTCCTATCAGGTACAAATAATTTATCTCCCGATTCCAGCCATACATCCAAGGAAGATAAAGGATTATCAAGCATTGAATTAATCTCCAAAGTCAGGTAAATGGTTTGGTGTGGTGTATTGGGATTCGTTCGGAAAATAAATGCCTTATCAGAGGCACCAGAGGCTAAACCGCCTGCCAAAAAAATAGCCTCAGAAACATGAAGTTGCTTCCCAGGGGGAAACGACCTGACAAATGGAACCTTTACATTTCCTGCTACTTCAATGTTAAACACCTCTTTAAATTTTGATTTAAAATCGATGTTAATTTCATCCCCAGCCATTAATTCAACGTCAACAAACCCATCAGAAGCCTTAAGAGATACTTTTTTAATACCCAAAGCCCCATTTTCATCTTTCCTGATGAGTATAAACTGATCCTTTGATGCACCCTCAGATAATATAGCTTTTTTAAATAAACTCTGGATTGTCTTGCTACTATCCAACCCATAAAAACCTGGAAAAAGGACAGCCCCACTTATTTTAACACTATTTTGAGATAGCTCTTTAATCTCTTTGAACACCAGAGAATCTCCTGGTTGAAAGGTAAAACAAGATTTCCCCGCTAAATACGGCGGCAGATATATATCTATTTGTAATTGTACATTTTCTTCATATCTGAATAGCTTAGCATATTGAACATTTGCTGACGCTAATAACCCGCCGCCAAAATGAATCATATCACCTAAACATTCACCATCGAGCACTTCATATTTGAGCGGACGATGGATGGCTCCCGCCAAAGAAATAACTGTTTTTGAAAATGGCAGATGAACAATATCCAAATCATGAAGCTGGGTTGGAATCTCTCCATCTGGATAAGAACTAAAAGCATAGACATCAAGATTACTAGCCTTACCCTGTTGTATCATTTTAACATTCCTTATGGAGGCTCTATTTGTCGGACCACCAGCTGCTGCAATAGCTTGAAATACATTGGACATGGCAGGAAGTTCGTAAAAACCCTCCTCCCGTACGTTGCCTAAAACGTACACCCTTATTTTGCCTGAAGGAATCAGAGAAACTATAAACTGTCCGGAAGAAAAGGTATAAAAACGAGAAAAATGAGCAGATAAAACCTTTTTTGCCTGCAAAAAGGTAAGTCCGGCGAGAAAAATATCAGGCATTTGGTCGGGTGAAATAAATCCCTTTTCATCGATAGAAAATATAAAATTAGCTTGAGAACGACCTATTATCTGGATAGATATTTTGTCATTGAGTACCAATCGATAGTCCACTGAGGGCAGGTTGTAGGAAGAAAGCGGATTTGGTAAATTATTTTCTTTAAACAGGTGGAATCCAAACAATGTTAACTGCCCGGACTGCGGAAGAACTAATGAATCTCTCCAAACGGCAGCGTTCAAACGAAAAGATAATAAACCGGATAGGAAAAGAAAGAAAAAGAGACTGGTTTTGACCCTATATAGGAAGTTATTCATGCAAAGCATTGAATTGTTCCCCTAATGATAATGAAGCAATGTAACGTTAAATTATTAGAATATCAAATAAACAGGCATTTATAAAAAGAGATTCTTTAGTTTTCATTTAACTATACACCACATAAAAGAAGCTACCTGAATAATAACGATTAAATATCGTTGCTATTCAGGTAGTTATAAATTATTATTTTGGCTAAAAAGCCCTTACCATAAAAACGTACTTCTCATTAAGCGACTAAAAAAGCAGCGCCAAAAACACCCGCGCTATCGCCCAATTTAGGAGGAACGATGATAGTGTCCAATCTTGGATTAAAAACGTGCTCTTTAACAGATTCGATACCCTCTGTGTATAGAAGGTCTATATTCGCTAATCCACCACCAAGGACAATAACATCGGGATCGAGGATATTAATTAGGTTCGCAATACCCTTTCCAAAGAAATAAATCAGTCTTTTCACTGTTTGGGTAGCTGCCTGATCAGAACCATCTTTATATTTTTTAATAATATCGTTGAGGTGCATATCCTGACCAGTCAATCCTTTGTAATATCTTTCCAAAGCGGGTCCGGATATAAGGGTTTCTACGCAACCTGTTTTTCCATAATAACAAACACCGCCCGATTCATCTAAAAAACTGTGCCCCCATTCACCACCAATACCCTGGCGACCATTCCAAACGCTACCATTCAGTACCAGACCACCGCCAACGCCGGTACCCATAATGACACCAAAGACCATCTTTGCGTCGGGCATGACATCTTGAACAACGCCCATGCGAGCCTCTGCAATGGCAAAACAATTGGCATCATTGGCCATTTCAAATGAAATACCCAACGCTTTTTCAAGATCCCGTTTGAACGGCATGCCATTTATGGCTGTGGTATTACTATTTTTATGAGTCTGTGTGATAGGATCGAGGGCACCCGGCGTACCCAATCCGATACGGGTGGGAGTTAAACCCGTGGCTTCCTTCAAATTATTTACCAAAAGACCAATTTGACCTATAATATGATCATACCCTTTTGTTTTTTCAGTGGGTACACGCATTCTGGCAATGATATTATTGGGTTCATCCTTACTTTTTAAAATGACCCCTTCGATTTTAGTACCTCCTAAATCAAATCCCCATATTGGCTCCATA
>Ga0315901_10011206_pt1 | contig 10107 bp, 7 predicted proteins | sample LakEriMetagenome_10_FD_203761 | JGI IMG/M metagenome (GOLD analysis project Ga0315901, IMG submission 203761) | Freshwater fungal communities from buoy surface, Lake Erie, Ohio, United States - Buoy 2 MA116 | ecosystem: Environmental > Aquatic > Freshwater > Lake | place: USA: Lake Erie, Ohio... | reverse complement strand
TTTTCGGAACAATCTTTGAACCGGCCTTTGCGATCAAAGAAGGGCCTCGTCAGCTACCACTGTCCGGGCTTTCCACCGTTTCGTCTCTTCCTTCGTTTCGACCTCATAAGGCTGCAGAAATTCGAATTCAACCAGTAGTCACGCGAGGTTTATTAAAATCGGTGGGGAAACCTTGACTAGTTATCTGAGCAGACATCGTTGACGGCCAATCTTATTGGCCGGCCGCTGCTGGCGAGCAAACATCAACTACGCTATGCACGTAACAGTCGCAATCCATTGGCGACGACTAGCAATGACGCTCCTGTGTCCGCAGCAATCGCACCCCAGAGCGTTGAATATCCTGTAAACGTCAGAAGCACAAAAATCGCTTTCACCGCCAGCGAAAACACTATGTTTTGACGAATGATTTGCAATGCTCGACGCGAGTGTCGAATCAGCCAAGGAACCTTGGCCAATTCGTCTGACATCAAAGCAATGTCGGCGGTTTCGATCGCTGCGTCGCTTCCGACGGCTCCCATAGCAATTCCAAGAGTAGCACGAGCCAGTGCGGGTGCATCGTTGACGCCATCACCAATCATGGCGACTGTACCGTACTGCTCTACCAATTTTGCGACGGCATCAACCTTATCCGCTGGCAAAAGTTCAGACTTCACTTCGTCGATACTTACCGCCCTAGCAACAGCGCTCGCCGTACCGGTGTTGTCACCAGTTAGCATTACGACCTTCTTAACGCCCAGCTCGTGAAGTTCGGCGATTGTATCGACACTCTCTGTGCGAATCGCATCACCTAGCGCGATGAACCCACAGACATGCTCATCGTTGCCAACCACGACGATTGATCGGCCTTCCAACTGCAACGCTTCCAGTTGCTGGTGGACTTCCGGTGTCTCCTGCCCGCGTTCTTCAAGATAGCGATGTGATCCAAGCCAATACAGCTTGCCATCAATAACGCCGCGAGCACCTTTACCTTGAATGATTTCGAATTGATCGACATCGGGCAAATCTGCCTTTCGCTTTAGCGCTTCGGCAACGATGGCTTGGGCCAATGGATGGGTACTGCCACGTTCCAGCCCTCCGGCGCGATGCAGTAGCTCTTGCTCGTCGTGACCATTCAAGGGAACGAGCTGGACAACGGACGGTTTGCCTTCGGTCAGCGTTCCCGTTTTGTCCAATGCGATAGCACGTAGCCGAGCTGGTATTTCGACGAACAAACCGCCCTTGATCAGAACCCCATGCCGAGCGGCCGAAGCCAGAGCGGCGACAATACTGACAGGTGTTGAAATGACAAGCGCACAGGGGCAAGCGATGACCAACAACACGAGCGCCCGGTAAAGAGACTCATTCCAGTTCGCCTGAAGCAGCAAAGGCGGAATGCATAGAACGGAGATTGAAGCCAGCATAACAAGTGGCGTGTAGATTGCTGCAAACTTCTCGACCCATTTCTCGGATGGTGCACGTTGTGACTGGGCGTCGCCAACCATCCGAATAATCTTCGCCAACGTCGTGTCTTCTACTAGCCTAGTCGTCTCGATTTCTAGAAGGCCATCACCGTTGACCGTACCGGCGAACACCGAATCATTGATCCTCTTTTCAACCGGAACGCTTTCACCGGTTATCGAGGCTTGATTGATACTGCTCGAACCGCTCACAACTTTGCCGTCTAGCGGCAGCTTCTCCCCGGGACGAACTACAACTACTGATCCAACCGGCACTTCCTCGGGCGACACTTCGTTTGTTTGACCATCGGCTTGCTTCAGGATCGCCCTTGGCGGACTTAAATTCATTAGCTTGCCGATTGCATTCCGCGCCCGACTTACACTCCAAGATTCGAGTAACAGCGAGAGCGAAAACAAGAATGCGACTGTCGCCCCTTCAGACCATTCGCCGATGCAGGCAGCACCAATTACGGCTACTGTCATTAACAGATTCATATCCGGCCGGAGCGTTATAAGAGAACGCCAAGCCTTGGGAAATACCATTCCACATCCGGAGGCAATCGCAATCGCATAGAGCAATCTCGCGAACCAAGTTGTCGCCATCGATTCCCCTGCGTTCGATGATTCGATCAAGTATCCGCTCAAACCAGCTACACCGCTGATAGAGGTCAACAGAGTTCGCAAGTTCGCAGCAAAGAACGATGGCTGCTCTGACCTCAATTTTTGTTCCCAGGGAATGGCTTTCAAACCACTTCGAGCGATCGCAGCCTCAATCTCGGCTGAACTAGATGAGCTCGTTGATAGATTGACTGTAAGTTTTGCGTTCAGAAGATCAAAACGGAGAGCTTCCTCGCCGACCAACGGAACAAGTTCTCGTTTGAGCAGCGCAACTTCCTCGGCGCAATCCATGCCTTCGATGCGGAATTGAAGAGGTTTTGACATCGCAGCCATTATTGAGTGCTTGGAAGAGTGTCCGTTGAATTTGGCGAATCGAACGCAAGCATGGGAAGGACGCTGCGAACCCAAAGGTCAAGTTCATGCTGAACCATTTCTCCAGTGTGGCGATTCACTTCGACTCCATTTTGGAATACGGCGATTATTGGATAACGATGGATCGAATACTTCTGTCGCAAGAATTCATTTCCTTCACAATCAACCACAACAACCTTCAAAGTGCTCTCATAGTGGGTTGCAATCGTATTGAGCAAAGGCATCATCCTTGTGCAGGGTTGGCACCATGGAGCGTGGAACATCACCAGGACTGGATCATGTGATTCGGAGATTTCGGTCGCGAATGACTTGTCATCAACTTGGATGACTTTCTTCGTACCGAAAGTTCTAGATTCTGGGGTATCTCCAAGTCGGAGATTAGCAATCCCCCACGTGACCACGACAGTTGCAACGAGTGCCAAAGTCGTGGTAGCAATAAGCACCTTTTTTCGTTTCAAAGGCTTGCCTTTCACTCTGTTGGTTTGGGTGGCTGACTTCCAGTTTTGGCCTCGTAGACGGCCGCAAATTTATCGAATCGCTTCGGACCACAGATAAAGCACTGCGACTCGGGGCGGTCATGTTCCTTACACCAGTCACCGGATTCCTTAAACTTCGCCACCAGCGATTTGTCACATCGAGCGCATTCGCCTTCTGGCACGCCATGTTCGACACACCACCAACCACCATGACTCTGATCCACACCGCTTTTCGAACTAGCCGAGGTCGCGGCATTCTCGGTCTTTGTGCAACCGGCAAAGCCGACAGCCGTTACGCACAACAATGTGATTGCTGCAAACATCCCAACCCGATGCGATTGCGAGGGACGTTGTGGCAACCTCCTGGCTGACGCGGCGAGTTGCGATTGGTTTGCTACGTTTGGGACTGACTTCATTTGCCAATTCATCATTTCAAAACTCCTTCGGCATAGCCGACACATGGGTTAAACGGATACGGGTTCTATTACATCGCGAGGTTCAAACGAACTCTCTGAAGACGATGTGACAAGATGATCCGAATCAGAAGGGAAAACGGGTTTTACTTCCTGGTGACCGTCGTCGTCACCGTTATCATGGGTCTTGTCCATGGGCGAATTAAATACGACGTAAAGCACTCGCAAGACGAGCAAGCTCATGATCATCGCGCTGCATACGCCGCCAATGACAACCGTTGCCAGTGGACGCTGCACTTCAGACCCCATTCCATCGCTGAATGCCATCGGGACGAAGCCGAGGGCGGCTACTAGGGTGGTCATCAGGATCGGGCGAAGCCGAGTCATCGCCGCTTCCTCGACAGCATCGTCAAGTGATTTCCCTTGGCGACGCAATTGCCGAATCGTTGAGACCAATAGCATGTCGTCGAGAACCGCGACACCAGACAAGGCGATAAAGCCGACGGCGGCTGAAATTGAAAATGGCATGTCGCGTATCCACAGGGCTAGTATGCCACCGATCCACGCGAATGGAACCCCAGTGAAGACTCGTAACGAGTCGATCCAATTGCGATAGGTCATGTAAAGCAGCGACAAAATCATCAGCAGCGCTACTGGCACTACAATCATCAGGCGCGTTTGAGCGCGTTGCAAATTTTCGAATTGACCGCCCCACTCGACTCGATATCGTCCTGCCGGCAGTGCCACCTTCTTAGCGATTGTCTGCTGTGCTTCAGCCACAAAACTTCCCAGGTCGCGTCCGCGAACGTTGGCCTCAATGGTAATGCGTCGTTGATACCAATCGCGTTTGATCGTGTTCGGTCCTTGAACCTTCTCGATCGTCGCTAAGCGAGAAAGTGGAATGCGTTCACCAGCGGCCGTACCAACTAGAATTTGCCCAATCGCCTCGGGATTGGTTCGAGCGTTCTCTGGCAATCGAATGATGAGCGGGAATCGCAACTGTCCTTCAAACACTTCTCCTACGTTATGCGTTCCCAATGCTCGCACCAAATTCATGACGGCACTAGCTGAAACGCCATATCGAGCAATCTCGTCTTGTTTAATACGAATCTGCAGTATCGGTTGACCGCTTACTTGTTCCACCTTAACGTCTTCCGCGCCAGGAATCGCATTCAATGCACGCTCGATTTCCGTCGCCTTTGCGACCATCAAATCAAGATCATCGCCGTACAGGATGGCCGCCACATCCGAACGAACTCCTGAGATCATCTCATTCATTCGCATTTCGATCGGTTGTGATAAAGCAAGTCGAGGCCCCGGAAGATCACGCAATTCCTCTTGCACCAATGTTGTAAGTTCTTCTTGCTGCGCCGCGCGTTTCCATTGACTACGTGAACGCAACGTGATGAAGAGGTCGGTCAGCTCGGTACCCATCGGATCGGTCGCTACCTCAGCAGTCCCAATTCGACTCCAAACCTGAGCAATTTCGTCGGGGAATTTCTCAAGTAACACTTGTTCCATCCGCGTGTTGTAGCGAATCGACTCTTCCATCGTCGTCCCGGCTAGTCGCACTACGTTCAGCGTGATCGCGCCCTCCGAAAGTCGAGGTACAAATTCCGAACCAAGGTTGGGTGCCACCAGCGCAAAGACGCTTACAAGCAGAAGCAATGCCGATCCGATGACGAACGCTTTGTGATGCATCGTGAAGCGCAATACCGGTGCATAGATTCGCTTGAGCATACGAATCAAAATCGGTTCCTTCTCCTCGATCTTCTTCGGAAGAAAGAGACTTGCCAAGACGGGCATCAACGTAAGCGAAAGAACCATCGACCCAGCGAGAGCCATGATGACCGTGAGGGCCATCGGTCGAAAGAGCTTGCCCTCCACACCTTCCAACGTCAGGATGGGAAGATAGACAATCATGATGATCAGTTCGCCAAACATGGTCGGCTTGCGTACTTCGATAGCTGCATCGCGTATGACTTGCAATCGACTTCGGCCGCCTTGATGATGTGCCATGTGACGAACGCAATTCTCGATCATCACCACAGAGCTATCAACGACGAGTCCAAAGTCGATCGCACCGAGACTCAGCAAGCTAGCCGCTATTCCAAACTTCAACATGCCCGAAAAGGCAAACAACATCGACAGTGGAATTGCCAGCGCAACGATAATCCCAGCACGCAAATTACCCAAGAAGACAAACAGCACCGCGACAACCAACAGTCCGCCTTCGAACAGATTCTTTTGCACCGTATGAATCACATGGTCGATCAATTCGGTTCGGTCATAAACAGTCTGAAGTTTTACGCCCGGAGGTAAGCTTGCTTGAATCGACTGGACCTTTTCCTTAATTGCCCACGTGACGTGGTGGCTGTTCTCACCCATGAGCATAAAGCCAAGTCCCAGCACTGCTTCGCCGCGACCATTGGCCGTGACCGCTCCGCGCCGAATCTCATGACCGATCTCCACACTAGCGACATCTCGAATGCGGACCGGAACGCCCTGTTGTGACGTGATGACGATGTCTTCGATCTCTTTCAAGTTGACCGTCCGGCCGACGCCATGTACGAGCAACATCTCGCTGCCGTCGGTTACCGTTCCCCCGCCCACATTCTCGTTATTCGTTTCGATCGCATCGGAGACTTGCTCAAAGGTTAGGCTGAACTTGACAAGCTGCTCTGGATCAAGTCGCACTTGATATTGCTTCTCGTAGCCGCCCCAACTGTTGACTTCTGCCACGCCTCGCACCGAACGAAGTTGGGGCTTGACGACCCAATCATGAATTGTTCGTAGCTCGGTCATTCGACTGATTCGTTCAGTCTTCGAAATCTTCGAAAAGTCAACACCGTCATACACGAGCACATAATGAAAGACTTCGCCTAAGCCGGTCGAAACGGGCCCCATTTGTGGACGCGAGATTCCATCTGGCAATTCAACCGTAGATAGCCGTTCGTTAATTAGTTGCCGTGCAAAGTAGATATCAATCCCGTCGTCGAAAATGACTACCACTTGAGACAAGCCGAACTTGGAAATTGAGCGAAGCTGCTGAAGCCCTGGCAAGCCGCTAATCGTTTGCTCGACGGGAAACGTGATTTGTCGCTCAATTTCTTCCGAAGATAGTGACGGGGCGACTGTGTTGATTTGAATCTGTACAGGCGTCGTGTCAGGGAAAGCGTCGATATCCAGATTCTGAAGTGAGAACGCGCCGACAACTGCAAACAAAAGCGTTGCGACGATGACCAAGCCGCGATGCTTTAGCGAAGAATCAATAATCCAGTTCAACATTTGATCTAGCTCCTATTCCGCCACGCAGTCGCAACCCGCACCAAGATTGTTCTTGAGCAATTGCGCTCTCAGCACGTCGCTGCCGGCCGTAGCAATAACTTCCCCAGGCAACACACCGGAAATGACTTCCGTAAACTTGCCATTGCTTGCGCCCAAACGAACTGATCGAACGTGAAAAACTTTATAGCTCTCTGGACTATCAAAGTAGTTCTTGTCGCGAACAAAAACGACCTGGCAACAACCTTCCCAGTGAGTGGCTTCGGTTGGAATGACTATCGCGTTGGGCTCGTCGCGAAGAATGACTTCGCCGATTCCGAAAGTCTCATTCCTTAGTTTCCCTTTTTCATTTTCCAGAATGGCACGAACCTGGATCATGCGAGTCGTCTTGTCGGCGGTTGTACTAATCCACTCGATCTTTCCAACAACTACCTCGCGCAGTGCATCACTGCGAAACTCAACCGGCTGTCCGATCTGCAACTTGCCAGCATGTTCCTGTGAAACGCTTAGCATAAGCCACATTTGGCTGGTATCCGCGACTTGAAAGAGACTTTTTGAAGTATCGACGACCTCGCCGGGCGAAACTGCTCTCTCAATCACAATGCCGTCAAGTGGCGAATGAATCGGAATTAAATTCGATGTGTCGGACTGGCTGTTGATCTCCCTTGCTAACGGTTCAGGAATTCCGATGAATCGAAGCCGATCCAGGATTTGCGATTCGGTCAGACCATTTAGCTCGTCGAGCTGAACCTTGAGGCCTAGGTTGCGAAGCGATTGCTCCGAGCTCAACACATCGGCGCGAGCTTTCGACAAGGCCGCTTGAGCGTTGATCAAAAGACTTCCGGGGATTGCGTCCTTGGCTCCCGTGAGTCGCTCGACATTCCGGACTTGCAATCGCTCTTCGGCAAGCGATCTCATCAACGCCGTCTTTAGATTCCCAACTTCAGCGGCATCGATAACTGCCAACACCTCTCCGCGCGACACGTGATCACCGACGTTCTTACGGACAGTGACAACGCTTCCTTTGGCTCGCGAGGCTAGGCTCGCCAATCGGGTTGGGTCGTAGACAATCGCGCCGCTTCCGTGAACGGACTCAACGATTTTCTTGCGATCTACTAGCTCCACATCCACGCCAGCTTGCTTTACAGATTCAACAGATGCAAACTGGATTCGTGTTTGATAAACCTTGCATTGACTATTGTTTGCCTTGCGTGGCATGATTGCCAACGCCCGCGACGCTCGCTCCAAGTCGGCGTGTTCAACCATTGGTAATGATTTCAACTGGACTACATCGGGATGATGCAGCGGGCAGTTGTGAACACCGTGCACCTCACACCATCCGTAGTCCGATCCTTTCGGCATTAACGTTGGATCGCATTGAACACAAATCGATTCCGGTACGCTATGTTCCTCGCACCAATCATTAACGCGAGTGTCAACGTTCCCGGATAAGCTGCTAAACTTTGGAAGTTTCCAATCGTTACGATGACCATACACAAAGATGGCAGCAAATCCCATCAGAACGAGTAACGGCCCAACGGCGTGCAGTGTCCGCCTTGCCAATTCACCAATAGCCCTCTCAGTCACTCGCTTCAATGGAAGTTGCGGTGAATGAGATGCAGTCTCTGCCGCACGCACTGTTTTTGATTGGTTTTCTAACTCTAGGACGGAAGGCTCGATAATGGTGCGGGTCATGGCGCACTCCTATGCAATGAAACAAGGACCAGCCCGAGCTGGTCGAGAGAGATGCATTCGATAACGAAGAAGAGCTTCGCTAGATTAGAAGCACGCAATAAGCGCGCAGGAGCTCACGACCAAAAAGCTTTTTGAGGTTCTCACGACAATTATCGTGGCACTCGACAGTGGCTTGCGGAGCCAACTGCATCTGAGAATCGAGCGGAACTAAAAGCTGTCCGACCACATCAACAGCCGAAATCTCATCGGCTTGAGTAGTAACAGCACCACCGCAGAAACAATTGCAGGAATCTGAGCATGGGTCGCAGGGAGCTCCAGGCTGATTCTGTTCACCAGGAACGGACGACTCAGCGCCTGAGCAGCACTCGCACGATTCCGATTGTTCGTGATTGCAAGCCTGACATAACGCGCAGCAGTCCACGCAAAGCGCTGGGCAAAACAGCACTTGGCAACACATCAAAATGGAAAGCAATCGCGAAATCAAAGCCGGTCTCCAGACCTTCCAGAGTATATATTGTCTGATTTCGCGTCAATGCCGTTCGGGTTGATTGTCAACTGGCGGGCCGATTTCCTGGGAAAAACCTACTTTTTTGAAGTGCAGCAACCACCGCTGCATTCAGCCTTTGAGGCGGATACGTCGGCTTTAACAGCGCAGCAATTTGCGCCGCAGCTTTTTGCACCTTCCTCACAGCAGTCGCACGAACAAGCTTCGCACGCACAAACGCCTGTTTCACAACAACAGCTTCCGTCCGGACAGCAAGTCTTGCAAGCGCAAGTACTAGCACCGGTAGTCGAACCGGAATTGCTGGCATAGTTCGCTCCAAAAGCGAGCCCTATCCCAAGTACCATCAATAATGCAAGCGACGCAGCAATTTTCATAGTCATCTCCCTTAAACCCTAAGTGTAAACGAATCGAAATGGGCGTTGGTATTTCCTAGCCCATCAATTGGATGCGTGCCGGCATCAACTTCTTCATCCAAGAGAAATCTTTTTAACGGCCTACAATCATGATCGATCGGCTGCAAAAAGAGATTCCGCCAGCAAATTCCTAATTCGTCATCAACATTGCTCGATCCACGACCAAGCCATTGCTTGGCTTTTCAAACCGAAACGGCTCACCATCTGCGTTTTCGTCATTTAGTGCTTCAAGTTGTTCGGAGTCGTTTCTGGGTTTATTTGAAACAGGTTTGCCAGGATCAAATTCCCATCCCCTGATCGCCGCGCTGGCGTTAGTTGTCGTGAACAAGGCAACAGCTCAGCTGGCTGAGGTGTGGTATGCAGGAACTTTGGTTCAGGCGCAATTGGGAATTGCTTCAAAGATTGTGGACAGCTACACTCATTTCTCCAGCGGTGTTAACTTAATGTTCGTACCTCTTCGTAGCGAAACGTACCAAACGGGTCTCGAAATTCGCAAACCCTTTCTAGTAAAGGGTTTGCGAATGTCGAGCGCGGAGAGTATTGTTACGAAGAGGGTTGCGCTCGGGGAGCTTTTATCGCGTTGCCCATATGGTTGCAGGCTCGAGTGGCTCAGTTGGCAGAGTCCGCCGAAGGCGGATTCATCCGCGGGTCGTAGGTTCGAGCCCTACCGGGGGAGCTTTTATCGCGTTGCCCATATGGTTGCAGGCTCGAGTGGCTCAGTTGGCAGAGTCCGCCGAAGGCGGATTCATCCGCGGGTCGTAGGTTCGAGCCCTACCGGGGGAGCTTTTTAACCCTGTCGATACCGACAGGGTTTTTTCGTGGATTGAGGTAGCAAATGTACTTCGTCTATGTGCTCCAGAATCAAGAGAGCGGACTTCGCTATGTGGGGCAGAC
>Ga0315901_10011205_pt1 | contig 10108 bp, 6 predicted proteins | sample LakEriMetagenome_10_FD_203761 | JGI IMG/M metagenome (GOLD analysis project Ga0315901, IMG submission 203761) | Freshwater fungal communities from buoy surface, Lake Erie, Ohio, United States - Buoy 2 MA116 | ecosystem: Environmental > Aquatic > Freshwater > Lake | place: USA: Lake Erie, Ohio... | reverse complement strand
CCTTGATGGGAAGGATGGCTTGGAAACGCCGGTCGCGGCCTTGTTTTGCAGATCCACCGGCCGAGTCGCCTTCGACCACATAGAGCTCGGTGAGATCAGGGTCGCGCTCGGAGCAGTCCGCCAACTTGCCGGGGAGTCCACCGCCGGTGAGGGCGCCTTTGCGGACGGTCTCGCGGGCCTTGCGGGCGGCTTCGCGGGCGCGGGCGGCCATAAGGCATTTCTCGACAATTTTTTTTCCGACCGTGGGGTTTTGGTCGAAGTGGAGCATGAGGCCCTCGTAGCTGATCGAGCCGACGATGCCGTCGACTTCGGGAGATATGAGTTTGACCTTCGTCTGAGACTCAAACCGGGGATCGGGATGCTTGACGCTGACAATCGCCGCAAGGCCTTCGAGGACATCGTTGCCCGTGATGGGGACGTCCTTGTCTTTTAGGAGAGAATTATTTTTCGCGTATTGATTGATCGCACGGGTGAGGGATCCGCGGAAGCCGCTGCTGTGCGTGCCGCCATCGGGATTCGGAACGGCGTTGGTGTAGCAAAGGAGTTGCTCGTTGTAGGTGTCCGTGTAGTGGAGGCCGATTTCGACGATGATCTTGTCGCGCGAGCCTTTGATCATGATCGGCTTCGGGTGAACGACGGTTTTGTTCTCGACCAAGCGGCCAACGAACTCTTCGACGCCCTTGGGGTGAACGATCTGGATCGGCTTGGCATTATCGAGTCGCTCGTCGAGGAAGGTGAACGACAGCGGCGCGTTGATGTAGGCCAGGTCGTTGAGGCGGGTGATGATGCGCTCGGCTTTGAACTCGATGGTCTCTTGGAAAATTTCCGAGTCCGGCATGAAGGTGATCAGCGTGCCGGTTTGCTTTTTGGATTTCACCTCGGCGATGACATGGAGGCTCTGTTTGGTGACACCGCGCTCGAATGACATCGCGTGGATGTTGCCATCGCGGGTGACCTCGACTTTGAACCATTCCGAAACGGCATTCACGCACTTGGCTCCTACGCCATGCGTGCCGCCGGAGTATTCGTAGTTTCCTTGGCCGTATTTTCCACCCGAGTGCAGGCGGGTGAGAACGAGTTCCACGCCGGGAATACCTTCCTCTTTGTTGATATCGACTGGAATGCCGCGACCGTTGTCGCGGATGGAAATCGAGCCATCGGAGTGAATAGTCACATCGATGTGCGTGCAATGCCCGGCGAGAAATTCGTCGACCGAGTTGTCAAGCACCTCACTGACGCAGTGGTGGAGTGCGCGCTCATCGGTGCCGCCGATATACATGCCGGGCTTTTTGCGGACAGCCTCGAGGCCTTTGAGCGAACTCAGGTCATCGGCGGTATAGTCGCTGGCTTTGAAGTCGGGGGTGGGCTTGGCCGGTTTGTTAGGTTTTTCCAACGCGGATTCGGGATTTTTTTCGTCAGGCATCGAGTTCAAAAGGTGATTTGCGGGGAGGGCCCAGCAAGGGCAAAAAGGCTAATGAAACGCGAAAGAGAGGTAAATAAATTTCAGTAATTTTCTGGCCTTTTCCATAACATGTAGTGATTGGGTGAGGCGCCACCCACAAGATGTTGGATAAAACCCGTCGCCACAGAAAAATCCTATTCCTGCTCGGTCAAGGGGCTCATATGGCCATAATTGGCTGGCTCGCACTCGGCGCATTCACTTGGAATCAAGATGCGGTTTTTTATGGAGGCGAGGTGTATTTTACCGATGGCGACTGCTACTCGAGGATGACCCGGGTGCGGATGATCGAGGAGGAGGGGCTTCGCTCGATCCGCTGGCACGGGTGGGAGAATTTCCCGCAAGGAACGGCGCCGCACACGACGATGCCGCTGGATGCCTTGATTGCGGGGATGTCCGCCGCGCTCGCGCCGTTCACCGCGCAGCATCTCGAAATCGCGGGCGCTTGGGTCTCTCCGACGCTGGGAATCGCAACGGTATTTTTTCTAATGATCTGGGGGCTGGCGGTGAAACTCCCGCACTGGTGGGCGATGGGATTGATGGCCGCCGTGTCGCCGATTTTGGCTCATGGATTCGAGCTGGGGCGGCCGGACCACCAATCGCTCCTCGTGCTCTTGATCGCCGTGGCGCTGGCGGCGGAGGTGGGGATTTGGAGAAAAAACGAAACACTCTGGAGCTATGTCTCGGCGGCGTCTTGGGGACTGGCGCTGTGGGTCTCGCTGTTCGAGCCGGCGGTTTTGCTCGGCGCGGTGCTCGCGGCGCGGCTTGTTGTGCGAAGACTCGGCATCGGCCTGAAGCCGCTGGCGGTGTTTTTTGGAATTCTCGCGCTGGCCTTGGTCATCGACGGCTGGCGCGCGGCGTCATTTCACGCGGCGTTCGGACGCTGGGCGCTGAATATCGGTGAACTCCGAAGTGCCGGCTGGAGTGTGATTTTTTCGTGGTGCGGTTGGCTGGTGGTCGCCGCAACGGCGATTCTCGCCTGGCGGGCCGTTCGCGAAGGCGGCGCCGTGGGCGGGCTGTTCGCGTCTTTGCTCGTTCTGCTCATGGCCCTGAGTTTCTGGCATGCGCGGTGGGGATATTTTTTGGCGCTTATTTTCACCATGTCGCTTCCTTGGGTGCTGACGGCATTCCGCTGGCGCTGGGTGGCAGCCTCGATCCTGCTGATCTCGCTATGGCCAGTGGCCGGGGAGTGGGAGGGGATGCTGTATCCGCGCGGCGAGGCGTTCCAGTCGCGGATCGAAAAAATGGCGGATGCCGTGGCCTTGCGCGAGGCCGCTCTTGCCATCCAAAACCTCCCCGAGGGCGGCGTGCTCGCGCCGTGGTGGTTTTGCCCGGCGATCGTGTGGTGGAGCGGCAAGCCGTGCATCGGTGGGAGTTCGCATCAAAGCCTCCCGGGCATCGTGGACTCGTGCCGGTTTTATCTGGCAACCGATGACGCTGCCGCCCGCGAAATCCTGCGTCAGCGCAAAGTCGGCTATGTCTTCACCTACGAGCCGGAGCGGGTGGTTTCCAACTCCGAGCAAATTCTCGGAGAAAAATCTAACGGCGGCACTTTTGCCGAACGGCTCTACAAAAACTCTCCACCGCCTTGGCTGGAGCCCCTACTCCAGAATCGCTTCTTTCGAGTTTACCGAGTCGCCGATTAAGAGTCAGCCGCGGTTGATTACGAGGCTACGAGGCTCGGTCATTTCCTCCATCGCGTAGCGCACCCCCTCGCGGCCGACGCCGCTGTCTTTCACGCCGCCGTAAGGCATGTTCTCCACACGGAATGTCGGAACTTGATTGATCATCACGCCGCCGACCTCGAGCTCCTCGAAGGCTTGAAGTGCCTTGGAGAGGTTGTTCGAGAAGATCCCGGCCTGGAGTCCGAAATGGGAATCGTTCACCAGCGCCAAAGCCTTCTCAAAAGTGTCGTAACCCTGCAACACCGCGAGCGGGGCAAAGGCTTCCTCGCACAGCACCGAGGCACTCGACGGGGCGTTTTCTAGCAACACCGGCCCGAGGAGTGAATGCCCTTCTTTAACAATCGGCGTCAGCAGCGTCGCGCCACCGGAGGTTGCCTCCTCGATCCATTTCAAAACTTTCTCGCGGGCCTGGGAAGTGATCATTGGGCCGACGATAGTGTCTCGTTGAGATGGGTCGCCGGCGCGGATTTTTTCCTGTGTGTGCGCAACCAAAGCCTCGCGGAATGGCTCCAAAATCTCACGGTTCACGAAGATTCGCTGAACGCTAATGCATGACTGGCCGGCGAAGCCGAACGCAGCGCTTGCGATTTTGGGAACAGCAGCGCGCCAGTCGTTATCGGGTTCGATAACAACGGCCGCATTGCCGCCGAGCTCAAGGGCGACTTTCATTTTCCCAGCGCGGCTCTTGAGCTGCCAACCCACCTCGGCGCTGCCGGTGAAGCTCAGCATTTTCAGGCGCGAATCCTCCAACAAACCAGCGATGAGTTCGTGGTCAAAAGGAACGACATTCACCTGCCCAGCGGTAACCCCGGCTTCATGCAAAACATCGGCGAGTAACAACGCCGAAAGTGGGGTGCGCGGCGAGGGTTTGAGCACCATCGTGTTGCCGGTGGCCAGACACGGAGCGACTTTGTGGGCGACGAGATTCAGCGGAAAATTGAACGGCGTAATGCCGAGAATGACGCCGATCGGAAACCGGCGAACCAACCCGAAATGCCCCGCGCCAGGTTTGCTGGCCTCCATATTGATTCCGTGGCCTGAATCCGCGAGGACTTGAGCGGCGGCGAACTGGAAGGTCAACCGTGCGCGGTCCACCTCCGCCTCGGCGAACGACACCGGCTTGCCGGCCTCGGCGACGATCACATCGACAAATTCCTGCCGCCGCTTGGCGAGGAGATCACAGACCGAGTTCAGCTTTTCAGCGCGCTCAAAGGCCGGGATTTTCCGCGTCTTTTGGAATGCTGAGTGCGCGCTGGCGACTGCCCGCTCAACATCCTCTGCGGAGCCCGTGCAAACCTCGGCGAGCTTATCGCCGGACCAGGGATTGTAAACGGGCTCCGAGGTTTTGGTCTGCACCCAGCGACCATCGAGATAGAAAGGTTTCATCAGATCCGCTCAACCTCGCGCTTTTCAACAAAGGTCGGCAAGCCCTCGCGCGAGAAACACGACATCAACTCCTCGGGATCAAGCGCCTCGGGCATCATCACGCCGCGCTCGGGGATTTTTCCCGTAGCCAAAAGCCGCGCCGTGATGGCGGGCGGAATGCCGGTTTGCACCAGTGTGAGCGAGTAGCCGTATTTTTCGTAGGTATCGCGGTGGCTATCCATCGAGTAGACGAAATACTCCACGCGCTTGCGGTCTTTTGTGCCGCGCACCTCGGTGCCGACACACGAGTAGCCATCGACCGTCGCGCCAAGCTGGGCGGGCTTCGGCAGGTGGGCGCTTGCGACGCGCACGGGCGAGACCTCCACGCCGTCGACCTTCACTTTCTTCCAAGTGTCGAGGTTCAAAAGCTGAAGCGTCTTCGAGATGTTCACCACCTTGTCGGGAACGCTGTATTTGAAGACCGAGTAGTGGACTCCCTTCTCCACAAACGGCGGATAAATACCCAAACTCACGCCCTCCTCGTGCGCAACGGCGTAGGTTTTTTGCAACCCGATCGGCTCTGGGAAACGCACCCACTCGACCTCGGTCTCGAGCGGCTTGCCGCTCACCACGCGGCCGTCCTTCACATAATAAGGTGGCGCGCCGAGTTCCTCGAAAAATGTCTCGGGCGAAAACAACACAGCGAACCGGTAGCCTCGCACCTCGGCGTTGTCGGCGTCGAGCACGCGAATGCTCGAGGCGGTGTCGAGTCGGTCCATGGCCCAACGCGCATAAACATTCACCGCACCGGGGTCCATGCCCATGCAGAGGATGCCCGCGATGCCACGGTCGAGAAAGGGCTGGTTGAATTTTTCGATCTCGGCCTCGAAGGAATTCTTGCCCGGCTTCTTCACGCCTGGCGCGGAGTAGATATCCGCTGCCATGTCGATGTAGTGCGAACCCGCGCGCAGGCAGGCCTCCATCACCGAGTGGTTCGTGAGGCAGACGCAGGCGTTGCAGGTCACATCAATGCGGTGCTCCTTCATCAACGCGGCGAGATTATCGGTCTGCATCGCATTCGCCTGCACAACGACGAACCGGCTTTTCGGCGTCTTCGCCGCGAGTTGATTCGCAAAAACCGGATCCATATCCGCCAGCACGATTCGGTCGAAACAATCGTATTCGTGGAGCTTTTGGCCGATGACGGACCCCACACCGCCGATGCCGATGACCATTGCGTTTGCCATAAAAAATCGCGGACTCCCGCTGGAGAAAACCCTAGTCCAGCCCCGGCAGGCTGGCAAGCGGGGCGCTTATTTGTTCCTGATTTTGTTCAGCTTCGGATCGATCACCGCCCGCACATACGGGTGCCCAGGGTTCCGCTCGGCGAAGTCCTGGTGGTATTTTTCGGCGGGGAAAAACTCCGCACCCTCGATGATCTCCGTCACGATCCCGCCCCGAAACTTCGGCTGCGCCGCCGCTTTCGCTTTCTCCGCCGCCTCGAGTTGAGCCGCATTTTCCGCGATGATGATCGAGCGGTATTGCGTGCCATGGTCGGCGCCCTGTCGGTTCAGCGTGGTCGGATCGTGCGCGTCCCAGAAAAGCGCGAGGATTCGGTCATACGAAATCACAGACGGGTCGAACGAGATTTTCACCACCTCGGCATGCCCGCTTTCCCCGGTGCAAACCTCCTCGTAGGTCGGGTTGGGATTTTTTCCCGCCGCGTAGCCGCTCACCACGGATTGGATGCCCGGCAGCCCCTGATAAACCGCCTCGACGCACCAGAAGCACCCTCCGCCCAACACCGCGTGTTCCTCGTTCATGGGTTCAGCAAAACACAAGGTCAGGGGCATGACCAGCGCGGCGAAGAATGCAGGCAGGCAGGGCTTCATGAATTCCGTTTAGACCCGCAACCTGCCGCACGCAACCGCTGAAAACATTCGACGCCGCTGCGCTCCGGCGTGATTTTACAATCCATGGAACAGTCCCGACTCGTTGAGGCCGCCGCTATTGCCCGAGCCAATGCCCACGCGCCCTACTCGAACTTCGCCGTCGGCGCAGCCCTTGAGTGCGCCGACGGCACGGTTTTCACCGGCTGCAATGTCGAGAATCTCAGCTTCGGTCTCACCATGTGCGCCGAGCGCGTGGCCATCGGAGCCGCTGTGGTGGCTGGTTATCGCGACTTTCGTTGCATCGCCATTGTGGCGGATACCGACTCTCCGATCAGCCCATGTGGGGCCTGCCGCCAGGTCATGGCGGAATTCAACCCATCTCTCGCCATCATCTCGGGAAATTTGAAAGGCCGCAGTGAGAGCTTTTCCCTCGCCGAGCTCCTGCCCCGCGCTTCGACCGGGATTCTCAACCGCCCTTGAAAACCAAATCCTGCTGCCACGGCGCAGATAACCCTTCGCCTGCCTCCTCGGCGAAATACTTCTGCCCGATGTGTCCTGGCGTCGAAAGCGACTCGCCTGGCACCTGCCCGAAATGCGGCATGGCTCTTGAGCGGAATCCGCTTTTCTTCGACAACGGACCCGATCCGCAGCTTCGCGATTTCACGCGCCGCTTTCTTGTGGGTCTTGTTTTCACGCTGCCCATTTTCATTCTCGCCATGGCCCCCATGGTCCCCGCTTGGCGGCATTCCGAATGGGTGGCCGGCGACTCAGCCCGCCTCGTGCAAATGCTGCTCAGCCTCCCGGTCATCCTCTGGTGCGGCGCACCAATCTGGAAGGCCGGCTGGGCATCCATCTGGAACCGGTCTCCAAACATGTTCACACTTATCACGCTCGGCGTCGGTGCGGCCTGGATCTTCAGCGAAGTCGCGATCTTTTATCCATGGGCGTTTCCGGCTGGAAGCCACGGCGGAAAACCAGGACTCTATTTCGAGTCAGCGGCCGTGATCACTGTCCTCGTCCTCCTCGGCCAAATCCTCGAACTCCGCGCGCGCGAAAAAACCGCAGGCGCCATCAAATCCCTCCTCGCCCTTTCGCCAAAAACCGCCCGCCTCGTCGATGGCGACACCGAACGCGACATTCCGCTCTCCGAGGTGAAACCCGGCGACCTCCTGCGCGTCCGCCCTGGCGAGAAAATCCCCGTCGATGGCATTCTCGCCGAGGGCGCCAGCACCATTAATGAATCGATGCTCACGGGCGAGGCGATGCCCTTAGAAAAAACCACCGGCGATTCGCTCACCGGCGGCACTGTCAACACCACCGGCTCGTTCCTCCTCCGCGCTGCTCACACCGGTTCAGAAACCGTCCTCGGCCGCATCATCGCGCTCGTCGCCGAGTCCCAGCGCAGCCGCGCGCCTGTCCAAAACCTCGCCGACAAAGTCTCGGCCTGGTTCGTCCCGGCCGTTCTCGCCATTTCCGCAATCACCTTTCTAGCGTGGCTCCTCCTAGCCCAAAACCTCACCCAAGCGGTTACCAACTCCGTCGCTGTTCTCATCATCGCCTGCCCGTGTGCGCTGGGCTTGGCCACGCCGATGAGTGTGATGGTCGGCATGGGGCGCGGCGCCTCGATGGGCATTCTTTTTCGCAACGCCGCCGCGATGCAAAATCTCGCCCGACTCGACATCCTCGCCATCGATAAAACCGGCACGCTCACCGAGGGAAAACCCCGCCTCGTCCGCTGCGTCGCCGAGCCTGGCTTTTCGGAGAACGACCTCCTGCGCCTCGCTGCGAGCCTCGAATCCGCCAGCGAGCATCCCTTGGCCCGCGCTGTGGTGAACGCCGCCACCGAGCGCGGCCTTGCAACAAAACCTCCCTCCGAAGTTCAAACCAAAACCTCCCTCGGCATCACCGGCATGGTCGAGGGCCGCCGCGTCGCCGTTGGCAAGATCGACTTCCTCGCCTCACTTGGGATCACCGCCCAAAACCTCCCCGAATCCCATGCCGCCTCGCTCGGCGTGGCCATTGATGGCCATCTCGCGGGATTTCTCGAAGTCGCCGATTCGATCAAATCCTCAACACCCGCCGCCTTGGATTCTCTCCGCCAAATGGGAATCCGCATCGTTCTGCTCACCGGCGACCACCCGCGCAATGCCCGCGCTGTAGCTTCGCAACTCGGCATCGACGAGGTCCACGCCGGCATCACTCCCGAAGAAAAACACCGCCTCGTCGCAGGCTTGAAATCCCCCGGTCGCCTCGTTGGCATGGCGGGCGATGGCATCAACGACGCCCCAGCACTCGCCGCCGCCGATGTGGGAATCGCCATGGGCACCGGCACCGATATCGCCATCGAAAGCGCCGGCGTCACGCTTGTGAAGGGCGACCTCCGCGCCATCGCCCGTGCGGTGAGACTCTCCCGCGCCATGATGCGCAACATCCGCCAAAACCTCGTCTTCGCTTTTGCCTACAACGCGCTCGGCATTCCTCTCGCCGCCGCGACCCACCTCAACCCCATGATCGCCGCCCTCGCCATGAGCCTCAGCTCGGTGTCGGTGATTACCAACGCGCTCCGCTTGCGAAGAGTTCGATTGTGAACACGACAGCCACTTTACGGAACGCCCAGGAGGGACCCGCTTGTCGGGTCCGGGGCGGTTTTCGCTACCACGCCGACGCGGACCCGACAAGCGGGTCCCTCCTCTCGTTTTTTTAAATGAGCGCCTCTCGACACATCGTCGTCGCCGGAGGAGGAGCGGCAGGATTCTTCGGTGCCATTGCCGCTGCCGAAGCTGATCCGCGGGCCAGCGTGACCATTCTGGAAAAATCCCCCCGCGTCCTTTCCAAAGTCCGCATCTCGGGGGGTGGACGCTGCAATGTCACCCACGCCTGCTTCGAGCCGCGCGAGCTTTCCCTGCGTTACCCGCGAGGCGGCCGTGCGCTCATCGGCCCCTTCACCCGCTTCGGCCCGCGCGAGACGATCGAGTGGTTCCGCCTCCGTGCCGTGAATCTCAAAACCGAAGCCGACGGCCGCATGTTCCCCGTCACCGATTCCTCGCAGACGATCATCGACTGCCTCATGGATTCCGCAAAAAACGCCGGCATCCACATCCGCACCCAAACTAGCCTCAACTCCATTTCCAAAAAATCCGGCACCGGTTTCCAACTCCACCTCTCGAATGGCGAAATCCTCGAGTGCGACCGCCTGCTCTGGGCCGCCGGCGGTTGCCGCGCCGAAAACCATCCGCTCGTCCCCCTCGGCCACACGCTCGTCCCGCCCGTTCCCTCACTGTTCACTTTCCACATCGACTCCCCCTGGCTGCGCGAACTCCCCGGCGTTTCGGTCGAGGATGTCCAAGTTGCCGTGCCCAAAACCTCCCTGAAACAACGCGGCCCGATTCTCATCACCCACGCCGGTGTGAGCGGCCCCGCCATCCTGCGCCTCTCGGCTTGGGGCGCGCGGGAACTTCACGATCTCGACTACCGTTTTTCCCTCCGCATCGCCTGGCTCCCCGACGCGAAGCCCGAGGATTTGGTCGAGGAAATCCAGCGCCGCCGTGAAACCCAAGGCGGGCAGACCGTCTTGCGCGCCCGCTGGAATCCACTTCCCGCGAGACTTTGGGAACAACTCGTCCTGCAAGCCGGCATCGCCCCCGAGACGAAATGGGCGCGCCTCGCCAAGCCCGAGGCCCAAAAACTTGCCGCTCTCCTCACCGGCA
>Ga0315901_10011201_pt1 | contig 10111 bp, 12 predicted proteins | sample LakEriMetagenome_10_FD_203761 | JGI IMG/M metagenome (GOLD analysis project Ga0315901, IMG submission 203761) | Freshwater fungal communities from buoy surface, Lake Erie, Ohio, United States - Buoy 2 MA116 | ecosystem: Environmental > Aquatic > Freshwater > Lake | place: USA: Lake Erie, Ohio... | reverse complement strand
GGTGGCTTGCCGATTAGACCTGGTGAAGTGAGCTTGGCTAATAATGGAGTTTTGTTTTTAGATGAGCTGACGGAATTCGGGAAGTTTACTATCGAACAATTACGCCAAGTATTAGAAAATAAAGAAATCACTCTTAATCGTATCCATCAGAGCATTACTTACCCTGCTGATTTTATAATGATAGCGGCTTGCAATCCCTGTCCCTGCGGGCATTTGGGTGATCGATCCAAGCAGTGCCAATGCTCGCCTCAGCAAATAAAAAATTATTTAGGTAAATTATCAGGACCCTTACTGGATCGTATAGATATCCATATCGAGATGACTAGATTAGATTCTGCCGAAATCAAGACTCTCTCTAGAAGATATACTTCTCAGGCAAGCTCAGATCCTAAGCCTGAATCCCAGTCTGCAAGCATAAAAGCGCGAATTTTATCAGCCCAAAAATTCTCAGCAAGTGAATCTCTTGGCTATAAGCTCGATAAAGACGCCCTGGAATTATTAGATTCTTCGGTTCTGAATCTCAAGCTATCAGCTCGCGCCCACCAAAAAATCGTCCGCATCGCCCGCACCATCGCTAATCTAGCTCAATCACCGATTATACTTGCCGAGCATCTAGCTGAAGCCTTGCAATTTAGGTCTGTTAATTGGGATTCTTTGGGGGGTTAGATAACAATAAATAAGCTTGATAGTTGATCAGTTTGGTTATTTCTGTTTGATTTCTTGATTGTAGAAATTCTCTATCAATCAAGAAAGCCTCTGCAAGTATGCCAAGTAACTCTCTAGGGCTAGGGCTATTTGATTTTTGTAATTTAGAAACGTGATCCACTCTTCTTCTGTAGGCTTCAGTTGCTTCTATTGTACCTGATTCCTCCAAAGGGTCTTGAAGCAGATCTGAAAACTCCTTATCTTTATGTGCATCATTGGCTTCATTAATAAATCTTTCCGTGATTCTTGTAACACCTTCTTTGCATTCAGGCGGAATTTCATTGTTTATTTTGCTATTAGTAAAATTGCGAATGGTCTCGTAGCCTTCTGTAAATAAGTTGTATTTTTTATTGTCTCTTGGCTTTGGTCCTGATGGGTCATCTTGATATAAAGTTTCTTTTAATAGTAAATCCATTAATAGAAGCTTTTGATCGGCTGATAGTTTTGTGATGCCATCTGATTCTAGATCTTGTAATTTTCCATTTGTTATTAGGGATTGTAATTTTTTAATAACATCAGAATCTTGTTGAAGCTTCAGTGCCTCTCTAAATTCTTTAAGACCATTAGCTACACTTGAATTTGAATAAGCCTGTAGATGATTAGAGGGAGCATACGCAGACCATTCAAGAGTTTTTTTAGAGCCCGTTACAGATGTGCCGAATAAATCTAACCAATGGGTATAGCTATTGGTAACGGTATTTTTTTTATCAAGAATTTTTTGAAGTGTTTCTTGTCTTAAGCTACCATCGGAATTAAAAATAGCCGGACCATTATTATCTTTTTTAGCTATAAAACGAGGAGTTTCTGAACTATCATTTAGTGTTGTAAAGTAAGTTGTTAGAAAGCTTTTTAGAACATTTTTTTCTTTACCATGAAGCCCCTCTATATTTACGTTTATAACTGTTTGTCTACTCCTCTTGCCTTTTTTAGTTATAACCTCGTGTGGGCCACCTAATGCTCTTAAGAGGGAAAAATCATCTACAGCTTTTAAACTACTACCCATGCTTTTATCTTAATATATTATATTCTGCCTGTCAATACCTAATCAAAAAAATATCTATTCTACTTGAAACGTCATCTAAAGCTCCAGAAAGAAGCCTATTGTATGATTTACAAAAATGCCCCCACCTCTCACTATCCAAGAAATTTATCAAGAGTTAAAAAGCTCTCTAGTCGGACCTGAAGCCGAGCAAGAAGCGAGGATAATTTTACAGCACGTACTTAATCTTGAGCCTCAAGAGCTTATTAGTTATGCCGATAACGCCATCACAAAAAGTCAGTGCAAAAAAATTTATGAGATAAGAGATAAGCGCAACACAGAAAAAACTCCCTTGGCATATTTGCTAGAAGAGGCTCCCTTTGGGTATCTCAAGCTTTTTGTTAATAGTGATGTCTTGATTCCTCGTCCTGAGACGGAGCTACTTGTAAAAATCGTTTTAGATGAAATAAAAGAAAGAAAAATACATCACCCTACTATTTTGGATTTATGTACGGGATCTGGCTGTATCGCCATATCTCTAAAAACCGCTCTGCCAGCGGCACGTGTCTATGCTTCTGACATCTCCAAAAACGCACTTAATGTCGCTGGTATAAACGCTAAACGGTATAATGCTGACATAGAATTCGTTCTTGGAGATTACTTGGATCCTTTCTTGGGTAAAACCCAGTCACCGATTGCGATTCCCGTGATGCACGGCAAGCCACCATATTTTGATGTCATCGTTTCTAATCCTCCTTATGTTAGCGCTGAAGATTACGCTAAGCTAGAGCCAGAGCTTTATCACGAGCCTAAACATGCTCTGGTAGGCTTCCCGTACAAGTTAATCGCGCGAGATATAAAACCGCTCCTTAAGCCAGGTGGGTTTTTTGCTTGTGAATTCGGGCAAGGACAAGAAAACCAACTTAGTGCAATCTTCCCAAAAGCCAAATTTCATAAGGATTTGGAGGGAAATTTTAGGTTCTGCGTCACCAATTAAGCTGCCATGACTAGAGGTTTTAATGATGTAGCTGCTGGTTTAGCGACTTTAGTTATGCCATTAAAAACACTGCCTAAATCTATATTGCTGGTGAATTTAGATACTACTTCGTGTACTCCAGCTATGGCTTTACTTGCTTGCTCAAACCCGGCTCCTTTAAACATTTCCCAGAGTTTTAAGAGCAGTTCAGCTAAGCCTGCTATTATGGTCAAAAGTTCTACAGCTTTTTTAGGTTCGATTGCAGTTAGAAGGTTCGGATCATGCAATTCTTGTAGTTTTGTCATTTTATGATCAATTTTGTGTATTAACACTTGAGCCTTCTGGATTTTTTCAGGTTCAAGACGTGCGACGAAAGGTTCTAAGGTAGCCCCTAATGATGTAATCATTTTTTCTCCCAAATCAAATACCCAAATCAACGCTGATCAGGGCTTATATTATTTTTTTGATAACTTAAGATTATAACAAAAACCTTAAGATATGTCAAGTTAAATTATTTTAATAAATAATATTATTTCCACTTAATCGAACAGCCCGCGCTGGTAACGGGCTCAAAACTTAATTGATCTTCTGTCAAAAGTTCGTTAAGGGCTTTTTTTAGATCTTCAAATCTCGCGTGATACGCAAGCTTGTAGCCATCGGGATGTTTTTTGTAGGCGTAAATATCTGGCGTGCAGACCGCTCCAAACGCCTTCGCGACGGCTTGACTCTCGTCGTATAAATAAGGAAAACTAAAATTATGCTCACTAGCAAAAATCTTCATGTTTTCAGGGCTATCTTCCTGGCGGTAATTAGGATCATTAGCTGAAATGGTAACAAACTGCACGCTAGGATTCAGTTCCTGAGCGAGTTTAGAGAAGTCTTTTATGATGCGAATTACATAGGGACAATGATTACAAATAAAAGCTATCACTACTAGATCTTTAGTGAGATCGCTATTAGAGTAGTTAGTGCCGCTGATAGTATCTGGTAAATTAAAGTCCTGAAGTTTAGTCCCCAAGCTGATTTCAGAAGAGTTAAGTAGTACCATAAAATCTCCTTTTATAAAATTCCGACAAGCTCATTAAATAATTGAAAAGCAAGATTAATAAACACATAGCTCAAAGCCAATGGCAATAACATATACAGAATTACGCACTTAGATTTAGAGATTTTACAAACAGAACTAAGGGCAATTAAATTTAGATTAAAAACCCAAATCATAACAGCGATATCAAAAACCTGAGTCAGCCACGGCATTTGATCGAGATATAATCCTGATGGCGCCAAAAAAATCATCGGCAAATTTGCAAATGCTAGTAAACACAAAAGCTTAGGATAATCTTGCTTCGATAAAACAAATACATAAGCAGATAAAAAAATCAAAGTCGTCACAAACAACCAATTTACAAAAGATCCTACTAATACTCCCAGATCAAAGCCTCTGCTGATGAGGTTTACTAGGGCAAGCAAGATTAATGATTCAGCGAGAAGCCGTGAGTTATAATTTTCATTTAGATCACTAAAAGTCTCTTTGGGTCTAAAAAGCACACCATATATATTTTGAAAAACGCTCAGCACAGTTATAAACTTATCCTAGATATTGGTAATTCTATGACTAAATATCATTTAATTACTAATAATAATTTTACCTTATACTCTCTCAGCGCGCTCAAAGAGCGGCTTTTGGGCTTAGAGCAAATCGATATCTATGTGCTAAGTACAGTCCCAGAGCAAGTATCGAGCTCAGTCGCTGAGCTAACTAGCGCGCTTGCTGGGATAATAAAAATAAATAATATTTTTAAAAATAATATTGATAATAAAGTTTTGGAAGGGTCTTATCTGGGGCTGGGACCGGATAGAATCGCCAAATTATCAGGGGCCTTAACCCTATACCATAACTATAATGTTATCCTTTTTGATTTTGGCACGGCCACAACAATGAGCTTAGGGTGCAAAGCTTCCAGCGCTGGTAGTATGGGTATTTTTAAGGGCGGCTTTATAGCTAGCGGACTTAAAACAAGTATCAAGGCTCTAAATCAAAACTGCTCAGCTCTGGATGATTTTAGTGAGCATGATTTAGCGGAGCTAATTAGTGAAATAGAAGCTAAACCAGTGGAGCAGAGATTTTTTTCGACTCGCGAGCAAATTATCTATGGTGCTTACCAAGCGCATTTGGGGCTGATCAGCAGATGGTTTGAGCAAGCTTGTGAGATTTTTAAAAACGATAATGAAAAGCTAATCAAGTTAGCTACTGGTGGAGAGGCTAAGATTTTTGCTCCGGGCTTGTTTGATGAATATATCGAAAGCTCAGTTTTGTTGGATAAGTTTTTTGGTGAGTATGTCGATCGCCAAAACTCCAACACTAATTAAAGCCATTAAGCTTAAAAGCACGCTAGGGATTAGTTTATCGCCGTGACCGTTTACTAGAGCTGTAATCGCCATGCTAGATCTCCAGGCAAAAGCTCCCAAAAATAATAAATTAAAAACTCGTGCCACCACCGGCATAAAGCTAAATTTATCTACAAGTAAGCCCATTATCATCATGATCAAACCCGCTACCAGAGCGCTAATCAGGGCTGATTTGGCGTGAGTGAGAAAATACCCTACCAAGCCTAAGACTAATACTGAAACTCCGTAAATTAAATAAAGCTGTTTTTTGTTCATGGTTATATTTTAGCCCTATCAAATTTTTAAAACATAAAATATTAACTCAAACCCTATAGTGCCACTATAGGGTTTGATAATACGCAATTATATTTTTTGTTCAAGGCAATTTTAATGAAAAAATCATATCAAAGCTTTATACTTAAGCAAATATGGCAGTAATTCCTATAAGTATTCATAAAAAAGCATTTCTTGGTAAGGATTTTGTAGATTTTCAAGACGCAAAAATTAGCGTCATGTCTCATGGTTTTATGTATGGCACGGCGGTTTTTGAGGGCATTAGAGCCTACTGGAATCCCGAAAAACAAAAACTTTACGCACTTCACGTTCGTGAGCACCTAGAAAGACTGCTAAAGAGCTGTAAAATTCTTAGGCTAAAGCCTTATTACAATGTCGATCAAATGACAGAAAAAGTGGTGCAGTTACTAAAACTGAATCAGCCTAAATGTGATGCCTATATAAGACCGAGCTGGTTTAAATCCTGCTTGCGCATTGGTCCTTGCGTGATTGGATCTGCTGATGAAGAAGATTGTTTTACTATTACTTCTATTGATTTAGGTGATTACCTCAATACTTCAAAAGGAATCAGCGTGCAGGTTTCAAGCTGGCGCAGACTTTCTGATAATGCTATTCCGGCGCGCGGAAAAATTAATGGTAGCTACGTAAATACCGCTCTTAGTAAGGCTAATGCGGTTTTGGCTGGATATGATGACTCGATATTTTTGACCGAAGAAGGGCATGTAGCTGAGGGTTCGGCGATGAATCTTTTTATTATTAGAGATGGTAAATTAATCACTTCTGGTGTTACCGAAAATATTTTAGAGGGCATCACTCGTAAATTTATTATCGAGATCGCTCGCGCTGAGTTGGGCTTAGAGACTGAGGTTCGTGCGATTGATAGAAGTGAACTTTATATCGCTGATGAAGCGTTTTTCTGCGGCACGGGCGCGCAGATAGTGCCAATCGGTTCTATTGATAATTACGAGCTGAGTAATACTAGACCAGGAAATATCACCATTAAACTTCAAAAAATTTATAATGATATCTGCCGGGCTAAGATAGATAAATATAATCATGTCCTCACTGAAATCAATTACTAGGCTGAAGGCTCTTTTAAAAATCCTAAAAACTTTTTTGCGTAAGGATCAAGTTTTGGAGGATCTGAGTGATCTTGTTCTTTACGAAACAGATGCTACATCATTGTTTAAAAGCAGACCAGGATTGGTTTTGATCCCTGAAAGCACTCAAGAGGTCTCCAAGATTATTACTGCTATAAATGAAGTAAACCATCAAGATTTTCTCGATCAATCTAAGATAAATTTTACTGCGCGCGGTGCTGGCACTGGATTATCAGGCGGAGCTATTGGCGGAATTCACACGGTGATAATTTCTCTTGCTAAGATGAATCGCTTGCTAGAGTTTAATCCTATCAATCGAACAGCTCTTATCGAGCCAGGTTTAATAAATTCTGAGCTTACTAAATTGGTCCAAGCGCAATCCTGTCATGGTTTACATTTCGCTCCAGATCCCTCTTCCCAAGATGCTTGCACCATCGGCGGTAATATCGCTGAGAATGCTGGTGGGATACATTGTTTTAAGCATGGGGTTACTGCCGATCAAGTGCTTGGATTGGAGCTGGTCTTACCAAACGGACAAATCCAAGAAATTGGCGCGATAAAAGATGGTGTTAAGCATTGTTTGATAGATTTTAGTCGTTTGTTTACTGGTACTGAAGGTACTTTTGGTATAGCGACTAAGGCGCTTGTCCGTTTAAGTCCTGTCCCTGAGTCGTTTCTGACCATGCAGGTTTGTTTTTCTAGTATCGATGATTCAGCAAGAGCTGTCAGCGAGATTATTTCTCGCGGCTTTAAACCAACAGCGATCGAGATGATAGATGAAGGTGCTATAAAAGCTGTTACTCAGGCTTATGAACTGGGTTTGGTCCCTGATACTAAAGCTGTTTTATTAATAGAGCTAGACGGTGATAATGATGAAATTTTACTTGAAGCTGAGCAGATAAAAATTCTTATTAACAATCCTAGTCTAGGTTTTAATCCCATCCAATACGAAGAGACCCAAGATCCTGAACGTAGGAAATTTTTGTGGAAGGTGCGTAAGGGCACGGTTTCTGCTTTTGGTAAGCTGGCTCCTTTTTGGTATCTTTATGACGTAGTTGTGCCTCGCTCCAAAATTCCCGAGGCAGTTAGATTTATAAGTGAAGTCTCTGAGAAATATCACTTGCGCTTGGCTAGCGTGATGCACGCCGCTGATGGAAATTTACATCCCAATTTTTTATATGATCCAGAAAAAGATCCTACTGTTGTAACCCGCATCCACAAAGCAAGTAAGGAGATATTAAAATTTTGTATCGAGATAGGCGGCGCTCTGTCTGGCGAGCATGGTATCGGTGTCGAGAAGCAAGATCATATGCCTTATTTGTTTTCGCCTGCTGATATGGAAACCATGCTAAAAGTTCGAAAGATTTTTGATCCAGAAATGATAAGTAACCCTAATAAGATTTTCCCACTAAGAATTTGTAAAGAATAATATGTAATACTAATAAGAATAATTCTCAAGAAGGTTTGAAAACTTTTCTTTTTGTTACTATGTTTTTATCGGCGAAATCCCTCAAGATTTCTTGATAAAAAGCCGATATTCCAAATGGTTTAAAAAGGAGACCTAAATGCCATATACTATTGTTTCTGATATTTGCGAAGGAGCAGCGGATTGTATCCCGGTTTGTCCAGTTGATTGTATCAAGTGGCCAGAGCCAAGAAAATCTAATGCTAAAGGTTTTGAGTATCCATATATCGATCAAGATACTTGTATCGATTGCGGAGCTTGCCTGGCAGCTTGTCCTGTAGAGGGCGCTATTCTAGATGAAGCTAGACCTGAATTACAAGCAGTCTAAAAGAATTTTAGAAATCACGATTCATAAAAAGCCTAGCAATAAAAATGCTAGGCTTTTTTTATGGCAAAAAAAGTTTTAATTACAGGCGGGTCTAGAGGCATTGGGCAAGCGACCGCTGAATTACTCATCCAGAGCGGATATCAAGTCTTAGCTCCAGGCTCGCGTGAGCTGGATGTAAGTAATCAAGAGTCTGTTGATAAATTTTTTGCAAAAAATTTTCCTGAAGATTCCTCTTTATACGCCCTTATTTGTAATGCAGGTGTTTATCATTCAGCTCCGCTTATGGAGCACAGTCTAGAAGAGTGGCAAAAAGTTATTGATGTGAATCTAACCGGTGCTTTTAGGTTATGTAAAAAATCTCTTCCTTACTTGCAAGCTCAGCAAGGCGCTCATATAGTAATGGTTTCATCGGTTAGTGCCGAAGGAGACATATATACTCCAGCTTATAGCGCCTCAAAAGCAGGTATGATCGGGCTTATGAAGTCATTGACTTGGGAGCTTGGTAAGTTTGGGATTAATGTAAATGCTGTAGCTCCGGGCTGGGTGCGGACGGATATGGCTCAAACTATTCTAAATACTCCCGAGCAAGAAAAAAATAATCTAGGCGCTAATGTTCAAAACCGCTGGATAGAACCTAGTGAAATAGCGCATTTGATTCAGTACTTGATTTCTCCATCAGCTCGGGCTATTACTGGCGAAACTATAACGATTAGCGCGGGGTTGTAACAAAATAAATTCTTGTACAGCATAACCTATCCGTTTTAATCTTGAGACGGGTTTTACAAGCACTATACTAATATCATCGTTAGAACCTGCTTGATGAGCTGATCTTAGGACTTCCTGGATTATTTCTTGAGGAGTTTTGTTTTTGTTTTTTTCGAGTAAAGTTTTAACTTGACGTCTTTCATGATGAGTTCCAAAAATCCCATCACTACCGACCATGATCCAGCCGATATCATTAATATTAATTGGATTATATCGCTCAGGTTTCGAAATCGTTATGTTCTTCTGATCTGGTAATCTTTCAACACGAATTGAAGAAGTTAAAACCTCACCAAAAATATTTTCAGCACAAGAAATTTTATTTTTTTCTTTATTATAAATAAATATCGGACTATCTCCAATTGTTTGAAGTTGAATTTTATTTTCATTACGGTGAACATAGCTCAGGGTACAGGATCCAGCAGTGTAATTTGGAAAATCATCATTTGAGATATTGTTCAAGATCCTGTCTAAAGATTTATCATCATCTATCTCTGGATTGTCTAGGCTTTTAATTACAGCATCTGCAACTTTTTGACCAAGCAGATTAGATTTATAAGAGAATCTTGCTTCAGAGTTATTTAAGAGTGATTCCCAGTTAGTTTGAAGTTCTTCATCTGTTTCATTGTCTTTTTGTGGTGGGGCACTAATTGTAACACCATCAGCAACAGCGGCTAGTATTGATGAACCCTTTTTAGGAGCGAAAATCCTATCAGAATTAGTGAGGGTGTGAACTCCAGCTAAGCTGATAGAGGCTCCTTGCCAGTATTGTCCAGCTGAATCTTTAAAGCTAAAACTAGGAATTTGTTCTATGCCAGCGAGTATTTTGCCAAGTTTAATTCGATCTTGAAAATAACTATTTAGAGCCACTCTAATTAAATTTTGATTTTTAGCTTTTAAATTAGATTGAGTGATTAATTCATTAATTTTTGTAGAACAGTTTTTAGGTGGATTTTTTAGTTGAATTAAGAGGTTTAAATAATTACAGATTTGGCGAACAAGTTTTGGAAGGAACTTTCCACAATCCAGCTTAAAAATTAAAAGAAGTTCATAGATTAGATATTAATATTAGCTTAGTTGCATCGAATAGAGGTTAATATTCTGGAAAGATTCT
>Ga0315901_10011190_pt1 | contig 10115 bp, 10 predicted proteins | sample LakEriMetagenome_10_FD_203761 | JGI IMG/M metagenome (GOLD analysis project Ga0315901, IMG submission 203761) | Freshwater fungal communities from buoy surface, Lake Erie, Ohio, United States - Buoy 2 MA116 | ecosystem: Environmental > Aquatic > Freshwater > Lake | place: USA: Lake Erie, Ohio... | reverse complement strand
GTACGTTCCGTAATCCATTCGTCAGACGTTTCCATCATTTTAGACAAGTCCTCATTGGTGATGATGGTTTCAGGGACATGATGTCCGATACCTACAATTTTAGAAAAGGGCATGGTTTAGGGTTATGGGTTTTCCTGAATTAAGGCCTCCCGCATCAATACGATTGGCATGCTTCCAATTTTGAGCAGTCGTTCATGGAAATCAGAAAGAGTGAATTGATCACCTGTTATTTTTTTATAGTCTTCGCGCATCCGCAGGATTTCCATCATTCCTGTGAAGTATCCAATAAAATAACCTGGTGAAGCACACGAAGCGTCAATTTCCAATTGGGAGGCCCATGGTAGAAATCCAACACCTTCTGTCATCAGCTTTACTGCGTCGTCGTAGGTCATTTTTCCAGTATGCATACCTACATCGTACACCACTCGGGCATTTCTCCATAAGCGTAACTGCAATTGACGCAGCAGTATTTTGTCATTTGGGAAGAAGCCTGTCTCACGGAATAGCTGTTCGTTATACAATCCCCAGCCTTCACTAAAGATAGAAATGCTGTTGTTACGGCGAAGAGGCCGTGGATTATTGACCTGGTACAATCCCTGAATATGGTGGCCAGCGTAGGTTTCGTGAGGAGCTGTAACTAAAATCACCCCCCAATCATGCTCGACCAGGTACTCCTGTTTTTGTTTTTCCGTCCATTGGTCTTCAAATGGGTTGATGTGCATTTCGGATGTATAGGTACTGTCGGCGTCCTTCTTTTTAGCAAAAGAAAAGTGGCCGTAATAGGATGTTTTTCTCAAATAAGGCGCGCGCTCAATGACCAAGACGCGCTCCTTCCATGGAATGGGTATAAGGTTGTGCTTGAGTACATGTTCCCGTGTTTTATTTACCCACTCCTGATGAACAGGGATCATCGAATGAGGTTCTGGATATTCTTGTTTGACTTCATTGGCAAGGGCTTTCCATGGAGTTCCAGGTTTAATCTTTTGTGCAAAGGCTTCGAGTTCCCGCACAGTAGCTTCAAATTGGGCCAATCCAAATTCGTAAAGGCTATCGGCGTCGTATTCCAACAAGTAGTGATCCCTCAACAATTCGTTATAGGCTTCTTTTCCAATCGCGAAATCCGCCTCAGGCTTTTTTGGAAGACCCTCTTTTAAAAAGGAAATGAATTTCTCCAGTTGCTGTTGTGCAGCCGAAACATCAGCATCAAGTCCGCTTATTGAGTTCTTTTTTATAAAGGCTGGAATTTCAGTGGAAAAAAGCACTCGACTATTTTCGGCCATAAATATTCCAAGTTCTCTGAACCGCGGTACGTTCACTTCCAGTTGATTGATTCCGTTATCCATTTGTACCACTGCCATCTTTAGGCGCTTACGGATTTTTTCTGCTTTTTCTTCAGGTGTTCCGGGACCATCCATTACGGCTGAAAGACTCGTGAATGTCATATACAGCCTAGGATCTCTAGTCCAGGGGCGAATTTTTTCGTGATCGATTTCTCTCCCTCTGAGGATACTTAACGCAAATTTCCAGTCGATAAGATCATCACCCGTTAATAAAGTAGTGTCGATAGACTGTAATGTATCGATCTCTTTCCTGGTTTTTTCCAAGTAACTTTTAAAGGATTGACTACTCATGGAGTCTTCCGGGTGACCGGAATTTCTACCTCTAGACTGACTGAATCCTGCTAAAAAGGAGTTTAATTTTTCCGATGCTAGTTTTTTTTCAAGGGTCAGGTCTGTTTGGGTACAGGAGCTGACGGCCATGCTTAGGATTAAAAGTCCAAGGATAAATTGATTTTTACGCATTAATCTGGTCGTTTCGTTTTTTTGTTTTTCCAAGATTGGTTTCAAGAAACCGAATGATTTTTCCTGCAATATCGACTTTTGTGGCACCTTCGATTCCCTCCAGGCCCGGTGAGGAATTGACTTCAATAATGAGTGGTCCTCGTTTCGAAGGAAGCATGTCAACACCGGCAACTGTAAGGCCTAGTTTTTTGGCAGCCGTGATGGCCGCATGCTTCTCCTGTCGATCTAGTTTATAGACCGTAGCCTCACCTCCTCGGTGGAGATTGGATCTGAATTCACCTTTTTTGGCCTGACGCTTCATAGCACCAACGACCTCTCCGTCCACTACAAATGCACGAATGTCTGCGCCCTTGGCCTCTTTAATATACTCCTGTACGATAATTCGTGCTTGTAGGTCATTGAAGGCCTCAATTACTGACTGAGCCGACTTTTTATCTTCTGCCAATACTACTCCTAGTCCCTGTGTGCCTTCCAGTAGCTTGATGACAACGGGGGCGCCGCCAACCGCTTCGATGATTCCTTCGGTATCACGGGAATAATCCATAAAGAGTGTTTTGGGCATTCCCAAACCTGATCGTGACATTATTTGAAGACTTCTTAGTTTGTCACGCGAACGAATGAGTGCTAAGGAGCTAACGGCAGTCAGAACTTTCATCATTTCAAACTGCCGCACGACTGCTGCTCCATAGAAGGTTACAGAAGCTCCAATTCTAGGAATAATGGCATCGAAATAATCCAACCGCTTTCCCTCGTACCACACCATGGGATTTTTCTTTTCAATCAGCAGGATACACTTCATGTGATCAATGATTTCCACCTGATGTCCACGTATTACACAGGCTTCTTTGAGTCTGCGCGTGGAATAGAGATTAGCATCCCTAGACAATATTCCGATTTTCATAAACAGAATTTCTGGGTGAGCAGGAATTTTTGCTGGACAGGATTTTTAAGATACCAAAAATTCTGAAGCGGGTGAAAATACTCGTGGAATTAATTATCAAATATCACAAAGAGGGTTTGTTTTCATTCCTTTTTTGATAACAAACATCCTTTTTGGTGACATCAATAAGAAATCGTGACCGAAGAATTTTTCTACCCAGCAGGACTGGAAATTTCAGATTGCCGCGGTTGCTTAATGAAAATTCTGCACGGATCAATCGGTCACAGATCCGTATGGTTGTTTTGACCACAAAGCGTAATTCGGCTTCGCCGAAAGAATTTTTTATTTCTCTACGATCAAATTTTTTAAATATAACCACAGAGCCCGTGTAGCCCGGATGTTCTTCATCGAGTAAAATAACCTGTAAAACACCGTTAATGATTTCTGCCTTAGAGCAATGCAAACTACAATTGTATGCACCGGTATCGATCTTGGCATGAAGTGCGTTCAGTCCAAGCTTCGGAAGGTCCACTCTTTCGCAACGGCCGAGGATTTCCATAGGCAGCTCCCCGAAGGTACGACAGGTTGGCTGATTGGGAAAGCCAATTTTAGTGGATACAATAAAAAAAGGCCGGGGGTTCCGGCCTTTTTATTCCATAAGGACTTCCTTACTTCGAGATTTTGAAGGAAACTTCTGTATTTTCCCAACGCATTACTACGAGATTTTTTTCTACGGAAATCGTAAAGGCTTCAACAAATGCAGCTGTCTTTACTGGCTTTGCTTTTACACGAGCCACATCTTGTTTTTCGGTGTATTCATCCGATCCCCATTTGATGTCTTTGTTGATCATGATGGTCCATTCCGTTTCGCCAGGTATGGTATACAATCCATATTTACCTTTGGTAACAGTTTTATCTCCAATCTTTACGTCCCCGCTAAATTCAATTGAAGTGGTTGCATTGGCCCCGGTTCTCCAAACCTTTCCATAAGGGACAAGGCCGCCCATGATTTTTCGACCACGTGCAGATGGCTGGTTGTAGTTAACCGTAACGGTAATGCCGTCAATCTTTCCGGACACTGTGACCGGAGGGCTTTTTGGCTTTTGCTCTTGTGCGAAACTTTCGCTACCGAAGAAGGTTAAAACAAGAGCTGTACATAAAATGATGGTTGCTTTCATAAAGTGAATTTTAGGTTTTAAAAATACAAAAGCGCCAGGCAATGCCCGACGCTTCTGTGCTTATTATTCATTAAACAAAACCTGTTCTCAGTGCCTTATAACGCGGTCTATTTGTTTCGGGTTACCATTTTTAATCGTTTTTTATTCCCTTTTCATTGTTTTTCTTTGATCCGATGAAAAAGAACCAAAAAACTGCAGAAAATGGGTCCTTCCGTGTTGTAACGTGGAATGTCAATGGAATTCGATCGATTGCCAAAAAGGATTTTTTTACTGACCTCAAACTGATGAACCCGGATGTCCTATGTCTTCAGGAAACAAAGGCTGCTGCAGAGGAGGTTGTTGAAGTTCTTGACTCAAAGCATGGCTATCATGTTTTTGCCAATTCCAGTAAGGCCCGTAAAGGATATTCTGGTACGGCCATCCTGACGCGTGAGCAGCCAGTTGATGTATTATTTGATATGGGTGTAGGTAAGCACGATCAGGAAGGTCGGGTAATTGCTGCGGAGTACTCAAACTTTTTTGTGGTTTCGGTTTATGTACCCAATTCCGGGGAGGGTCTAGCCCGCTTAGATTATCGAACAGAATGGGATAAAGACTTTAATCAATACCTGAAATGGCTGGACCGCCGAAAGCCTGTTCTGGTTTGTGGAGATTTTAATGTGGCTCATCAGGCAATTGATATTGCCCGCCCAAAAGAAAACTATAATAAGTCGGCAGGCTACACCCAAAAAGAAATTGATGGATTTACTGAATTACTGGGTTCAGGTTTTGAAGATACCTTTCGTCAACATCATCCCGATGAGGTGAAGTACACCTACTGGAATTATTGGATGAATGCACGTGAAAAAAATATTGGGTGGAGAATTGATTATGTTTTAGTGAGCTCCCGGTTTTCGAAATCAGTACGAGAGGCCTTTATTATGAACGAGCTCAAAGGTTCAGATCATTGCCCCGCCGGGATTGACGTGGTTCTATGAAGATTTCTTTTTTCGAATCATAATTTTAATCACTTCCAGTATTCCAACTACGGCGGCGCTTCCAAGCACCGATGGGATGAAATGAGGCCAATCAGGAGCTTCAAAACCAAATAAATTTCGAACTCCGGGTATAACTAAAATAAAGCTGAGTGTCACCACGGCAAATACAAGAATGATTTTAACTGCCGGGTTCTTTTCTCCCAAAACCTGAAATACATTTCTGGATCTGGAAATACTGGATAGAATAAATCCAATATTTGAGAGTATCAGACTAGTGAAGGCTAAGGCTCTTGATTCACCTTCTGAATGCCCTTCTCCAATCGACCAAAAATAAACGATTAACACAGAAGCAAGCAGGAGTAATCCGCTAAAAATACTTTTGGTCATTGCTTTTTTGCCAAAGAATTCAGCTTGTGGCTCCCTCGGCTTTTTCTTCATTAAGCCTATCTCTTCTGGCTCACTTTCAAAGGCAATGGAACAAACAGGGTCGATGATGAGTTCCATAAAAACAATATGCAAGGGAAATAAAAGAAATGGTATTCCCGGTATCACGGCAGGTAGAAGGGTTAGTCCAATAATAGGAATATGAATAGCCAAAATATACATCATGGCCTTCTGAAGGTTATCGTATATCCTTCTTCCCAATCTTACTGCGCCAACGATCGAAGCAAAATTATCGTCCAATAGCACCAGTGAAGAAGCCTCTCGGGCAACATCTGTACCTTTTAGCCCCATGGCTATGCCGATGTGTGCTGCTTTCAAGGCCGGAGCATCATTGATTCCATCTCCGGTCATGGCCACAACCTCCCCATTTTGTTTCAAAGCTTCTACAATTCTCAGCTTTTGTTCAGGAAGCACACGAGCACATAAGCTGGTTTCTTTTATGGCCTGACGTAAGTCTGTAAGACTCATCGATGCAATTTGATTTCCTGTAAGTAAGTGGCCATCGTCCAAACCTACTTGCCTTCCGATGCTGCGGGCCGTGGCCGGATAATCGCCGGTAATCATGATCACACGAATGCCTGCCCCTCTGCATTCTTCCATGGCCTTTGGAACTTCTGGCCGGATAGGATCCTCCAGACCTACTAATCCCAGGAATCGGTGACTTATTGAGGACTGGTTTTTTGGGATGATCTCATCTTGAATAACGCCTTCAGATATACCCAGCACCCGTAATCCGCGTGTAGCCAAGTGGTCAGCCGCAAGCATTACTCTTTCCTTTTCTGAAGGAGAAAGTTTACACAAACCAGCTATCGCTTCAACTGCCCCTTTGCACGAAATGGATCGGCCATTTGTTCCATCTCGAATGATGGTCATCGCCAGACAATCCGGAGATAATGGGTAGGTTTCTTTTACAATACCCAATTTCTCTTTGGTCTGGTTAATGTAAAGGTTTTGAATAGCTTTTTCCATTGGATCAGTAGGCTGATCCGGACAGGCTTCTGCTGCATGACGTAGAAGATCAGCGATGCTTTCCGGCATTATGGTGTTTTCCTGAGTCCATCGGTTGTCTTTTGCATCTACCAGAATAGAAACGGTCATTTTATTCAGCGTAATGGTTCCTGTTTTATCAGCACACAATACTGTTGCCGAACCTAATGATTCAATCGCCGCTGGTTTTCTTGTTAAGACATTACTTCGGGATATTCGCCAAGCTCCCAATGCCAGGAATACAGTCATAACTACCGGAAACTCCTCCGGAAGAATAGCCATAGCCGAAGAAAGTGAACTGAGCAAGGCATTGATCAAATCCTTTCTGGAGAAATAATACAGCACAAACACAGATAGGGAAATTCCAATTCCAATCAGGCCGAAGCGCCGGACTACAATTTTTAATTCTCTTTGCAGACTGGTTTGCTCCTCCTCGGTACTCTTAAGTGATAAACCGATTTTACCCAGTTGAGTTTTTTCGCCGGTAGCTAAAATTCGCGCCATACCTCTGCCACCTTGGACCATGGTTCCGGCAAAAACATTGAATGTATTTTCACCTCCTGGTGTTTCAAGACCTGATTTTTCAGGAGCGACATTTTTGGAGACCGAAATAGATTCTCCAGTAAGTAGCGACTCATCCAGCAGCAGATTTTCGGCCTGGACCAGTAACCCGTCTGCAGCCACCCGGTCACCTTCATGAAGAATAACCAGATCACCTCGAACAACCTCCCTTCCGGGAATACGTTCGGGCTGGCCGTTTCGGAGCACAAGTGCACGTGGGCTGGAAAGGTTTTTTAGTACGTCTAATGCCCGTTCCGTTTTTCGATATTGGTAAAATGTGATGAATAGGATTACTAAAATGGAACTCATCAGGACAATACCTTCAAGGTAATCCCCTAGCAGAAGGTAGAGTACGCCGCAAGTGATGAGGAGCAGGAACATGGGTTCCTGTACCACATTTTTTGCGAGTGTGAGAATGGTTTTTGGTTTCCCTGAGGGGAGCTCGTTGAACCCCTCTTCTTTCAGACGCTGTTGTGCCTCAGTTGTAGTAAGGCCGACGACATTGAGCATATCCAAAGATATGACGACTACCCTGATGATTGACTGATTAAAATCAGATCAATAAAAAAAGCCCGGACACTTTCGCATCCGGGCTCTCACACATAAACCCCAAAAAATTATTCTTCAGAGCGGCTAAGCGTGTAGATAACGAGACCGAAACCGATCTTGTTTACTGCGTCACCGATGTTGTAAATGATGTCCATGTTAAGTCCGAGATCAATTGGCATACCGAAAAGACCACCAGGAGTTCCTACGATATAACCGAGCGGATAGATAGCCCAGCCCACCAATACGAACCAACCTAAAGTTCCGTTTGCCTTGTTCACAGCAGCTGATGAAGAGGCAGCCAACTGCTTCACGTCACCGAACCAAATCAGGTATACGATGTAGAAGTAAGCCAGACCGCTGATCACACCCCACAATACGCTGGAGTCACGATAAATGGTCTCACCGAAGTAACCAGTCACCAACATTACTACAGAAGCAAAGATAAGCTTCCACAACAGGCTAACTTTTGCGCCGGCCTTCTTGGTGATCAAATAGAACTCTACGCACATCAGCGGAACAGTCAATAACCAGTCTACATACCGGAAGAAGGTAGGAGATTCGGCTGTTGAAGCGTAGTAGCCGCGCATGTAGTAATAATGCACAGCAGCGATAAAGGTGATCAATCCGGAAACAAGAACAGAAGTTCTCCATTTCGCAGACGTGGTACCCAACTCAAGGAAGAAGAATACCGAAGCGGCCATCATGGCCATGGTGCCAACGAAAAACGTAAATGCTACGTAATTGTCGGAGGCAATAGCAACGTGCTCCATAATAATGTTTTGGTTAAGTGATAGATTAAGGCGCCAGGTTTTTCCTGTAGCACAGTTCAAATGTAGACTTCCAGCTCACCTAAACTATTGACAGATCAGGTATAGGGACTGAGCAGCAGATTTTCAGGGTTTGAGCCGGATGATTTTGGGTATGAAAATTGGGTTTAAACAGGCCTAATCTGCTGATTTTGAATAATTTAATGTTTAAACGTATAAATCCCTGCATTTTTTGGGAAACGCAATTGCCCCATTTCGGTCCATGTTTTAATGGATTTTATTCCTGTAGTAGACATAACACTTGTTACCTTGTCTTAGGTTTTTAAAATTTAAAAATGAAGATCAATTATTCTGAAAAAGTAGTGTTGATTACTGGTGGTGGGAGCGGAATTGGACTGGCTATGGTAAAAGCATTCTCACAGGCTGGTGGAACAATAATGATTTTGGATAAATCAGTGGAAGAGGCCAAGCATTCAGTAGCCTCCTTTTCTAATGTAACTGTTTACTCCTGTGATGTTTCCAATCAACAAGAGGTCAGAGAAGTTATTAATGAGATTGGGTCCAAACATACTATTCATGTACTGGTGAATAATGCTGGTATTGCCCATATTGGAACGGCCACCAGTACTACGGAAACAGATTTTGACCGATTACTAAATGTAAATGTTAAGGGAGTTTACAATTGCCTCCATGCTGTAATCCCGTTTATGCAAAAGAATGGGGGAGGTGCCATTTTGAATACAGCTTCCATTGCCGGAAGTCTGGGATTAGCCGACCGTTTTGCCTACAGCACCACCAAAGGTGCTGTAATTGCGATGACGTATTCGGTGGCTAAAGATTATCTGAAAGATTCCATTCGATGCAATTGCATTTCTCCTGCACGAGTCCACACACCGTTTATTGATGGCTATTTGAAAAATAATTATCCCGGAAAAGAACAAGAGATGTTTGAGAAACTTTCAAAAACTCAGCCCATAGGAAGAATGGGTACGCCGGATGAAATCGCTGCATTAGCTTTATTTCTATGCTCTGATCAGGCAGCCTTTATTACAGGAACAGATTATGTTATTGATGGTGGATTTGTAAAATTAGGTGGTGGTTAATTAAATCTTATGAAACTGATCAGATTTGGAGAAGCCGGAAAAGAGAAACCTGGCCTTTTATTGAATAATGGAAAAGTTGCAGATCTCAGCGGTTACTTTTCGGATTTTAACGAAGCCTTTTTTGAGCAAGACGGAATAGACCGAATCCACGAACTGGTAGCTTCTGAAAAATTTTCAGAATGTGAACCGACCAGATTGGGTCCGCCCATTGCTCGTCCTTCAAAAATTATTTGCATCGGCTTAAACTTTAGAAATCATGCTTTAGAAAGTAAGATGGCCATACCGACTGAGCCAATTATTTTTTTGAAGTCCACCACGGCCATCACTGGACCAAATGACTCGATTCAAATCCCACGTGGTAGCCAAAAAACGGATTGGGAAGTTGAGTTGGCTGTCGTAATTGGTAAGAAAGCTAAATATGTTGAGGAAGCAGATGCGCTTGACTTTGTGGCTGGTTATATGTTGCACAATGATGTAAGTGAACGTGCGTTCCAATTGGAGCGGGGTGGTCAGTGGGTAAAAGGAAAGAGTTGTGATACGTTTGCGCCAATTGGTCCGTGGTTGGTGACGAAGGAGGAGATCGCGAACCCAAACAATCTTCACATGTGGCTTAAGCTGAATGGTGAATTGTTGCAGGATGAAAGTACGTCCGATATGATTTTTCATGTTCCCTATCTGGTCAGCTACATCAGTCAGTTTATGACGTTATTGCCCGGAGATATTATTAGTACGGGTACACCTTCTGGTGTTGGATTGGCCCTCGGCCGGTACCTTCGACCAGGAGATGTTATTGAATTAGGAATTGAAGGTCTGGGAACTGCACGGCAGGAGGTAGTGGCCTGAAATTCAATCCTGTGATTGACGCAC
>Ga0315901_10011188_pt1 | contig 10116 bp, 25 predicted proteins | sample LakEriMetagenome_10_FD_203761 | JGI IMG/M metagenome (GOLD analysis project Ga0315901, IMG submission 203761) | Freshwater fungal communities from buoy surface, Lake Erie, Ohio, United States - Buoy 2 MA116 | ecosystem: Environmental > Aquatic > Freshwater > Lake | place: USA: Lake Erie, Ohio... | reverse complement strand
TCTCGTCGCGCAAGCGCTGGTTCTCAACGAGCAGGCGGGCTTGTAGCCGCCCCACCTCTGCAATAGTTTTCTGCAATTGAAAGAATGCGTCACTCATTCCTTGTCCCCCAGTGCTTTGCGTGCGATGTCATAAATGGACTTCACATCCCAATTCTGACTGCTGTCAGGCCCACGGTTCAGCATGTCGGCAATCTCCTTCAGCGCAGCCTTCAGGCGGTCGCGCTCTGCAACCAGCGCTTCCAGCGCGTCGGCTGCTTTAGGCCCGACTGACTGTGGAAGCATGCCACGCAGCCGCTTCACCAGTTCCTTGATGTCGTCACTCATTTATTGTCCTCCGCAGCAGCGCGAAGGGCTGCGCAGATGGCCTCTTTGACTTCAATCATCTCAGCTTGGTAACTGAACTCGTCAATCATCCACTCAGCCACGGCAGCGATGGCGGCGCGTGCTTGCGTGGCATCAACGCGAACCATCACGCTAGCCAGACACCCGGTTTCCTTTGTGCACACACAAGTTGGCGCGTTTCGACTGAAACATATCGCCCGCGCCACTTCCTCAACGAGATCGTCACTCATTCCTTGGCCTCCAGTACTTTGAATGCGAAGTCATAAATCGACTTCACCTCCCAACTCCGGCTGCTGTCAAACCTACGGTTCAGCTTGTCGGCAATCTCCTCCGGCGCAGCCCTCAGACGGTCACGCTCATTAAGGGCGGCGTACATAGCGTTTTGCGTGTCTCCGTACTTATCGGCCCACGCGATATTTTGAGCCTTCAAGCGGTCGCGCTCTTCGACCAGCGCCTCCAGCGCGTCGGCTGCGTCATTGAACAACTTTCCCAACTCATCTTCGCGCTGCTTGGCAATGACTCGCAAAGCCAACACCTTGATGTCGTCACTCATGGTGCCAGCCTCGCTTCAAACCGCTGGTCGGCGCGGTCCTGCGTCGCCTCCCAGTACTTCATCCGATGGAACTCAACCGCTATCTTTGCCTTGTTGGCCGCGGTCTTCGCGTTCGTCATCTTGGTCAGGTAGTCTCGCCATTCAGCCGATGCCCTGACCTCCAGCTCCGCCTTGCTCATGCTCACGCCTGGAGCCGATCGCATGGCCTCAAGAACCCTTTGGGCAAAAACGGCAGACTTGGTCTCATCCAGAAGGCGGGCAGCGGCGTCCGCCGCCACCCATTGCTCATAGGCCTCCCTGTAGACCTCGCTCTGCGGCCTCTGGTTTGATCCGGGAGTAAAGCGGATGGGGTCGTTCGTCATACGCCCTCCTTCCGCCCAAGGGTCGCCGTCCACGTTACCCGCGCGACCTGCACCAAAGCGGAAAGCTTCTCGCTGTCGATCGTGCCGAGCTTCTCGTAGATTTTGGGAGCTACCGAATTGACCACGCCACACACAAAAATCCGCTCTGCCGTCGCGTCGTCATGAGCGTTATAACGCCCATTGCTGGATGCCGGCGCAGTCGTGGCCTTGGCTTGGGGCGCCCCACCATCGTGGATCTTGATGATGTCCCTGAATGTCTTTCCGTCTTTTTCTTTGGTGCGGATGTCTGCCTGGATCGTCTGCCCTTCCGACAGCGTGCTTGCAATCTCAGCCTTGACGCCAAAATACTGGCCAAGGTTGTCCTTGATGCTGGCGGACCAGCCGGCCTGCTTCGGCGGGTAGATCTTTGCAATCTGAATTTCCATGGTGCTTCTCCTTTAAGCGGCTCTCTTCTTGAGTGACTTGTCGATTTCGTAGGCCTCACGCAGCAGCAGAAACATCCGCCGCGCTTCGGTCAGGTCCGGGTAGTAGTGGATGGAGAAATCAGCGTTCTCCTTCGAGAACCTGCAGAGGTAATAGCCTTGCACCTCAATCCCGTAATTCTCCTCGACCAGCAGGGCATAGGCTGCAAGCTGCAACAGGTAATCGCTGTAAACGGCATTACTGGTCTTCCAATCCAGGAGGATCGGCTTGTTATCCAATGTTCCAAAGGCGTCCGGGGTGCCGCCAAACTTATGAACCTTTGAGATCAACTGGCGCTCGGTCCAGTCGATCTTGATCCCGGTTGACTTCTCCCAATTCTGGTAGGCCTGAAAGGCGCTCAAAGCGTGCTTGACCAGATCGCTATCACCCTCAAGCGTGACAGTGCCCCCGTTGATGTATGTATCAATGAGCTCGTGGGCCAAGGTGCCGGCATCGGCCGCATCATCGCGGACCTGCTTGTAATCCTTTCCCTCCGTCCCAAGCTTCCACGCCCAGTGAATAAGCCCACCGGACTCCTTGAACCGGCCCAGCACCGTGGTGACGCCCGGAACCTTTTCTCCGTCTACAAAATATCCTTTCTTAGGCGTCGGCATTGCGCACCACCCTTCCGTTCATCTTTCTGGTCCATCTCTTGTCAAAGCCGCGGGATTGGATCTTGCTGGCCGGCCGTCGCTCTCCGAGGACTACCACTGCGTGGTGAAGCTGGCGGGCGAGGGCGAGGCGTTTCGTTTTTGCAATCTTGTGCAGGTCACCGCCGGCAGCGGTTGCCTTGCTTCCATTGGTCTTCTTCGCTGCGCAGGCGCGATGCACCCAGCGGAGGTTTTCCTCTTCGTCCGACCCGCCCAACTCGCGGGGGACCATATGCTCGAGGATGCGATCGTCTGCTGGCCTTAAAGGGCCCTCACACAAGGGGCACAACACCCAGCCGCCTGCCTGATGCAGGGCCACGTTAACCTTCACCCGGTCCGGGATCTTCGGCCGCGTCATGGGTCATCCCTCAGGATCAAGACCGCCGCGACCTGTCCCCACGCCTCGTTGATAAGCCCCAGGCATCGTTCAAGATCGTCGTTTGGCGGCGGCTTCATCAGGAGGGCAACGGCCGCGGCCAAGTTGGAACGCGCAGCTTGACGGATCTCCGCCTCAGACGGCCCCTTCCGTGGGAAATCAACCACGTTGCCGTTCATGGGAATGCCCCCCGCAGCTCGCTGCGTGGCGGGCAGCGATCGTGATCCGCCAAAACCTGCGCGCGGCCTAGGTTGAAGGCCACAAGGCCCATCACCAAGGCGATCGAGAAACAGGCGACAATGTCTTCAACCCGCCTCATGCCGGCACCCAATTGTCGTAGAGTTGATCGAGGGCCCATGCTCCGTCTGCAGAGGACAAAAACTGCTCCCGATCGTTGATGAAGAAGTTCCCGGCAAATTGGGCCTCAAGCCAGATCGCGACCCAAAGCTCAAAGGCGGGCAGGGGCGAGGGCGGAGGGGCTTGCCTGGCAACCTCCAAGGTAAGCTCTAAAAACTGATCCATGGTCTGCTTCAGGTCTCTAAGGAGCGGCGTGACGCTTCGCGCATCACGCTTGGTAATCTCTCGAAGGGAGTGCAAATCGCACTCTATGCCGTGCAGGTGGATCTCAGCCGCTACGCGGTCGTGGGTGACGCTCATTCGTCACCTCCGGGAATTACGTCCTGCAGGTGGCCCCACGTCGGGAGCTCATCGAGAACACGGCCGATTGCAGACTGCACGTTGTCGGTCTTGGCCGTGGCGTAGAGCCTCTCAAGCTCTGCCTTCATCGCGTTCAATATCTCTTCCGCGCGCTCAAGACGGTGATAGTCATTGAAGCGTGAGGGGATCATCGCAATGTCGCTGTCGTGCATCGCCCGGGCCATCACGCCGCCTCCATCGCGTTGCGGAGGGCGAGGTCGTAGGCTGCCTTTGCCTTACCCCACCGGATGAAGAGCGTGTCGCGCTCAATCAGGGTTTCAATATCCGTAGCGCCGCGGGTTTCGACTAGCCGGGCGTCGATCTGAGCCAGCTCGTTGCGCATGGCTTGAATGTCTGGGTTGTTGGTGATGTTCTGGATGTTCATGGTGATTGCTCTCGCGTGGTTGACACGAGGAATATGCGCCCAATGCATATGACTGGAAAGCCTAAAATGCACCATGAGAATATGCGCGCGGCGCATAATTATGCGGCAGGTTGTCGCACCATTTGGCTTATTGTGGGGCTATGTTTAGTTTTGGCCGATGGCTTTGAGAATGGCAATCGCCTGTTGCTGCTTCTCTGGAGGCAGCTTGTTTACAATCAGGGTGAGCTCTGTAGGCGCTCCAGGAAGCCGGCCGATCAGGTCCGCCGCCTCAACACCCAACGCATATGCGATCGCTTCAAGGCTCCCTTGAGTATACCCGCTCAAACCGCGCTCAAGGCGGCTTAGGGCTGATTGGGTGATAACGCCCTCCAGCCGATCGGTGAGCTGCTCCTGCGTCAACCCCTTATACTCCCGCCACTCGCGGATGAACGTCCGGCGAAAGGGGCTATTGGCGAGCGGGGGTTGCTTCTTAGGCATGAGATCATTCTACGCGCCGGCGAGTTAATATCTTAGTGTTGACACGAATATGCGTGGAGCGCATATTCCGGGCCATGACCCTACACGAGTTTCTCACTGAGAAAGGCATGACACAGGCTGAATTTGCGGCGGCGATCGGTGCCTCGCAAAGCACGATTTCTCGCCTGATGGATGGGAGCCTGCCGCGCCTGGAACTCATGAAGCGCATTTTTGTGGCCTCAAACGGCGCCGTCACACCAAACGACTGGCTGCCGATGCAACGGTCTATCAACAAATAAACGGGGACAGCATGACGGCTGACAACAACACACGCAACGGCCGGACTCTTAACCATGCTGTCAGAGTTGGTGGTGAACGCGCCAAGAAGCGCAAGTGGTGGTCTTTTTGGGAGACAAGTCCAAAACAAACAATGACGGAGAGCAAAGCAATGCCAATTCAATCACCGCTCACGCGCCAGACTCTGGAGCAGATGTTCATTCAGGTCGATAGCGACCCTCTCGCCGGCAAGGGCTGCCTTAGCAAGAAGGACATTCTCATTGACCGGATCATTGCTCATTGCCGGGTGTCCGTAGTCCAGCCTGCGCCTGTTGATCCGGCGCCTTTGCTGCTCGAGACGAAGGACCAGGCAAAATGATTTTGCGCCGCCGCTCCCCCGGCAATAGCGGCGCAAAAGGCCCGCGCAGGCCTGCTTCCCCGCAATCGGCCGCGCGGGCCACCCCTTCAAAATACAGGGCTGTGAAGGTTGTGACCGACGAGGGGACTTTCGACAGCAAGCGAGAATACGCCCACTGGTGCGAGCTCAAATTGAAAGAGCGCGCGCAGGTCATCACGGATCTCAAGCGCCAGCAGCCGTTCCCGATCGTCTACGAGGGAAAGACCATCTGCAAGTATGTGGCGGATTTCACGTGGGTTGAGGGCGGCGTTCAGGTGGTGGCGGACAGCAAGGGCTATCGCACAGAGGTCTATCGCCTGAAGAAAAAACTGGTTGAGGCATTTCATAAAGTTCAGATCAGGGAGATGTGAGCGATGAGTGGAAAATTGCCGCCGTTCAGCGAGGCGGCGCTGACACCACAGCAAAGCCGGCTGTTGTGGTTGTTTCTTGAGTGCAAGGGGGAGCTGGTCACCCATCAGGCGATTTGGGACGTGCTGTACGGCACGGAGAATAGAGCTTACCGGCACCCCGGAGGCTTGCGCGTCCACATCCATTTGCTGCGCCGCAGGTTGAAGGGATGGAACCTGATTGCAGTCCGAAAAAAGGGTTACAGGCTGGTCCCAGCGGGAGCGGCCGCATGAGCATGGGAAGGCCCTCGCGGGATTGGATGACGGTGCTGGGCGCGGAAGACCTCGCCAGGCGCATTGAGCTTTACTGGAAGAAGCGGGGCCGGAAGGTGACCGTCCGCGCCTTCCATAACTACGACACTGGCAATGGAGCGTGCCACGTGAATGGCGTGGTCACGGTGGTCAGATCCAACATGGTGGGAGGGTGGCCACCGAAGGATCCGAGCACCCCCATTCACATGGGCCATTCAATTGCGTCCAAGCGGGCCGCGTCTCACGCATTGGTGAGGAAGTAGGCCCATGAAGCTCACCCCCCGCAATTGGGATGATTTCCAGCACTACAAGGAGCGCCGCCCCGTGTGGATCAAGCTGCACAAAAATCTCTTGGATGATTACGAGTTCCACTGCTTGCCAGTTGCTAGCAAGGCGCTAGCACCTCTCCTCTGGCTGCTAGCGAGCGAATACAGCGATGGTACAATTGATGACCCCATCAAAAAAGTGGCCTTTAGACTAAGAATGTCGGAGGCTGACTTTGTCTCTGCCATCAAGCCTTTGATCTTGAATGGCTTTTTTGCTTATGAGGACAATGATGCTAGCGGGTTGCTAGCAGAATGCTTGCCTAGAGACAGAGACAGAGACAGAGAAGAGACAGAGAGTAGTGCCAATAAGCTTATTGGCATTGGGGAACAAGTTCCCCCCCTCCCTGAAGACCAGCAAGGGGTCGATAAGGGCTTAGACGGGGAAGATAACCCTTACGGGCTGGGAGCCGATGATGCGGCTCTGGTGGGCAACTCATGGAATGGGATGGCCGAGGAGCATGGGCTCCCCACCATCCAGCGCATGACCCGGGCACGCCGGCAGAAGATCCTGGCCCGAGCCCGTGAGGTCGGGCTCCCCAATTTGATCTCCACCATCGAGCGGGTTCCGGACCAACCCTTCCTGCTAGGCCGCAACGATCGCGGGTGGCGGATTGATTTCGATTGGCTGCTCGAGCCGAGAAACTTCGTGAAGGTCGAGGAGCAAAAATTCAGGAGGGCCGGCAATGGACACGCTTGAGGCAGTTTCGACGGTGCTGGCCCTTTGGCCTAAATCATTCCAGCCCGCGGACAAGTGGCGCGCGATGCTGGCGGATGAAATCGACCAGTGGAGCCGCGCGGAGAGGTCCGAGGTCATCAACAACCTGAAGCGGGGACACAACGGCAAGCGCATTTCGATCGAAACACTGCGCAAGATGCGCGGCGAGCGCGAGCAGGTTCCCGAGCAGCAAGGCGGCAAGATCAATCACAAGCTGGTTGACGGCTGGCTCGAGGACCAAGGGCTTCTGGAAAGCTTCCGCCGGCAGCATCCCGGGGACAGGACGATGATTACCCGGCTGATCGCAACCATGCAGCAGGTGGTGGGTTGGCAGGAGATCCTCGAGGCTGCAGCAGGATCGCCCAGCGAGTTCCGCGAGTGGGAGCGGATTGAAAACCTGGTGCGGGCTGCGGAGGGGGCGATGGTCCCCACGCGCGACGGCATGGGCCGGAAGGTCTGCTACGCCACGGAGGCTCAGGGCTGGACGGTTCCGACCGGGATCACGCGAGTGATCCTTCCCGAGCTTCGGTCCAAGATTGACCGCGAGGCAGATCTCGCCGGCTACGCGCAGCTTCGCCGGATCATTGATCGGTACGGGGACGGGATCCGCGCCTTTGCGGCCGTCTACCGCGACCCGGATTACCAGCAGTACTTGGCTGACTACCAAGCCCGCACCGGCCGGACGCCGGGATAACCCCAACGGAGAGCCCCCCCCATGACCGTCAGTTTCGACCTGTTTTTGGAAATCGTCCAAGACCACACCAAGACCCCGTACCAGAAGGCCGCGAACCTGCATGCGCTGGCTACAGTAGGCCGCAATGACTCCCAGAAGCCCGCAGACGGGCAAAAGTCCCGCCGGGGTAGGGTGGGAAGGGTAAGGACGCTTTCGCCCGCCAGTGACTCTCTAAACGAGTCTGAGGGCCATCCAAACATCCAGCTCATCGGGCGCTGAACAATCTCGGGAGATGCGCGTCATGACAAGCCAGGCCCAATTCTCAGTCGAAGCAACGTTGAGCTTAACTGCAAAGCAAGCAGACAACATAACCGAGGCGCTAATTGCGCTGATGGAGGAAATCGTCGATGCCACAAGCACGAAAGAAGGCTTGACGGATTTGGGGCTGACGATGAACTGCCTCGGTGTGTTCCTAGCCGACAGACTGGTCGCGCTGGACTACACGCTTAGAGCGACACAAGGGGTAGAAGATCATTTCCACACCAAGCTGTTAAACAACCTTCTCGCGGGATATCGCCTCCGGCTGAAGGTAGACACTATCACCGACAGTCAGTTTGAAGCCTTGTTGAAAGCGGGGCCAACCCGGCAATGAGGAAGCCGCAAGAGGAAACGCCAGAGCAGGAGAGCGACTTCGGCACCCCCGAAGCCCGCCACCAAGCCTCGTGGGTCATCGAGCAGCTCGACCCCAACAACCGGAAATCAAAACGCATCCGGATGGAGGACAACATCGAATGGTACATCAAGCGCCATTACCTGACCCAGCCCTACGCGGACGCCCTCGTGCGCTACAGGGACGATGCTTACCTTGCCGGCGTATTTCCCCCTTGCATAGGCAATTACGACCAAAGGGTCACAGGGGGCAGATCCGAAATCAGCGATGTGCGCGTGGGTGCGAAGGCAAGGCGCGACCACGCAATAGCACTTCTTGGCAAGATCAATAAAACAGCCGTGCCCCTGATTGAGGCGGTGGCGGTGGACGGAAAGATGGCAGGAACCTATTTCCAGGCCTCGGGCCTCGGCACACCCAACGAGGCAATAACGCTCCTCGTTCGATGCTGCGAGGCGCTTGCCAAGCACTACGGTCTCATCAAGTAAAGAAAGCGGACTTTTTTTAACACAATGCCGCTTGTTTGTTAAAAAGACTTACATTAGCCAAACGGTAACGGGCGGTTTTGTGCCTTCTGCCCGTTCTACCTTAGGTATCTCCCTGTACCTCCTGGCCCCGGCGATAGGGTGACGCGCATCACGCTGTCATTCCAAGGCCGGGGCCTTTTATTTCAACCCACCCGTAAGCACACCCCAGCGTGCAAGCTTATGGAGGCGAGACCATGACAACCAATGCCCTCGGGCGCCCCTCAATCTACACGGACGAGCTTGCTCAAGACATCTGTGATCGCATCTCCTGCGGACAGACGTTGACCTCCATTGCAAAGATGGATGGTTATCCCGCACTGACCACCGTATTCCGCTGGTTGACGGAAAAGGAAGACTTTCGGGAGAACTACACACGCGCAAGGCTTAATCAGGCCGACCATTCCGCGGATTATCTGGTGGACATTGGAGAGCAAGTTATTCACGGACAGATTGCGCCAGAACAGGCTCGGGTGGTGGCAGACATCCACAAGTGGACCGCAGCAAGGCGCGCCCCCAAGAAATACGGCGAGCGGCTCGACCTGACCCAGACCGCCACATTCAAGACCGTGACTGACAAGCCCCTGACACGCGAAGAAGAGCAAGCGCGCTGGCTGGCTGAGTTCGGGAACAAAGCCCCTGAGTGATTTCGCGTGGCGCCCACAATGGGGGCCGCAACAGGCATTTGTGCAGAGCGAGTTCTTCTTCGACATCCTGCTAGGCGGTGCGCGCGGTGGGGGAAAGACGGACGCCTGCCTCGGCGAGTTTGCCCTGCACGCTTTGAAATACGGACCCAATGCGCGGGGCGTGTTCATGCGCCGGGAGATGCCACAGGCGGACAGCTTGATCGACCGCAGCCATCAGATCTACGCGCCCATGGGGTGGACGTATCACAAGATGGAGCGGCAGTGGACGAGCCCGCACGGCTCGATCCTGAGGTTCCGGCCTCTTGAGGAAGACCGGGACGCTGAGAAATATCAGGGGCAGTTCTTCAGCCGGGTGTATCTCGAGGAGCTCACCAATTGGCCGGCACCCAAGGCGCCGGACAAGATGAAGGCAACCTTGCGATCGGCGGCGGGTGTGCCTGTCGGGTTCAGGGCGACTGCAAACCCCGGCGGCCCGGGGCACCATTGGGTGAAGCAGAGATATATTGATCCTGCCCCTCAAGGCCGCGTTGCGCTGGTGGACGAGGCAGGACGCAAGGAGCGCCTGTTTATCCCCGCAAGGGTGACGGACAACACGGCGCTGATAACAAACGACCCGGAATACGTGGAGCGTCTGAAGCTCTCGGGGTCGAAGGAATTGGTTCGCGCGTGGCTTGAGGGCGATTGGGCGGTTATCGACGGTGCGTTCTTCGACAACTTCAGTTCAGCGAGGCACATTGTCAGGCCCTTTGAGATCCCGAGGCAATGGACGCGGTTCCGCGCGATGGACTGGGGCAGCGCCGCACCTTTCTGTGTCGGATGGTACGCTGTTGCTGGAGACGACCATGCACTCGGCGACGGGCGAACCCTGCCGCGTGGTGGACTTGTTATGTATCGAGAATGGTACGGTGCTAGCAGTCCAAACGTCGGTCTCAAGCTTAACGCATAAGATG
>Ga0315901_10011187_pt1 | contig 10117 bp, 9 predicted proteins | sample LakEriMetagenome_10_FD_203761 | JGI IMG/M metagenome (GOLD analysis project Ga0315901, IMG submission 203761) | Freshwater fungal communities from buoy surface, Lake Erie, Ohio, United States - Buoy 2 MA116 | ecosystem: Environmental > Aquatic > Freshwater > Lake | place: USA: Lake Erie, Ohio... | reverse complement strand
AGTTCTCGCGAAAGCTGTCCTTCGCGTTGCTTGATTTTTTGCTCGTTGCTAATGATTTGATTTTTCCTGCGGTTAGCCTCGTCTTCAAATTCCTGTTTCATTTTCAGGAACTTTTCTTTGGCTTCGAGGATTTTATCCTTCTTAAGGTTTTCGCCTTGCAGCTCAGCTTCTTTCAGGATGAGTTTTGCTTTCTCCTGATTGGATTTCAGATTTCTGGAGACTTTACGCTTATAGAGGATGGTGCCTGTAGTTACGCCCAACAGAATACCTGCAGCGGAGCCTATCAGCACGATGATTTGAAATTCCATTTTCTTTCGGGTTTATGTTCATAAAACCCGGAATTGCCAGCGCGAGCGGCTGAAGAGTCACTTTAAAGCCTGTGCAAGCAGATTATTAAGATGGCTAACCTTTTCCGAGACGCTTTGATCCGTACCAACCTTCTTTTCTTCGAGGGTTAGTTTTTGGATGGTGCTGTCAAAGGCTACCATCGCCAACAGGTCCTGATGGTCCTTAAGGCCATATTGTTCACTGTACGACTTAAGCTTATCGTTAATAGACTTGCCTGCAGCCCGGACGCGCTCTTCTTCATCCTTTCGGACCTTCATCGGGTACTCCCGGTCGGCGATCCTTAGTTTAATGGCAAGCTCTTCCATGGTTGCTGTACTGTTCTGCTTATTGACTTAAATGTGCGATACATTTATCGATTTCGCGGATGTAGTCATCCACTTTCTTCTTCAACTCCGCTACATCACCGTCTTCCGGGTGTATACGGTCTGCAATTCTAGTGAATTTTATCTTATTTTTAAAACCTTCCAGTTGTACGTCCTTGTTCTGTATGTTCTCCTTTAAGTTCTGATTCTCGTTTTTTAACTGTTGAACCTGGTCTTTCAGGTTTTTGTGTTCGTTCAGGAGCATGATGATTTTACGCTCCAATCCGCTCAAATTCGTTTTCAGTAGATCTTGATCCATTCCGTAGTGGTTTTAGGTAACAGATAAGCAAATTTCCGTTTTTTTCAAAACTAAAATTTGCTTCGTGGTGTTATCTGTTGTCTGATGTCAAAGTAAAACTATTTTCTGATAACCGCACCAAGCTTCTGCTCAAAATTCTTGATCAATCTTTCCATGACTTGATCAATCTCTGTGTCGGTTAAGGTTTTGGCCTCATCCTGCAGGGTAAAGGCTACTGCATAGGCCTTTTTTCCATCCTGGAGATTTTTTCCCTCGTAGACATCGAACACCTGAATTTCACGAATCAGTTTTTTTTCAGTCTGTTGAATGACCTCCTTAATTTGCGAAAAATCAATGCCTGTATCTAGTACCAATGACAGGTCGCGCCTGACCTTTGGAAATTTCGGCAGCTCCTCTATTTCGAAACGTGGATTCATACTTTGGCAAAGCATAGCCACATCCAATTCAGCATAAAAAACAGCCTGTTTTATCCCGAAGTTTTTACAAACTGAAGCTTTTACTTTACCAAGGAACCCAGCGGTTTCCTTTCCTCTGGTAAGCATCATTCCATACTCCATGCAGGAATGATTTAGTTTTTCTTGTCTGATTTTTGACAGGTTGGCCCGTTGTAAAATATCAGAGACAACCTGAGCAAGATCAGCATAACTGGATTCATGGGATTTGGTGATCCAGGTCTCTGGTTCGGATAGGCCTGTCATAAAAATTCCAAGTTTATCGGCCTCTTGATACTTTTTAGAAGCTTCCGGACTGTCGGTTCTGTCATTTAACCAATAGACTTTCCCAAATTCAAATAGTTTGAGATCGGGAGCCTTTCGGTTGATGTTCCAGGCTACGGATTCAAGTCCTGTAAACAACAGCGTTTGCCGCAAAGCTCCTTGTTCCTCACTGAGTTTATTCAAAATGGTCACCTGTGACCGATTCTCCAATGTGAAGTTATTTTTGGCATTGTAATGCTCCGAAGTAAGGGAATTGGTCAAGATCTCAAAAAACCCCTGACCACATAAGAGTTCACTTAATATTCGGCGGTATTTATCCGGATCCCTAACCGGAAAGTCAGCTAAAAATTCAGCGCCAACGGTTTCACCTAATGGAATATTATTGAAGCCATAGATTCTAAGAATTTCTTCGGCAATATCGGCTGCCTGTGTAACGTCTACTCGGTAGGCGGGAACGGTAACTTCAAAAATTTCACTATTGAATTCTTTTACGTCAATGTCCAGATTTTTAAGAATCGGAAAGGTAACAGAGCGATCCAGATTTTGACCGATGAGTCGATTCAATAGCGCATCACGCACCTGAAAGGTTTTTGGTTGGACAGGTTCAGGATAGATGTCGGTGACTGAACCAACAATTGTTCCTCCGGCTACAGCCTGAATTAATAACGCCGCACGTTTTAAGGCAAAGGTGGTGAGTTCCGGATCGGTTCCACGAGCAAATCGAAAGGAGGCGTCTGTTACGAGTTGATGAAGCATACTTGTTTTACGCACACTTCCCGGCGTAAAGCAGGCGCTTTCCAAAAATACTGAGGTGGTTTGATCCGAAACACCAGAATGCATACCGCCAAATACGCCGGCGATGCACATGCCGCCGACCTGGTCGCAAATCATTAAATCGGTTCCACTCAATTTTCTTTCTTTTCCATCCAGGGTCACAAAGGATGTTCCTGGAGGAAGACATTTAACAATGACTTCCTGGCCACGGATTTTGTCGGCATCAAAAGCATGCAGTGGTTGACCAAGTTCATGTAAAACAAAATTGGTAACGTCAACGATATTATTGATTGGTGAAAGTCCGATGGCGGTTAGTCTGTTTTTCAGCCATTCTGGAGAATCCGTTACCTGTACGCCTTGAATGGACACGCCGGAGTAGCGAATACAGGCATTGGTGTCTTCAACACGAACGGTTACCAATCCTTTGTCAGTACCTGCTTTGAATTCGTTTACTGACGGAAGCTTTAAATTTCTATTCAGAGCCGCTTTGAGATCACGGGCTACCCCCATGTGAGAAGCTGCATCCGCACGGTTTGGTGTCAGACCGATCTCAAAAACCTGATCGGTATGGATGTTAAAATACCCGGCTGCAGGAGTTCCATCAGGGAAATCTGTATTCAACACAACAATTCCATCGTGGTCAGCACCTAAGCCTAATTCATCGAGAGCGCAGATCATTCCTTCGCTAACCTCTCCCCGAATTTTGGTTGAACGTAAGGTAATTGGTTCACCATTGAAGGGATAGAGGGTGGTACCTGGAAGAGCGACAGCTACGCGTTGGCCGGCAGCAACATTTGGTGCACCACAAACAATCGGAAGGTCATTAGCACCTCCAACCGAAACGGTTGTTACAGAAAGCTTATCGGCGTTGGGATGTTTCTGACAGGTTTTAACTGTTCCAATCACTACGCCTTTTAGTCCTCCTTGGACCGTGTCGAAAGTTGAAATGCTTTCTACTTCCAAACCGGTAGAGGTAAGGATGGCTCCGATCTCTTCAGGTGTTTCGGTGATGTCGATGAATTCCTTAAGCCAAGAAAAAGATATGGTCATGGGGTCTTACTGCCTGTGATAAGCTGCAAAAGTAAGGATAAAACCTCATTGGCGAATTCGAAAAAAGATGGGACCAAACCTATGGCAGTCGGTGGCTATTGGTAGTTGCGTTCGCCAGCACGAATGGGTGTCTTCAGATTGTTTTCTTCCGGTGGGAGCGGACAGGAAAATTGTTCGTTGTAGGCACAATAGGGATTATAGGCCAAATTAAAATCCAATAAGATGTTGGTAGCACCTGGAACCTTCTTCAGGTCCAAATAACGACCAGCGCCGTAAGTTTCACCAGTGCTGGTTTCATCGGTAAAAGCCAGAAATAAGGTTCCGCGCTGAGGGCCAGAGTCGAGCACCTCTAGAATCAGGAGGCTATGCCTAAGGTTTCCGAGATCAAATGATGCGCGGGCATAGGTAAGGTAGTTCCTGGTTTTTCCGTCGCTCGTTTGTATTTGTCGGGGTTCTTTTTTCAAATACTCCAGATCTGCTGTAAACCGAAATGTAGGATTGGGGTCAAAATAATTCAGTCCTTTAAATGAACCAGGATCTGCCGCAAAAGGAGAGTCTGCTGCAGACCGCATGTATTCATCGCGATCTTTACGCTCCTTGATGATTTGATTTCGGTAATCACCATCGGAAGTATTACTGAAAAATGTGTAATAAAGACTGATGCCGATACCAGCAATAATGAGTATGGAAATTATGGTTGAATTTTTCATTCTTGGCCGGAAATAGCGCCTTGGTCTGCAAAGCTAAAATATTTATTTCCTGCAATGATCAAGTGATCCAGCATCTGTATATCCAACATTTTCCCAGCGTGGATGAGTTTATGGGTGAGTTCAATGTCTTGTTTGCTGGCGGTCAGACTTCCAGACGGATGGTTATGTGCGACAATGATTCCAGAAGCTAATGATTCTAATGCGGAGTGATAGATGAGTTTCGGATCGGCCACAGTTCCTGAGACGCCCCCAGTGCTTATTTTCTTTTTACTGATCAGTCTATTGGCCCGGTTCAATAGGAGCACCCAGAATTCTTCATAGGGTAAGTCAGCCATTTCTCCGTGGAGAAGTTCGAATGCATCGCGTGAGTTGGAAATTTCCGGACGTTTCATGGGTTGGGATTCTCGCCTTCTTCTTCCCAATTCCATGGCCGCCACAATTGTGACTGCTTTTGCTGAACCAATGCCATGGAATTTCATGAGCTCCGTTACGGATAACCTACCCAGGTGGTGCAAATTATTTGAGGCTTTAGTTAGCAGGATTCGGGCTAGGTCAAGTGCACTGTTTCGCGAAGAGCCGGAACCCAGAAGGATAGCGATGAGTTCTGCGTCAGATAATGAGCTGACGCCTTTTGAAATCATTTTTTCTCGTGGCCTGTCATCAGGAGGCCATTCTGAAAATCGTGTTCGCTCCCCAGGTGTACCAATCATATTGCAAGAATCGATACATAAAGTTCGCCTTGCACCTGTTTTAACACGGTAAAATAGTAGGTGAAAACACGGTTGACTAAAACAAAAAACCCTGACTTTAGGTCAGGGTTTTTTAACTAATCTTAGCTATATCTGGTTAGGCCAGTTTGCTTACCATCTTTGTGAGGGCAGACTTTTGGTTAGCGGCCTTTTTCCAATGGATTATGTTTTTCTTAGCCAGTTTATCGAGCATGGCGGTTACCTCTTTGAGGAGGGTTTGCGCCTCATCTTTCTTTGTTGCGGCCTTCAGGCGCTTAACGTAAGTCCTGGTGGTCTTTTTCTGATAATTGTTGCGCTCACGTTTTACTTCGTTGGCGCGGATTCTTTTCTCAGCAGATTTATGGTTTGCCATGGTTTTTTTAAATCGAGGTGCAAATGTAATCGGTGGAAGGGAAATTACAATTTTCCACCCTCAATTTCGCCGCTAAAAAGCAGGTTTACCCCTGGATCCAGCACAACTTTAGAGGGCATTTTGGAAGCTTTTAGGGTAAAAATCTGCTCTTTTTGGCTGATTTCAAGTTTTTCGATAATCCCGTCACCCAAACCAATTTCCAGTGGGAATGTGAACAGAGTTGAACCGCTTTGCCGAACCCGAATTCTGATGGTCTGGTCTTTACTCCGATACTCCCAGGTTGCCTCCAGCTTTGGTGCGCCGGGACTGAAAATCCACTGCTGAAAGAACCCTGTCAGATTTTTTCCCGAGCTGGCTTCCATCATGCGCTGAAAATCAGTAGTGATAGCATTTTTGTTTTGGTAGGCTGCATAATAGTTTCTGATTCCTGTAAAGAAGGCCTGATCACCAATTTCCTTTCTCAACATGTGCAGGACGAAAGAAGCTTTTTGATAGGTGATAATGCTGAGTACTTTCCCGATGTCTTGGATGGTAGTGTCAACCACTGGTGACTTAGGTAAAAGTTCATGTTTCAAAATATTGGCTCGGTCGCGCTCCATCCCTGATCTCCTTCTCTCATTTCCATAAGTCCATTCATTATAGAGATGGGTGAAGTATGTAGCAAATCCTTCGCTTAGCCATACGTGGTGCCAATCGTTTTCTGTAACGCTGTTTCCAAACCATTGATGAGCCGTTTCATGGGCAATCAGATTTTCAATGGTCTTTTTTCCGGTTACCGAATTTTCAAAATAAAATATGGTGCCAGCATTTTCGAGTCCACCCCATCTGGTTTTGGATTGTACATGCGCCAACTTGGAAAAACTATAGGGACCAACCTGATCTATGAAAAAGCGAATGACTTTACCTTCCGGTTCGAAATCTGAAAAGCCTGCTTCTTTATTTTGTGGATAAACCCAAATGGAGGTTGGAATACCCTGAACCGGACCGGTATGTTTAACTGCAAATTGGGCGGCTCCCATCGTAACGACTTTAATTGGCACCGGAGCAGTCTCTTCGTATCGTGTTAATTTTTGATTTTTTGAAATAAACGATTCTTCCTTTAAGGATCCTGTGGCCACGATTTGGTAATGGACCGGGGCCGTTACGGAAAAGGAAATGGTTGCTTTATCCGACGGGTGATCAACGCAAGCCAACCAATGGTGACCGCGGTCCGGCCAGTTGTCTCCAAAAAACGTCCGATCTCCAAACTTACTCTTCCCGATGATCAGGCCATCTCCTGGCTTTCCGGAATAGTCAACGTAAAGCGTTATCGGTCGCGTAGAAGTGGTTTTAAGAATAATCCTGATGCGATCGTTCTGATGCGTAAAGGCCTCAACCAGTTCCTTAGGTCCAACAGATGTAACCATCATTCCTGTTCCGTCTGGTTTTTGACCGACCAAATCGATTTCAAAACTTTTGATTCCGTTGAGCAGCTGAACGGTTAGTTCTGTTCGGCCGGTAATGATGTCAGTGGATTCGTTTAGATTCAGGTGGAAGGTATAATGAAGGACATCCAGATTTTTGTCGACAGGGTAGGGGTCTTTTCCTTGTATACTCTTTGGTGAAAAAACGAGGATGCTCCATATCGACAGCCAGTAGATTGCCCGGGAATTGACCTTCATAGTTTATGGTTTTACTAAAGTTTAAACATACCATTCTTCGCCGGAAATGGAAAGTGTTTTTAGTTGTTGGCCTGGTGTGGTTGATAAATAGCGGTTGGGGATTTTTTGGTCATCGCCAAATCAATCGCCATGCAATTTTTTTGTTACCAACTGAGATGATGGGTTTTTACAAGTACCATCTGGAGTTCATTGAGGAATCAGCGGTGAATCCGGATAAACGTCGGTACGCGGTTAAGGGAGAGGCTGCACGGCACTACTTAGACATGGACCGATACGACGGAAAATTTTTACCGGAGCGTTGGGAAGAGGCAATGGCCTGCTATGGAGAGGATTCACTCGATGCACACGGAGTGCTTCCGTGGAATCTTAGTCGAACCGTAGGCGCATTACGCCAGGCCTTCCTCACTAAAGACCCGGACAGGATTTTAAGACTGTCTGCTGATTTGGGTCATTACGTTGGTGATGCTCATGTACCGTTACACACCACCAGTAATTACGATGGTCAACAAACCGGTCAGCACGGGTTGCATTCATTTTGGGAGTCCCGATTACCAGAATTGTATTTTGAAAAGTATGATCTTTTGATCGGTCATGCAGTATACGTGCCAGATCTTTCATCGCATATCTGGAAAATTATTCATCGATCGAATTCCATGGTTGATTCTGTCGTTCACTTAGAGCAGCGATTGTTCCAGGTGCATGGCAATTATAAATATGGTTTCGAAACCCGCTCTGGTTCTACGGTGAAAACGGTTTCGGCTGACTATGCCCGATTGTACCACGAGGTGCTCGACGGCATGGTGGAACGTCAGATGCGGTGCAGCATTAAGTGTGTAGCAGATCTGTGGTATACGGCCTGGGTGGATGCCGGCCAGCCTAATCTTGATTCGCTTAAAGAAGTGGGTTGGAGTGAGCAGGTTCTGGAAAATCGGCGAAAAGAATTCGAGTTATGGAAGAACAGGAACTTCCTCCCAAGGGTTCATGAGGATCCAGAATAATGACGGTCTCTATGAGTAACCCAGTGGCCTTAGGCTGGAATGAATCAGGATAAATGTCTGCGGAGGGCGTATTTTATCATTTTAGGGATGTTTTCTACTTGCGATTTTCGGATTAAATGGGAAAATTTATAAAAACTAACCCCCCAACGCATGAACCTTTTTTCAAACCCTGAGCGGATTTCAGAAAATTATGGCATTAAAATCGGCGTCGGTCTGATTGCCTACTTTGGTGTAATGTACCTGATTGGACTTGGTAATCATGTTGAATTGCGGCTCCTCAATCTGGTCATACTGGCGGCTGGAGTTTATTTCGGTTTGAAGAAGTTTAAAGAAACACACGGTAAGCACATCAATTACTTTCGTGCATTGGCTACCGGCGTATCCATTTCCACAATAGGTTCGTTTTTATTTGCCACGTTCTTATTCATTTTCATGAAATCAAACGAAGGCTTTATGAATTGGATTGTCGAAAATGAAAAGATGGGTCGCTACCTGAATGCCTATATGGCCTCCTTTATAGTTTTACTGGAGGGTGTATTTTCTGGTCTGTTGGTGACCTTCGTTCTACTGAACTGGATTGATACCGATGAGGTGACCGAGTAACGGTTACCTTATTTCAGCAGTCGCTCGTAGCCTTCCTGGTAATACCGGATGAGTACGTTCCAATCGAACGCTGCGGAATAATTTTCGGCGTTATTGCGTTGCATGATGCGCTCTCTTCTGTTTTGACGAAGAAACTGGTAGAGGAAGGCTGATAATTGTCGTGCGCTCCAATCAAAAGTTCTCTTAGCGCGTTCCACCACAAACATTCCGCCTTTTTCATAGTCAGGCATGTGTCGCAGCAGGTAATCACCGAAGCCACTGAGATCACTGGTTACAGCGGGCACTCCACTGGCCATGCATTCCAAAGGTGTGTAACCCCAAGGTTCGTAATAACTGGGGAATATTCCCAAATGACATCCTCGAACGAACTGACTATAGTCAAGACCGAAAAGTGGATTGGTCGAATTGATAAAGTCCGGGTGGTAAATGATTTTAACCTTATCGGTAGGATGGTTTAATAAATTCCTGCGCTGAATGAAATTGAGAATCTCATCTTGTTCTTCGTTTACTAGTTTGTGGGTGACCGGAAGCGGAAGCTTGTTGTTTCTCCAGGACTGAATGGTGCGTCGGTAGCGCAGTTTCCAATATTCGTCGACAAACTTATTCAGGTCGGGCAGCCGTTGTTCGCGCGAGGAGGTGCTTTCGTAAAATAGTTTTTTACCAATCTGGGCCTGAATGGTTTCGCAGGTCTGACGGATTTCTTCCATCATGGCCCTTGACTGTAAGGCTTCCGGCTTAATGCTGAAGTAATCGCGTTTGGTCACGAAGAACATGACCACCGTGATGTCGGCGTTTTCCTGTTTGAGTTGTTGATTGAGATGTGTTAGCGCTTCCAGCGTCAGATCAAAACCTTTATTCTTGTATTCGTATCGTCCGGAGGTAAAAAAGTAAAGTGTTTTATCCAGATCAAAAGAATACGATTGAAAGAAATGTCCCATCACAAACTGATGGATCTTCTCTTTGTATTGTGCATGAAGGTTTTGGAATTCGTGAAGGGCTTCGAATCGCTGAATGTTAAGTCCGTTGGGTGTAATCAGGTCACATTTGCGCTTGAGCAGGTGTTCACATTCCACGGCCGTAACGTCGCTAACGGTAGTAAAGAGATCGCATTTTTGTGCACAGCCGTGTTCGATGTGTGCCTCTGTTTCTACCCAAAATTTCTTAGCCTCTACTTCCCAATTGAAGAAAGGCATGTGGGCATAAAAGAGCGGTGAGTTGATGGCCAGGTGACGACCTAATTGCGTAGCGTGCGTGGTAAAGATGGTTTTAATGGGCATCTTTTCACGCTTGATATCCAGAATGGGTAAACCGGCCATCCACTCGTGGAAGTGGGCCAGGATGGTCTTGTCATGACCCAAAGAAACCAGTTCGTCCAGGTAAAGTTTGGTGAGGTAGGCAAAGCCAATCACCTGGTCAATCAAAGGATTTCCTGTAGGGGTTCCGATCTGGTGATTTTTCCACAGCAGATATTTGATCACGTTCAGGGCTTTCTCTTCGATAACATTTGGATTCACCAACACAACTCGTGGTTTACC
>Ga0315901_10011185_pt1 | contig 10117 bp, 17 predicted proteins | sample LakEriMetagenome_10_FD_203761 | JGI IMG/M metagenome (GOLD analysis project Ga0315901, IMG submission 203761) | Freshwater fungal communities from buoy surface, Lake Erie, Ohio, United States - Buoy 2 MA116 | ecosystem: Environmental > Aquatic > Freshwater > Lake | place: USA: Lake Erie, Ohio... | reverse complement strand
AGAACGTATTGTTATGGCCGCTAACGACAAAGTGTACGAGTTCTCTTCAGGTGCATCAGCGTTACCTACAGCAGTGTATACACATAGTGATTCTAACCACATTTTTACAAGCATAACCGCATCAGGTTCTGCTATTTATGTTGCAGGATATTCTGGTATTCAGTCAAACATTTATAAGTTTACTTTGAACTCATCCGGTGTTATGCCAACTTTGACTTCTGCTATCACAGCAGCCGAGATGCCAACTGGTGAAGTTGTTTACAAAATCTATTACTACCTTGGTTATATGATGATTGGCACATCTAAAGGTGTACGCATTGCCACAGTTTCCGATGATGGTTCTTTAACTTATGGTCCAATTATTGTTCACACTGAGCAACCTGTTTACGATTTTGCTGCCAGAGATAACTATGTTTGGGCTACCACAAATGTTAACGGTAAACCTGGTGTGACACGTATTGATTTATCTCAAGAGATTGAGCCGTTACGTTTTGCTTACGCAAATGATTTGTATTACAACGAGGACCAAAACCGTTATACTACTGCTTGTGCTTTTGTTAATGGTAGTGAACGTCTTGCTTTTGTAACAAACAATAATGGTACTGATGGTTATGTTTACATTGAAGATGCCAGCACTCTCACAGCAACAGGTTATTTGACAACAGGTTTCATCAGGTATGCAACCATTGAAAAGAAATACTTCAAGTTAATTAAACCACGTATTGCAACACCTATGTCTGGTTCCATTGTTGTTTCAACTAAAACTATTGCTGGAACAATTAACTCAATCATTACTATTGATGCGGCAACACCTGCTATCAATACTGATTTAACAACAAACATTTCAACACCACAAGAAGAACTTGCTTTCAAGTTTACTTTTAACCGTGACACAACTGACACAACTAAAGGCCCAGAGTTTGATGGCTACCAGGTTAAGTCTTTGCCTGCTGTTAATCGTGCACGTCAGTTAACTATTCCTTTGCTTAACTTTGATTTTGAATCAGACCGTTATGGTGTGATGACTGGTCACGAAGGTCGTGCTTGGGAACGTTTGCAAACACTTGAAACTCTTGAGGCAGCAGGTGACACTGTGGTGATTCAAGACTTCACTACTGGTGAACAGGTCACTGGTGTTATTGAGCAGTTAAGTTTTGAGCGTACTAGCCCACCGGACAGAAGATATACAGGTTTTGGTGGCATTGTGTACGTGTCCATACGTACCGTTTAAAGCCAATTTAAGGCACGTTTTAGCCCCTTACAGGGTGGTTTGGTGTAGGAATATACCCAGCCCCTTGTGAGGGGCTTTTTTTTTTTGTTTTTCAAATACTATGTTTATTACTCGGAACCGCCCAAAGCGGTTCCTCGTTAACGGGTCGCTCGCACATACTCACCGGCTCGCTCCGAGTATAATCGTATTGTCAAATACTTGTCAACCGACACGCTTTGCGCGTGTCGTTAAACGAATTACAAACTTGTGATATTGTTTACCTTATGGAACCAATCATCGGGCACAGAAGTTTCTCATCCTTTACCTCCTGGATGAAATGCGGCAAAGCCTGGCAACTAGAACGCCAACTCCAGGCACCACAAATACCTGCGTGGTATTTCATCGGAGGCTCAGCCTTCCACGCGGCAGTAGAACAATTCCTTAAAGAACAATATGAAACCGATTGACGAACTTGTACCTGATGAATCAAAACCAAAATTTGATTTAAGAGGAATACCAACACACGTATGTGTATGTGGTTGCAAAGTGTGGAATCTTAAAGTAATGTTTGAAGACAACCAAATATCAATGTACTTTCTTGATATGTTTTGCTCCGCTTGTGGTAGTCCTGCTACTGCACCAACATTAGAGGAACCAGATTGTGAGTAAAGATTTAGCAATCAAGTATTGGACTACCCATTTCCAAACTATGATTGATGAAAAAGCAGCAGCCACAGACACTATCCCTTCTGCTTGGCGTGCTGGCGGTCGCGCCACCAAAGCGTATCCGGAAAAAGAAAACGATATTTGGTGGCAAGACAACGGACCACAAATGGTTGACAATTTTATTCAATGGTGGAGAAATAATAAATGGTCAGTGTGGAATCATAATGGTGTTTTACAAGTTGAACCAGAATACAATGTGATGTTCGGTGACATACTAGTAAAATCTTTTATTGATTTAGTTGCTGTTACACCTGAGGGTGATATTGCTGTTGTTGATTACAAGTCAGGTGTTTATATGCCTGACACAAATATGCAATTAGGTTTATATGCTTGTGCTGTCCAAAGTGTAACCGGTGTTAGACCAACAAAAGGTTACTTCTATAACGCCCGTCAAGGTATTATGGAAGACGCAGGGGACCTGTCGCGTTGGACAGTGCAACTATTTACAGAACTATTTGCACAGTTTGAAAGAGGAATTGAGGCAGAAATTTTTTTGCCAAATCTTGGAATGATGTGCAAGTCCTGTTCTGTTAAGGATTACTGTCACGCTTACGGCGGGGAGTTGGCAGTAAAGTATGACCCACTCGCTACTCTATAGAGAAGGAAAAGAATGAGCGCAGAAACACCAGGAGTGAAAACACAACTTAACTTCAAAACCTCACAAGGTACATTAGTTAACGTTTATCTTTACTCTTATGATGAAGAAGAAATCAAGAGTGCACTGACAGCAATTGCTAATGTGACACCAGAAATTAACGCAGTGGAAACACTGTACAACGCACAAGGAACTTTGAAACAAGCCCTTGGTGCTACACCTGTTGAACAACCACGCACACAATCAGCACCTGCTGATGGTGCTAAAGCGTGTAAGCACGGTGAGATGAAATTTCGCACCGGTTCATCTGCTAAAGGACCTTGGAAGGGCTACTTCTGTCCTTCACCTAAAGGTACAGCAGACCAATGTGAACCACAGTTCATTAGATAAAACAAAACTAAATACGGATACCTTACTAGTTAGGAGCAGTTGTGTTAACCATAAAGCAAGCAGCCGTCCGGCACTTGGAAGAACCACAACTGCTACCTGACTTATTCCCTTCACTAAAAAAAGAAGGCATAAGATTTAGACGCGGCCAGGTAACTATGATTGCTGGTCAACCTAACTCAGGTAAATCTCTTCTTGCACTTTTTTATGGCATCAAAGCCAATGTTCCAACTTTGTATGTGTCAGCAGATACTGATGCGTACACCACAAGTATTCGTGCTGCCGCTGTTATCACAGGGCATATGGCAAACACTATTGAAGAATCATTTAAGAATGATGGTCAAGAGTTTTACACTAAAGAACTTGCATCATTAAAACATATGGAATTTTCTTTTGACCCAAGTCCAACACTTGATGATGTTGATTTGATGGTTAAAGCCTATGGTGAAAAGTATGGTGAATGGCCACAACTAATTATTATTGACAACCTTATGAACGTGTCTGCTCTGCACGATAATGAGTGGACTGGTATGCGTGACATTATGAAAGCCTGTCATCATATTGCACGTGAAACAGACTCAGCAATATTTATTTTGCATCACACATCAGAAGCAGAAGGTGAACCAACACGCCCACCATCAAGGCGTGCTATTCAAGGTAAAGTTTCACAACTACCTGAAATGATTCTTACTGTTGCAATGGAACCAGAATACTCAGAGTTTCGTATTGCCTGTGTTAAGAACAGGTTTGCTAAACACTCAGCAATGGGTGACAAATGGGTGGCATTAAAAGTTGATGCTAGTCGTATGTTGTTAAAAGATGAAGACCTTATGCAACAGGCTTTAAGATTTCAAGGAGTGAAAATAGATGGCTAAAGGTAAAGGATTAAAACCAGCACCAGTTAAAACTATGGTCAATGATAGACCTAATGGTAAAGCAAGGAAAAAGAATCCAAAAACTCCACGCAAAACAGGTCGCACCATTGGTGGATACTCACCTGCAAAACTAGCGGAACGTGCTAAGAAAAGAGCAGGCAATGTCAGCCAAGAATAAAGCCAAAGGTTCCAAGTTTGAAACAGATGTAATGAAATGGTTACGCTCCAAAGGATTCACAGCAGAACGTTTACGCCAAGCAGGAGCAAAAGATGAAGGCGACCTAGTAGTTTACGTTGCCGGCACACCATACTTGTTTGAATGCAAAGCAACAATAAAACTAGACCTACCGCAGTTCTGGAGAGAACTACAAACAGAAGTATTAAACTATGCTGAAGCAAGAGATTTAACTGTTGGACCTATTGGTTACGTTGTTGTTAAAAGACGCAACGCAAGCATTGAAGATGCTTGGGTTATTCAATCATTAGACCAATGGAGTAAACAATATAAACAATAAACACGATTTGGAAACTGTAGTTAAATACTATGGTGGAAGAGTAGGAACTAGCACAAGGTGGCAAGCCACCAAGTGTGTAATACATCCTGATGCACACGCATCAGCAACCGTGAACATACGGGAACAACTTTACAGTTGTTTTGTGTGTGACCTTTACGGTGATGTGTACGAACTGATTAAGAAAAAGGAAGGGATAGAGTTCAAAGATGCTGTCGCTAGAGCAGAAAGCATTACTAACGGAAACCGCAGCACAGTACTACGAAGCACTAAACGCAGAGACAGCCTCTTACCTCAAATCAAGGGGAATAAGCAAAGAGGTGGCCGCTACATTCCTGCTCGGTACAGTGACTAACCCAGCACCAGGACACGAACACGCAGTTAACGCTTTAAGTATTCCGTATCTTACTAAATCAGGTGTTGTTGGTATTAAGTTTCGTAAGACTGATGGTGGTCAACCTAAATACATTTGGCCAACAGGGCAAAAGATTGGGATGTTTAATGTTAATGATTTACTTTTAGACACTGAAACAATGTGCATTTGTGAAGGTGAAATGGATACAATTATTTTGTCAGGGATGTGTGGTATACCTGCTGTTGGTGTTGCCGGTGTAACGCAGTGGAAGGACTGGTTTCCTATGATGCTTGAGGGATACAAAAGGGTTTTTGTTTTTGCTGATAATGATGTTAAAGAAGATGGCCGTAACCCTGGGATGGAGTTGGCTAAAAGGATTAAAGAAGATTTGAATGGTGCAGTGGTTGTTAACCTACCTGAGAATAAAGATGTTAATGATGTGTTTTTGCGTGAAGGTGCTGACTGGTTTAAGGAAAAGATTAAATGACAACAATACTTGGCATACAAAAACCAGACCATTGCTTACTAATAGCAGACTCAAGGGTTACAGATGATGGTGGCAGAACGTATTCACACCACGCAATGACCAAGATAACTAAACGTGGCAAGTATCTTATTGCTGGTGCTGGAACAACACAGCCCTGCGACATCATCCAACACATATGGAAACCACCAACACCAACACCAAACTCATACAAAGATTTGTACCATTTTATGATTGCAGAAGTTGCAACATCAATGAGACTAGCATTAACAATGAACGGGTACACACCAGACAAAGAAAACGATGAACCAGATTTCATATTCCTAATCGCATTAGGAGGAACCATCTTTGAATTAGATGATTCCTTATCGGTACTGATGCGAGATGACGGTATCTATGGCATTGGCTCCGGTTCTCCTTATGCCATAGGTGCAATACAAGCAGGTGCAACTTGGAAACAAGCAATGCAAATTGCTGCAAAAAATAATGTGTTCACAGCACCACCATTCATAACACACAAGCAGACTAAATGATAAGAGAATTTGTTGGTGGCCCAATGGATGGAACAAAGATTCCTTTAGATGATGACGATTTAACAGATGAAATACACATAGATATGATAAACTTAAATGGTGCAATCACTGTTCACATTTATGTTGAAGACGAAGAAACAGGTAACTATAAATACGAAGGTGAATCTTCACCGGAAGATTTATATGAAGAGGAAGAAGATGAGGAATGAGTAATGACACAAACGGAGTGGGAACAGGTGCTGATACTCCTGATGAATCAGGGGTTCAAGATAGTGGCGCACAACAGGTTAACGGAAACAATAACCGTAAGGCTCCCACAAACTTTTTCTACGACCACCCCGCAGTCACAGACCACGGAAGTGGCATAGCATTAGCAGACCTCACATCATTTATGGAATCATTTAATGATTATGTGATGAGTCGTATTAAAGGTGTTGGTGCTGACCAGTATATGAAATCAACAGGGCAATTATTTGAAACGTTCACTGTTAAGGAAACAGTTGATGAGTTGTTGGCTGAACTGGCAGACACAATTGCTTACACAAATTTTATTGCTATCAAAGTGATAGCACTATCAAATGCAATTAAGGATAAACAATGAAACGCATAGTAGTGCTATCGGATATGCAAATACCATTACATAATAAACCTGCAATAGAAGCAACAATAAAGTTTGTTAAAGACTACCAACCTGATGAACTATTTTGTGTTGGTGATGAGGCTGATTGTTTAGCACCAGCACGCTGGTCTAAAGGATATGTTGCAGAACATTCTAATCTACAACGTGACCTTGATGAGACTACTCGTATTATGGGTAGATTTCGTAAAGCAATAGGTGACCGTGACTTTCATTTAATGAGGTCAAATCACGGCGACAGAATACAAAGATACATTGAACGCGATGCGCCAGCCCTCGCAACACTGCGTGATTTGAAGTATGAAAAACTTTTAGGTTATCGTGATTTAGAAATCACATACCACAATAAACTTTGGAACTTTGCCCCAGGTTGGGTAATGGGACACGGCGATGAAGGCTCAACCAGTAGATACGCCGGTGGCACAGCAATCTCACTAGCAAGAAAAATTGGTATGAGTGTTGTTTGTGGACACACACATAAACAAGGAATCATTCACCACAACACATCATTCAACGGTAAACAAACATCATCCCTGTATGGGTTTGAAGTTGGAAACATAATGGATTTAAAACAAGCAACTTATCTTAAAGGTGGAAGTGCGAACTGGCAAAGTGGGTTCGGAATCCTATACATTGACAAAGGTAAAGTAACACCAGTACCAGTACCAATGATAGGTAACTCATTCATTGTGGAAGGCAAAGTGTACAAATGGTAGAAGAAGACAAATGGATACAAGACGTAACAGATGTAGCACAAACAGTATCCTACACAATCTGGAGAAACTACAAAGGCTACGCAGAACCAGACGACATCAAACAAGAACTACTAGAATGGTCCCTGAAACGTCAAGACAAAATACTTGAATGGTTATCACCAGAATTATCCAAACAAGAATACCGAATAGGAATCAAACGCTTAGCCAGAACATTCAACCGAATGGCAGATAGATATTGTCGTAAAGAGAAAGCCAAAAAACTTGGTTACTCTGTGTACGATGAAGCATTCTACTCAACAGGAATGGTAGAAGAACTCTTACCAATGGCATTCAGTTCAGACATCATAACCAAAGACCCAGCAAGCGAATACGTTTCAGGTGGTGGTGGAGACCCAGCAACAGCAGGTTCATTCCTTGCCTCAATGTATGACATACGTATAGCGTTACGTGAACTCACCATAGAAATATATGAGATGATGCGAATGCACTACGAAGATGGTTTAACCTTAGAACAGATAGGTGAATATTTTAGTGTTGATAAGTCAACTATCAGTAGGAAAATAAACACAGGTATTAAAAAGATTAGTAAAGAACTTGGTGGCGAATCACCTTGGGTGTGAACAAAACAATAAAAGAATTTGGCAACAAACATAAAGGTAAAGATGTTTATGTGCTAGGTTCAGGTGCAACCTTAAACTTTATTGACCCAAAATTTTTTTCCAAAAAGATAACCGTGTGTGTTAATGATGTTGGTGAAATCTATTTACCAACCACACAATACATTGTAACCAAGTATCATCCCGAGGCAGTCAGTTATGCTAAGGCTATGCCTAACACCAGTGTTGTTACCAGTCGTGGCAGTCTTGGAAGCACAAACTACACAGACCTACCAGAACTAAACAACCTGTACACATTTGAACATAACGTAAACAAAGACGCAGGCACAAGCATTGTTACCGATTGGCCAACAACTGAGCCTGATAGTTTGTTTGTGTCTTGGTCAAGCATAACCTCTGCTATGCACTTTGCTGCGTTTCTTGGTGCAAAGAATATTATTATGGTGGCACACGATTGTGGTGAACTTGATGATAAGGCTTGGGTTAATGGTTATGTGTATGATAATTGGGAGAAAACAAAAGTTGATGAGGCTAAGCAACGAAATAAACAGTTTGAAATGCAATCAATAGCAGTGAAGAAAAAACTAATACACATATATGGTTGCAACATTTACAGTCTCAACCCTTTCATTAACTACAATCTTGAGGGTGTCAAGTTTCGTAGCCATAATGAAATCAATTAACCTTTTTGTAAGTTCCATTTCTTAAAGAATAATTCTTCATCAACCTTTGTCATAGCCATAAGTTCTTGGTTGTCACGTGTTAGTTCGTTGCCGTGAATATGGCGCACCATAGCAGGAACGTGCACAACACCTTTAACTTTGCGTGCCTGCAAATCAATATCCCTATCACCATACCACCACTTATAGTTCTCATCAGGTCTCACATCTGTTTTAACATCAAGTACCCAACAGTAACCACACACCCAACCTTGAAAAGGAAACGGATAACCAAGCGTTGCGCCTGTCCCTTTCATTACCTCAGCGATACGGCGTAAAGGATTGTTCGCTAACTCAACATCATCATTTAACACAGCAACATACTCAGCACCACGTTCAACAGCATAATTGATACCAGTGTTCCACCACTTATGAATATTGAACTCGCCTGTGTATTGCAGGTTGATTGCGTTAGGTACATCTTCATCAGGTAGCGTGCGAACAAGTACACGTTTACTTGGTTCAATGTCGCACTCTTTGAATATGTCTTGCAGGTATTGTGTTCTTGCACCTGTTGGTATCACCAACCACAAATCAGAAACCACGTTTAGTACACTCCTCATCTAGTTGTTTCCATTTCATACCACGACTAAAGTTAGCAGACACCTCAGCAGGTAAACCCTCAATCAAAGTCTGATACATACCAAGTCTTTTAATACGCTTACCCAAAATAGTGTTCTCCTTGTTCTCCTCAGCAATCATACCCATATACAGAATACTATAAATCAACTCAACCAACCCCTGTTTCTCATACTTTACGGCTAAATGTTTACACACCATAGCCACAATAGGTGAAAGGTTCTTTGTTGTAACATTATAGATTAAACAAAAGTCATCATAAATAGTTTTGTTCTCACCAAGTTTTTGTAACTCATCAAAATACCAAGAGTCCAAAGGGTAATCTATTTTCCCGTCCTTTCCTTCAACATAAATACACCAGTCGTCAAACTTGCCACGACCAAAGTAAAGTTTAGTGCCGTCAGATAATTTAATAATATCCGTTAGCCTTACGAAACTCTAACGCTTTAACCCACGAACCATATCTGTTCATAACATATTTATGTGTAGCAATAAGTTGGATACGATAATCAGCAGACTTCTCAATACCAACCAAGTCCCACGTTTGGTCAATGAACTGACCCAAACCATACGCAGTAGACTTCTTGTTTTGTGCGTCAGGATTCCAAGATGACTCCAACATAATCAGTTCCTCTAACGCCTCATATTCTTTCGCTGAAACCATTGACCTTGCGTAACCCCTAGCAGTATCAGGGACACGCTGATTCTTTAATGGTGAGTCATAAACTTTTCTATCTTGTACAACATCTTGTACAACATTTTTTTCAGGCAACATTAAAACAAAACCAATCATAACAATTACCATACCTAAGATAAACTTCAACTCCACCGACCACTCCTATTCCTAATCTTGTAACGCTGTTGTTGCGTTGTCCCACCCCACACACCTCTCAACTCGGGGTCTTTCAACGCATAATCTAAACATTTCTGTTTAATATCACACCTGTCACATATTCTTTTCGCAATACGCACCTTATCTGTTTCGTGTCTTTCGGGGAAAAAAAACTCGGAACCAATCTCAGCACACAACGCGCCTTTCCAAAAATCTTTTGCTATCCACTCCACTTGTTTTCCCCAATGCTTGTTGTAGTTTCCATAACATAACTGCTTCCTTACCTAACTTAACAATATGTTTCGGGGGTTTCATCTTCGTTGCCCCCAAACAAGGAACG